>ODAK010000933.1_pt1 | contig 32970 bp, 33 predicted proteins | sample 1539591 | NCBI WGS metagenome assembly ODAK01 (sample SAMEA3539303, study PRJEB22396) | soil metagenome | biome: tundra; feature: field; material: soil | place: USA | collected 2010-05 | depth 0.15 m | reverse complement strand
AGGCCGACATCATGATGGTCAAGTACGCGCCCAAGCCCGCCGAGATCGAGGAGGGCGTCGCCTTCTACGGCCGCTCCGGTAGCGCGCTGATGAAGTCGCTGCGCCGCCTGCAGATCGACCCCCTGGCGGTCTACGGCACGCTGTTCGTCAAGTGCGCGGTCGCCGACACCTCGCTCGCCGACCCGGCCTGCGTGGCGCGCGTCGCCGAGGAGATCGCGATCGTCTCGCCCAAGATCATCGTCGCGATGGGCGAGGACGCGCTCTACGCACTCGACGAGCTGATGCTGCCGCTCGCCCATCCGCTGGCGCCGCGGATCGGCGAGATCCAGCAGCTGACACCGCAGATCGCTGTCCTGCACGTGCCGAACATCGATCAGGCGCTCGATGACGAGCGCGCCAAGCGGGCATTCTGGACTTCCTTCCGCGTGCTCGGCGACTGGTACGCCGAGCTGCCGCCGTACTAGGCCGCTCGCGCGCGGGGCGCCGGCGAGCGCCCCACATGGCAGCTGAGGCTCGGCCGGCGGGGTTCGCCTGCGCACGCACGCATGAGCGCCTCGATCCGCGGTTGAGCGCCCTCGGGCGGGATCTATCATGGCGCGGTGGAGGCCGACGTCGGATTTGAGCGCGTACGTTCGGCGTGGCAGCAACTCGGCCCGAATGCGCGCTACTTCACGCAGACGCCGGAATGGATCGAGCTACTGGCTGCGCGACTCGACGGCGACGTCGCATGGGGCGCGTTGGTCGTGGATGGCCGCCCGGCGGCGGTCGCGGTCCTGCGCCGCTCGGTGCGGCGCGCCGCCGGCGTCAAGCTGAGGATCCTTTCGCGGATCCGTGCCGGCGAGGCTCATCACCTTGCGGCCGAGGGCCTGCTCGACCGCGAGGCTTTCGGCGCACACCGGCTGCGCGACCTGCTGGACGTCTGTGGTCCGTGGGATGTGATGTGGCTGGTCGAGTTGCGTGCCGGCTCGCCCTGGCTCGAGCTCGCCGGCGCGCAGGAGCTCGTCCGAGCAGAGCCGCACGGCGGCGCCGGGGTCCTGGATACGAGGCCGCCGTTCGGGCAGCGCTGGAGTGCCGTGCCCAAGAACATGCGCAACTCGATCCGCAAGGCCCGCGGCAGGATCGATGCGAACGGAGGCGCCGAAATCGTCGTCGCGAGGGGCGCGGAGATCGCCGCGGCCTATGAGCGCTTCGTCGAGCTTGAGGCCTCGGGTTGGAAGGCGCATCGAGCCGGCGCGCTCGCCGACATGCCACATGATCGGGGCCTCAATGGCGACTACCTGCGCAGTTGCGCAACAGCTCAGGTGCGCTCACTGAACCTCGACGGCCGAATGATCGCCGGCCAACTCGCCGTGACGACGGCGCGCACGCTGTTTCTGACCAAGATCGCCTACGACGAGACGTTCGCCGAGCTCTCGCCGAGCAACGTGCTGATGGCCGAGCTGATCGAAGCATGCTGCGAGGATCCGGCGATCGACCGGATCGACTGCCTGGAGTGGCATCCGTGGCATCCGCGCTGGGGCATGGTTCGCGAACCGACCTATTCACTGATCGCGTTCAACCGCAGATCGCTTCGCGGTCTTGCCGCACGGGCGGCCCGGGGCGGATGGGAGCTGGCCAACCGCGCGTCGACACGCGGCAGCGCGCTGCGGCCGACGCGGCGCGGATCGGAGCGCGTCGATGCTTGACGCGACCGCTGTTGACGCGCAGCGGTCGAGCGATCTCGGGCCTGAGGACTGCTGAGCTCGGCGGGCGCGCCGCCGCCGGGGTGAACCGACGCGCGCGGCGAACGCGGCCGGGGCTAGGAACTACAGCTAGCCCATCACCAGCACGATCTTGCCGAGCTTGCCGCCGGCGGCGAAGCGCTCGTAGGCCTCGGCGACCTGCGAGAGCGGGAAGGTCGCGGCGATCGGCACCGTGACGGCGCCGCTCGCCAGCAGCGGCAGGACGCTGTGCTCCAGGCGCCGCGCGGTCAGCGCCTTCTCCTCGAGCGGCCGGCTGCGTAGCGTCGAGCCGGTGATCGTGGCGCGCTTGAACATGACCGCTCGCAGGTCGAGCTCTGCGATCGAGCCGGCGCTGGTGCCGATCACCACCAGCCGTCCACTGAAGGCGAGCGCGTCGAGGTTCTCGGCGAGGTTCGGCGAGCCGACCAGTTCGAGGATCAGGTCGAACGGTCCGTGATCGGCGAAGCCCTCCGGCGCGATCGCGGTGGCGCCGAGCGCGGCCACGCGCTCGCGCAGCGCGGCGTCGCGCACGGTCGTGTAAACGCGCGCTCCGGCAGCGGCGGCGAGTCCGATCGCCGCCGTGCCGACGCCGCCCGCGCCGCCGTGGACCAGCAGGCGCTCGCCGGCAGCCAGGCCGCCGCGCGTGAAGAGCGCGTCGTGGGCCGTGGTGAACGTTTCCGGCACGCCACCGGCACTCGGCCAGTCGAGCCGCTCGGGCACCGCCATCAGGATCCGCTCGTGGACCACCGCCAGCTCGCCCTGCCCGCCGCCGCCAACGATCCCCATCACGCGATCGCCGAGCGCGAATCGCGCGGCACCGGGGCCCAGCTCGGCAATCTCGCCGGCCAACTCAATCCCCGGGATGTCCTGCGGCGCCCCCGGCGGGGCCGGATAGCGGCCGGCGCGCTGCATCAGATCCGCGCCGTTCAGCCCGGCGGCGCGCACCGCCACCAGCACCTCGCCGGCGCCGGGCCTGGGGTCCGGATGCTCGCGCGGCGCGACCTGGCCGTTTTCAAGCGTCGCCGCGATCACCTGGTCAACACCGCCACGCACTCGATGTGCGGGGTCTGCGGGAACATGTCCACCGGCGTCACGCGATCCAGCCGCCAGCCGGCCTCGACGAGCTGGGCCGCGTTGGGCGCGAGCGTCGTCGGGTTGCAGGAGACGTAGACGATGCGCTTCGGGGCCGCCTCGATCACCCGCCGAACGATCTTCTGCGAGAGCCCGGCGCGCGGCGGGTCGACGACGAGCACGTCGGGGCGCCCGGCGCGCTCGACCAGCTCGCCGAGCGCAAGCCGCACATCGCCGGCGTAGAAGGAGGCGTTGGTGATCTCGTTGTGGCGCGCGTTCTCGATCGCGTCGGCGACCGCCTCCTCGATCAGCTCGAGGCCGTGGACCGTGCCGGCCCGCGGCGCGAGCGTCAGCGCGATCGATCCGATGCCGCTGTAGAGGTCGTACACGCGCTCCCAGCCACGCAGCGCTGCGGCCTCGATGATCAGCCCGTAGAGCTGCTCGGCCATCTCGGTGTTGGTCTGGAAGAAGGCCTCCGCTGAGATGCGCAGCTCCAGCTCGCCGATCCGCTCGTCGATCGTCGCGACGCCCGCCAGCAACTCGCTCTGACCGCCGGCGGTCGTCTCGGCACGCGCATCCGTGTGCGTCCAGAGCAGCCCGCGGCAGTCGACGGCGGCCGCCAGCGCGTCGGCATCGAGCTCGCCGCGGCTCGTCACCAGCCGCACGAGCAGCTGCCCTGACCGACGTCCTTCACGCACGACGAGGTTGCGCAAGAAGCCTTCGTGTGAGCGGCGGTCGAATGCCACAAGGCCCTGCGCGCGGCAGAACTCGAGCACCTGGCGGCGAGCCTGGTTGGCGGGCTCGGAGGCCAGTAGGCAGTCCTCGATGTGCTGTATGCGCTCCCACGAGCCGGGTGCGTGGAAGCCGCACAGCAGGCTGCCGTCCTCGCCGGTCCCGAAGGAGTACTCGAGCTTGTTGCGGTAGCGCCACTGCTCCTGCGCCGCGACGATCGGCTCGAGCGTGAAGCCGTCGAGCTTGCCGATCCGCCGCAGCGCGTCGTCGACCTGCTGGCGCTTGATCTCGAGCTGGCGTTCGTAGCGCAGCACCTGCCAAGGCGCACCCGGATGCTCGGCGAGCGCCGCGACCTGGTCAAGTCCCGGCTCGAGCAGCTCGGTCGCGCGAGCCTGGGCGTAGTTGCGCTTGCGCTGGTGCACCCGCGCGCGCACGAGATCCCCGGGGAAGCCGCCCTCGACGAACACGACGTAGCCGCCCGGCGCGCGCGCAACGCCGGCGCCGCCGAAGGCCAGCGAGTCGACCCGCAGTGTCAGCTCTTCACCGACCGAGGGACGCGGAGCACTGAGTGGCCGGCTCACGACAGCAACCACTCGAGCAGCGCCTTCTGGGCGTGACGGCGGTTCTCCGCCTGATCCCAGATGCGCTGGCGCGGGCCGTAGAGAACCTCCGCGCTGATCTCCTCGCCGGCGTGCGCCGGCAGGTCGTGCAGCGCGATCGCGTCGGGGCGCGCGAGATCGAGCAGCGCGTCGTCGACGCGGTAGTCCGCGAACGCATTGCGACGAGCGGCGGCGCTCTGCTCGTCGCCCATCGAGACCCACACGTCCGTGTAGAGCGCGTGCGCGCCGCGCGCCGCCTCGGCCGGGTCACGCACCAGCGTGGCGCCCGTGCCCGGCTCGAGCTCGTAGCCCTCGGGCGAGGCGACCACCACCTCCACCCCGGCGAGCGTGCCCAGCAGCGCCAGCGAGCGCGCGACGTTGTTGCCGTCGCCGACGTAGGCGAGCCGCAGCCCGTCGAGCGTTCCGAAGCTCTCGCGCAGCGTCAACAGGTCGGCGAGCGCCTGGCAGGGATGGTGGCGGGTGGTGAGCATGTTGAACACCGGGATCGAGCCGGCGCTCGCGAGCTCCTCGACGACCGCCTGCGGGCCCGTCCGCACGCCGACCGCATCGACGTGGCGCGAGAGCACCAGCGCCGTGTCACGCAGCGGCTCACCGCGCGAGAGCTGCAGCTCGTCCGGGCGCAGGATCAGCGGGTGGCCGCCGAGCTCGACGACTCCCACCTCGAACGACAGCCGCGTGCGCGTCGAGGGCTTCTCGAACACCAGGCCGATGCAGCGCTGCGCCAGCGCCCGCGAGCACCGCGGCGCCGCCTTCAGTTCGATCGCCCGCGCCAGCAGCGCGTCAAGCCCGTCTCGATCGAGCTCGCTACCGGTGAGGAAATGTCGGGGCATGGGCGAGCCGGACAGCTTACGGCGTCCTCGCTGCCGGCCGCAGCTTTCGCGCTACGCGCCACGCGCCCGCTGTGACGGCGTCGAAGCTGCCGCGGCTTTCGCGTCGGCCTGCGGGCCCGGCGCCTCACACGCGGGCCGGTCCCCGCTCAGAAGCGCACGCCGTAGCCCTGCAGCGCCAGCACGGCGCGGTGGCGCAGTGTGCCGGGTCGCGGGATGAGGCCCAGTGCGGTGGCGGCGCCGTAGGCGTCGAAGACCGCTCGCACGCGCCACAGGCGAGTCCGTCCGAGGTCGAGCTCGCACCAGAACACGGCGTGCAGCTCGATCTCGCGATGGCTCGCGGGGAGCCCGTCGAGCGCGCCGCTGTTGCGGCCGACGACGCGGACCGGCAGGGCGACGAAGCGCCCGTCCGAGAGACGCTCACCGGCTCGCGTGAAGGTCGCGTTGGGAAATGCCCGCCAGAGGCGCTCGGCGTGCTCGGCGAGCGCGGGAACGCCGTGCAGCGGGCTCGGCGTCAGCGCGTCCTCGTAGTGCAGGTCGGGTGCGCAGAGCGCGATGAACGCACCGGAGTCACCGCCCGACCAGGCGGCCTCCCACTCGTCGGCGAGCTGCTCGACGCTCACACCAGGGCCGGCCATCGCGATCCATGCTGGCACACTTGCGCCATCACGGCGCGGGACTACCGCGAGCGCGGTGCCGCGATGGGAGCGCTGCGGATCGCGTAGTTTGCTGCTGTGCCCGAGGGCGAGATCTCGATTGACGATCCGCGAGCCGACGACGTTCGCGCGTTGCTGGAGCGCCACCTCGCGTTCGCCCGCTCGATCAGCCCGCCCGAGGACGTCCACGCACTCGAAGTGGACAGCCTGCTCGATCCCGCCGTCACGTTCTTCAGCTTCCGCCTCGACGGGGCGCTGCTGGCGGTCGCTGCGCTCAAGGCGCTCGATCGCCGCCACGCGGAGTTGAAGTCGATGCACACCGCCCAGGCGGCGCGCGGTCGCGGGATCGGTCGCGCGATGGTCGATCATCTGCTCGCCGTCGCCCGCGCTCGCGGCTTTCGCCGAGTCAGTCTCGAGACAGGCTCCCAGCCCGCCTTTTCGTCGGCGCGCTCGCTCTACGCGAGCGCGGGATTCAGTCCATGCGGAGCGTTCGGCGACTACGGCCCCGGTCCGAACAGCAGCTTCATGACGCTGTCGCTGGACGCCCCGGTGCCCCCGCCACAGCGTCGTAAGCGCCGACCCGACGCGGCCGGCGACGAGCTCAGCCGCGCGCAGCGCCGCGACCAGGCGGCGCGGGAGGCGCTCGCGCCGCTCGCCCCCGGGGAGCGCCCCAAGGCGCTGCTCGTCGCCGCCGCCGTGGCCGGCCTACTCGGTGCCGGCAACGCGATCGCCTACATCGCCGGCGCGAAGCTCGACGGCAAGCACCCAGGCGCCAGCGTGCTCGCGTTCAGCGGGCTGATGGCGCTGCTGTGCGGCGGGATGGTGGCGCGGCGATACCTGGCCGTGCTCGCCTTCGAGGGGCTTCTGGCGCTGGCCGTGCTGCTCTTCTCGCTGTTCCTGGTCGAGGCCGCGAACATTGAGGGCGTGCTGCTGTGCGTCGCTGTGATCTGCGGCGGCGGCTGGCTTTTCTGGAAGCTCGTGCGCGTGATGGGACGGCTCTCGGCTCCGCGTCAATCCTCGGGTTGAGGCGGCCGGCGGGCCTGCTTGCGCTTGGCGTCGACACGCTTGGCGCTCAGCCGCCGCTCGCGAGCCGCGGCGCTCGGCCTGGTGGGGCGACGCGGGCGGCGGACGCGCAACGCTTCCTCGATCTTCACACGCAGGCGCTCGAGTGCGAGCTCGCGATTGCGCAGCTGACTGCGGGCGTCCTGCGCGACGGCCGTGACGCGCGGACCCAGCCGCTCGATCACCCGGGAGCGCTGCGCCTCGCTGAGTGCCTGCGAAGCGGCCACGTCGAAGATCGCCTCGACGCGCGAGTCCGTCACGTTGGCGTGCTGGCCGCCGGGGCCCGACGAGCGGCTGGTGCGCAGCTCGACTTCCTCGAACGGGAGCGTGACGCCGTGCCCGACGCGCAGACCGTCCGCTGGCTCCATCGCGCAAGCATCCCCGATCGTCCCGTCATATAGATTCCTGAGCCGATGGCCGCTCGCACCTTTGACTGCGTCGTGATCGGCGCCGGCCCCGGGGGCTACGTGGCGGCGATCCGCGCCGCCCAACTCGGCATGGCGACCGCCGTGATCGAGCGTGGCGCGGTCGGTGGACGCTGTCTGAACGTGGCCTGCATCCCGGCGAAGGCCGTCCTGCGTGCCGCCGACATTCTGAGCGAGGTGCGGGAGGCCGGCGAGTTCGGGATCGTCGTAGCCGAGCCGACGGTCGACTTCGCCGCCTTGATGGCCCGCCGCGAGAAGGTCGTCTCGACACTCACCGGTGGCGTCTCGGGACTCTTCAAGAAGAACAAGATCGAGCTGATCACCGGCGAGGCCACGCTGACCGACGCAGGAACGGTCCGCGTCGGCGATGACGAGCTGAGCGCGAAGGCGATCATCCTCGCGACCGGGTCGGTTGCGCGTCCGGTGCCCGGGATCGACTTCGGCGGCCGCGTGATCGGGACGGAGGAGGCCTGGGCGTTCACGGAGCTTCCGGGCCGCCTCGCGGTCCTCGGCGCGGGGCCCTCCGGCAGCGAGATCGCCTCCGCCTACGCCCGGCTGGGCTCGGATACCCAGCTGTTCGAGGTGCTCGATCGCGTGCTGCCAACCGAGGATGAGGACATCTCCAAGATCGTCGCGCGCGGCCTGTCGCGCCAGGGCATCAAGGTCCACACCGGGACCGCGATCGAGAACGTCAGCAGCGGCAAGGCCTCGGTGAGCTTCACCGCCGCAGGCGAGCAGATCGAGGTCGACTGGCTGGTGCTCGCCGTCGGCCGTGGGCCCGACGTGGCGAGTCTCGGTCTGGACGCCGCGGGGATCGCGCTCAGCGAGCGCGGACTGATCGACGTGGATGGCGCTCAACGCACCTCGCGCGACGGGGTCTACGCGATCGGCGACCTCACGGCGGGGCCGGCGCTCGCGCACAAGGCCTCCGACGAGGGCATCATCGCGGTCGAGACCGCTGCCGGCCTGACGACGCACGCGCTCGTCCATGTCGACATCCCGCGGGCAACGTTCTGCGCACCGAACGTGGCGAGCTTCGGGCTGACCGAGGCGCAGGCGCGCGAGGCCGGCCACGACGTCGTGATCGGCAAGGTGCCCTACGGCGCCGTCGGCGCAGGCACGATCTACGGCGACCGCAGCGGCATCGTCAAGCTGATCGGCGAGTCGCGCTACGGCGAGCTGCTCGGCGCGCACATCGTCGGCACGCGGGCCACCGAGCTGATCCAGGAACTCGTCAACGTGCGCGCGCTCGAGGGCGGCTATGCCGAGGTCGCGCGTATCGTGCACGGCCATCCGACGCTGTCCGAAGCGGTGCTCGAGGCCGCTCGTGACGCCGACGGCTGGCTGATCCACGGGTAGCGACACAGATGAGCGTCCGGGCGGCGTTCTACTTCGACCTGAGCAGCCCCGAGGCCTACCTCGCGGCCGAGCGCGCGCTGGCGGTCCTCCCGGCCCCCTGCGAATGGCAGCCGATCCTCGCGTCGATGCTGCCGCGCTCAGAGACCGATCAGCCCGCCGACCGTGAGCGCGAGGCGGAGCTGATGCGCGCTAACGTCGAGCTGCGCGCCGCGGAGCTCGATCTGCTGCCGCTTCGCTGGCCGACGCCGTTCCCCTTCGACAGCCGCTTCGCGATGCTGGCCGCCACCTATGCCAAGCGGATCGGCAAGACGGTTGCCTTCGCGCTGGCCGCGTTTCGCCAGGCCTACGCCGGCGGTAATGCGCTGAGCGAGCACGACAACGTGCTGATCGCCGGCGCCGCGTGCGAGATCCATCCGGCGGCGATCCTGCGGGCCACGCAGACGCGCGGAATCGTCGCCGAGCTCGAGCGCGCGAGCGCCGAGGCTCTGGCGCTCGGCGTGTCCGACGTGCCGGCGGTGCGCGTCGGCGACCGCCTGTTTCAGGGCGAGCGCGCGCTGGAGGAGGCGGGCGAGCTGCTCGCCCTGGCGCGGCGATGAGGGCGGGGCTCGCCTACCGCCTGCTGGTCCGCCGCGGCAGCGCCATCCCAGCCCTGCTCGCCTCGCCCGAGCGCCTCGACGTGGTCGAGATCGTCGACGTCAGCTCCGGCGAGGTGGTCCTGTTCTGGGACTGCAGCCCACGCGTGGCCTCGCGCCTCGCTCGTCGTCTGCGAACCGACCTCGCCGGTCGCGAGGCCGACGAGTTCCTCGCGCGCTGGTCGGCGGCGCCGCGGGAATAGCAGTGGACTCGCGTGTGCGCAGCAGCTCGAAGGCGAGCTGTGCAGCTACGACGAAAGGCTGCGCGACAGATCGCGAAAGAGCCGAACGTGACGACGCGAAAGGGCCATCACGTTTCCCAATACCCGTCCACCAACTCCCCATCCCCAGCGTGACGGGCGCCGAAGGCAAGTACCTCCATGCCGTCCGGACCAGCGCGCAACGAGCGGGTCACAGCCGGCGCGAGGCGGACGATGTCGTGCGCGCGCAGCTCGTGGACCCCGTCGTCGAGCTTGATCGCGCCAGAGCCCGAGATCACGAAATAGACCTCCTCAGCGTCCTTGTGACGATGTCCGAACGTTTGCTGCTTGCCGGGGAGCAGCGCGATGTGGGCGAACCCGGTGCGCTCCGCCCCGACGTCCTCGCGCGGAAACCGCGCGGAGCCGAACTCGAGGCCGCGCTTGGTGGCGCTGTCCTCGACCTGATCGAGGTTGGTGATCGTGTAGTCGCTCATACGCCGGATCCTAGACCTCGCATCACCGCGGCAGGTGAGGCTCGCCGGTGGATTGCCGGCAACCCGCCGGCGGCACCGAACCGGCAACCCGGCGCTGCGGCGCCGGCGGCGCCGCAGCGCTGTCTGTCATCCTGAAACCAATGGAGAAGCTGTGGGTTTGCAACCTCGGACTCGTCCCCTACGCGCACGCGCTCGCGCTGCAGCACCGCCTGCGCGACGCCCGCCAGGCCGACGAGATCCCGGACACGCTGATGTTGCTCGAGCACCCGCCGGTCTATACGCGCGGGCGGCGCTCGACGCCGCAGGAGCTGCCGTTCGGCGAGGCTTTTTACGCCGCCCAGGGAATCGAGATCGTCGACGTCGACCGCGGCGGCAAGGTCACCTACCACGGGCCCGGGCAGCTGGTCGGCTACCCGATCATGCGGATCGGCGACATCATCGGCTACCTGCGCACAATGGAGCGGGCGATCGTTGCCGCGCTCGCGCAGCAGGGCATCGCGGCGCAGGGCGGCGGCGAGCGCCCGACCGGCGTGTGGGCCGCCGGCTCGAAGATCGCCTCGATCGGCGTCCATGTCTCGCGGCGCGTGACGACGCACGGCTTCGCGGTCAATGTGGAGAACGAGCTCGAGCCGTTCGAGTGGATCGTCCCCTGCGGGCTGGACGGCGTGCGGATCACCTCGATCGCGCGCGAGAGCGGCCGCGCGAGCAGCCTCGAGGACTTTCGCGCGCGCATGGCCGAGCAGTTCGCGCTGGCGTTCGAGCGCAGCGCTCAAGCGGTCGAGCCCGAGCAGCTGACGGACGCGCTCGCCGAAGCGGTCGCTGGATAGGCTGGCATCCGAGATGGCCACCTTTGCGACACGCTCGCGATCGAAGCCCGGCGGGATGGACGTCGCCAAGCTGCTGGGCAGCGACACGATCTCGCTGCGCGATCGCAAGCCACCGTGGTTCAAGGTTCCGGCGCCCGGCGGGCCGCGCTACCGCGAGCTGACCTCGCTGATCGCCGATGCGAACCTGCACACCGTCTGCCAGGAGGCCGCCTGCCCAAACGTCGGCGAGTGCTGGGAGCGAGGCACGGCGACCTTCATGATCCTCGGCGACACCTGCACGCGCCGCTGCGGCTTCTGCAACGTCAAGACCGGCAAGCCGACCTGGCATGACCCGCTCGAGCCGGCGCGCGTCGCGCGCTCGGTCGCGCGGATGGGCCTGCGTCACGCCGTGATCACCTCGGTCGACCGCGACGATCTGGCGGACCTCGGCTGCTCGGCGTTCGTCGGCGTGATCCGCGAGATCCGCCGTCAGGCGCCCGACTGCCAGATCGAGGTGCTGACGCCGGACTTCCAGGGCCAGGAGATGCCGCTCGCGCGTGTCATCGCGGCCCGCCCCGACGTCTTCAACCACAACGTCGAGGTCGTCCCGCGGCTCTACCCGGTGGCGCGGCGCGGCTCGGCCTTTCTGCGCTCGGCACGGGTGCTGCGCAACGCCAAGGAGCTCGGCGGCGAGGATGTCACGACCAAGTCGGGGCTGATGGTCGGCCTGGGCGAGACCCACGAGGAGATGGTCGAGACCTTCGGCGTGCTGCGCGAGCACCACGTCCAGGTGCTGACGATCGGCCAGTACCTGCGCCCGAGCGAGCAGCATCTGCCGATCGTGCGCTACTGGCACCCCGATGAGTTCGCGGCGCTCGAGCGCGCGGCATACGGGCTCGGCTTCGAGCACGTAGCGGCCGGGCCGCTGGTGCGCTCGTCGTATCACGCGGACCAGCACGTCCCGCAGCCCAGGCCGGGCATCGGCCCGCTCGCAGACCGCTCGAACGGCTAGGCCCCTTGATCCCACTGCGCGACAGGATCCCGCTGGCGCGCTGGCCGATCGTCACGATCGCGCTGATCGCGGCCAACGTGATCGTCTACCTGGTCTCGATCTCCTCCGCCGGCGGCTCGATCATCGACGGCCCGACGAGCGCGACGATCGTGCGCTACGGCGCGATCCCCTACGAGTTCACCCACCTCGCGAGCCACTGCGAGCTGGGCGCGGCGGGGTTCTCGCAGATCGTGCTGTGCAGCGGCCAGGCCGGCGTGCTCGGTAGCGTCGCGGCCCAGCCGGCGACCTGGGAGACGGCGTTCAGCGCGATGTTCCTGCATGCCAACGTGCTGGCGGTTGCGTTCAACATGCTGTTTCTCGCGATCTTCGGCGCGACGCTCGAGGACACCCTCGGCCGGCTGCGCTTTCTCGCCTTCTACCTGCTGGGCGGTCTCGCCGCGCTCGCCCTCGCGATCGCGGTCGGCCCCGATTCGGTGACGCCGACGTTGGGCGCCTCGGGCGCGATCGCGGCGGTGCTCGGCGCCTACATCCTCCTCTACCCGCGCGCCGGGGTGATGACGGTGGTGCTGGTGCCGTTCCTCTGCAACATCGTCGAGCTGCCGGCGTGGGCGCTGCTCGGTGTCTGGCTGGTGCTCGACGCCGTGCTCGGCGGGCTCGGTCTGCTCACGCCGTTCGGGGGCGCCGGCCTCGCCTACTACGCGCAGCTCGGCGGCTTCGCCTTCGGCCTGCTCGCGGTGCGCGCGTTCGCGCGCGGACGCCCGCCGCGCTACGGGCCGCTGCGCACGGCGTAGGCGACCGCGGGCAGCGCGCCGACGATGGTCTGCCAGACCACCACGGCGCGGTCGGTCTTGGGGTCGATCGCAACCGAGGGGGCGCTGTTGGGCCCCGGCGGCGCCAGCTGCGTCAGGGTCTCGAAGGCGACGCCCCCCGGGCCGCCGGGAGTGCTGCGCGCGGCGAGGATCGCCTGCTGGGTCCCGTCGAAGCCGCCCGCGCTGCGCGGCGCGCTCTCGAGCACGGCGACGAAGTCGTTGCGCGGACCGGTCGCCAGCCCGGCCAGCCGCAGATCGGCACCCGGCTGCGAGATCGTCGCCGCCGGCAGTACGCTCGCGCTGGTCAGTCCGGCGGCCTGCACGACGAAATCGCCGCCCTGCACAAGCGTCCAGGCGGCCAACACGCCCTCCGACGGCGCGACCCGCGCGAGTGCGATGGCACCCGGGGTCAGCCGCTGCGCCGGCGGCTCGCCGAACGCGATCAGCGTACGGGGCCCGCTCGGGAAGGTGACGTTGTTCGCCGAGTGCTCGAGGAAGATCCTGGCCTCGCCCGCAGCGCCGGGCGCCGGCTCGTCGGTCCACATCACGAAGGCGTGGTCGTTGTCGCTCAACACGGCGGCCAGCTGCGGCGCGTAGCCGGCCGGTCCGAGCACCTGGGGCGGGTAGACGCGCCGGCTGTTCGTCACCCACTGCGCATGGACCTCGCCGCCCTGCGCCCACAGCACGATCGAGTCGCCGCGGAAGTCCATGCCGACGTAAAGCGCGGTGATCGGAGCGAAGCCCTCCTCGAGCGTGACGGGCGACGCAAACGAGGCGGCGTAGTGGCGCTGCTCGCGCAGCTCGATCAGCCGCTGGCCGCCGAGGCCGATCGCCGTCGTCACGACGTCGGCATCGCCGATGTAGCCGTCGGCGGTCGCCGCCGGCTGATCGGGCCCACCGAGCGCAGCGACGATGTGCAGCGCGCCGCCGGCGAGGCCCTCTCCGAGCAGCGCCCCGGGGCCGCCGCCCGCCGCGGCGCCGGCGTCGCCCACAACCGCGACCAGCTGCCCGAGCGTGGTCGTCGCGGTCTCCAGCGGTCCGAGCAGATGGCGATGGGAGACGATCGCGCGCGGGATGCTCGGCTGATCGTCGGTGTGCAGCGTCGCCGCGTCGAGCGTCCCCGCGGCGCCGCCGGCGCCCGAGCAGCTCGGCGCAGCGCCGAGCCAGAGGATCGCTCCGCGACCGCTGCGCGCGGAGGGCAGGCTGAACGGGAAGACGACCTTTGGGTCGATCGCCGAACCGCAGGTCTGCAGCGTCGCCGGTGCGGTCCAGCTCGCCGCCTGGCCATGGGCGGCGGCGAGGAGTGTGAGCGCGACCGTGAGGGTCGCCAAGCGCGCCAACCGCATCGCCCGGAAACGTAGCGGGCCGCTCGAAGCCGTGCGCCGAACGCCGACCACGCCGCCACCAAAGCCAGCCCCTTGATATTCGGAAGCCTGATATGAGACAGTGACCACGTCCGCCCGCTGCTGACATAATGGAGAGCACGATGGACGCCGCAGAGCAGTCGACGCAGGAGGGGCGGCGCACCGATCTCGCCGCTCTGCCGTCGCTCGTCGGCGCCTCGCTCGGACACACCGCGTGGAGCGAGATGACGCAGCAGATGGTCGACGCGTTCGCCGAGCTCACCGGCGATCACAACTTCATCCACGTCGACGTCGCGCGCGCCGAAGCGACGCCGTTCGGCGGGACGATCGCGCACGGCTTCCTGACACTCTCGCTGCTCGCGCCGATCACGCAGCGCCTGCGCGTGAGCGACGCCGCGCTGAGCATCAACTACGGGCTCGACCGAGTCCGTTTTCCTGCGCCGCTGGCCGTCGGCGCGCGCTTCCGGGGCGCCGCCACGATCGACGAGGTCACGCAGATCGAGGGGGGCGCGCAGGTCAAGCTGGCGGCGAACGTCGAGGTGGACGGGCAGCCGAAGCCCGCGCTCGTGGCCGAGTGCCTGCTGCGGTTCTACACATGAGCGCGGCGCGCGGAGAGCACCACGCATGAGCGCCAGGCGCAGCGGGAACCGCGTCGCATGAGCACGCTCCGTCTCGACGGACGCGTGGCGATCGTGACGGGTGCAGGGCGGGGCCTCGGCCGCGCCTACGCCACAGCCCTCGCCGCCGCCGGCGCCGCCGTGGTCGTCAACGACCTCGATGAGGCGGGCGCGCGCGCGACCGTGCAGGCGATAGCCGACGCCGGCGGGCGGGCGGTCGTCGAGATCGATGCGGTCGGCGAGGCGGGCGTCGCCGACCGGCTCGTCGCCTACGCACTCGAGCAGTTCGGACGCCTCGATCTGATGTGCACGAACGCCGGCGTGCTGCGCGACCGGGTGCTGTGGAAGATGACCGACGAGGACTTCGACATCGTGATCGCGACGCACCTGCGCGGCACCTTCACCTGTGCGCGCGCGGCGGCGATCGCGATGCGCGAGCAGGGTGAGGGCGGGCGGATCATCGTCGTCGGCTCGCCGGCCGGCCAGCGCGGCAACTTCGGCCAGACGAACTACGCCGCGGCGAAGGCCGGGATCGCCGCCTTCGCGCGCACCTGGGCGATGGAGCTCGCGCGCAGCGAGATCACCGTCAACGCGATCGTGCCGACCGCCTGGACGGCGATGACCGCGAGCATCCCCGCCTATGCGCCGCTGCTCGAGCGCGTGGCGCGCGGTGAGGGACTGCCGCGCGCGGTCCGCCAGGAGCATGCCCTCGGCATGCCCGAGGACTGCGCCGGACTGGTCGTGTTCCTCGCGTCCGAGCAGGCCGCCGCGATCACCGGCCAGTGCATCGGGATCGGCGGCGATCGCCTCAGCCTCTGGTCGCATCCCGGCGAGGCCGTCTTCGAGCTGCGCGAGGGCGGCTGGAGCGCCGAGCAGATCGCGGCGCGCTGGGAGCAGGCCTTCGCGCCCGCCCAACAGAGCTACGGCATCGAGTGGACGGTCGATGAGCCTTGACCTCGACACGATCGTCGCGATCGACGTGCACACGCACGCCGAGCGCTCGGCGCACACGCCGCAGGATCCCGTGACGGGCGAGCTGCTCGAGGCGGCCGCCGCCTATTTCGGCGGACGACCGCCGCAGCCGAGCACCCAGGAGGTCGCCGATTACTACCGCGAGCGATCGATGCTCGCCGTCGTCTTCACCGTCGACGACGAGGCCGGCATGGGTCGCGCGCGGATCTCCAACGACGAGGTGCTCGAGGTCGCCGCCGCCAATCCCGACGCGCTGATCCCCTTCGCGAGCATCGACCCGCACAAGGGCAAGCTCGGCCTGCGCGAGGCCCGCCGGCTGATCGCCGAGCACCCGGCCCTGCGCGGCTTCAAGTTCCACCCCAACACGCAGGCCTTCTGGCCGAACGACCGCGCCCACTACCCGCTGTATGAGCTGATCGCGGCAGCCGGCAAGATCGCGCTCTTCCACACCGGACAGACCGGGATCGGCGCGGGCATGCGCGGCGGTGGCGGCGTGCGGCTGAAGTACTCCAACCCGATGGCGCTCGACGACGTCGCGGCCGACTTCCCGGAGCTCAAGATCATCCTCGCCCATCCGTCGTTTCCCTGGCAGGAGGAGGCGCTGGCGGTCGCGACGCACAAGCCGAACGTTTACATCGACCTCTCCGGCTGGTCGCCGAAGTACTTCCCCGAGATCCTGATCCGCTACATCAACACGCTGCTGCGCGACAAGATGCTGTTCGGCTCGGACTTCCCCCTGATCACGCCGGAGCGCTGGCTCGCCGATTTCGAGCGGCTCGAGATCCGCGACGAGGTCCGTCCGCTGGTGCTCAAGCAGAACGCCGCGCGCCTGCTGGGGCTCTGAGCTCGTCCATCGCCGCGAGCAGGGCGCCCCGCGCGTGCACGCGCCGCGCCGGTGAGACGGCGGCCAGCAACTCGTCCTCGAGCGCGGCGACCACGGGGTCGGCGCGAGCGAGCATGCGCCGCCCGGAGGCGGTCAACTCCGCGCGCATGATCCGGGCGTTGGCACGATCGGCGCGGCGAAGCACGAGACCGCGCCGCTCGAGCGAGGCGAGCACCTCGAGCATCGACTGCGGCGTGATCAGCGCGCGACGCGCGAGCTGCGCGTTCGAGAGGCCGCTGCGGCTGCGCAGCACCGACAGCGTCGTGACGTCGGGGACGCTCAGCGCCAGCGGCGCAAGGCGCGCCCCCAGCTCGCGCCTGACGCCCTGGCCGACGCGCCCGATGACATAGATCAGCGACGGCTGGGGTTGCGGAGCGCTCACGGTGCCGGACGCTAGCGGGGTTTCGTTGTTGGGGTGGCGTGGCCGGCGGGGTGTTCGCGATGTTGAGACGAAGTCCTGGGTCGTGGCGCTAGGCGAGCGCGATCGACTGGGCGAAGCTGAAGATGTCGTCGGGGTCGTAGGCGCGCTTGACCGACGCCAGGCGCGCCAGGTTGGAGCCGTAGTAGGCCTGCGGCCAGTCGGCGAGCGTCGGGTCGATGTAGTTCTGGTAGGCCTCGCCGTTGGTGTAGGGCGCAAGCGCGGCGGCGGTCTCGCTCAGCCACGACGCGACGGCGTCGGTCGTCTCACTCGAGGCTCCGGCACCCCAAGAGCCGCTCAGCTGCAGCTGGCAGAGCGCGTCGCGGTGCACGAACGCGGTCGCGTCGGGTGCGACGGTGTTGATCGCGCCGCCGTAGGCGTCGAACGCGAGGCCGCCGCCGAGTGCCGGAAGCTCGCGCTGGAAGCTCTCCACGGCGGCGGTGATCGCGGCCAGCGCGGGGGCCGGCGGCGGCGCGGCGAAGTAGGCCGACTTCGCGGCGAAGGCAGAGCGCGACAGCGTGCCGGCTGAGCCGGGGTAGCTCAGCTGGCACTGCGCGAGTGTGATCTCCGCGCAGCCGGCCTCGACGAGCATTGCGCGCAGGTAGCCCTCGGCGCGAACGTAGTTGGTCGTTGGTGCTGCGCCGATCGCGCTCTGCAGGTCGCCCAGCAGGCCGGAAAGCGGCGCGATCTCGCCGACGTAGACGCCCGTGGCACGCGCGATCAGGCCGCTCGAGCCGGCGCTCAGCAGCAGGCAGTTGGACCACAGCTCGTCGGGCGCGCCGGCGATCCACTGCGCCCAGGCGCCGAGCAGATCGGCCGCGGCGGCCCACGGGTACTCCAGCGTGAACAGCGCGAGCGCCGGGATCGGTGCGGCGGCGAACTCGAACGACGTGGCGATGGCGAAGTTGCGCCCGCCGCCGCCGCGGCTCGCCCAGTAGAGGTCGGGCTCGGTGCTCGCGTCGGCGCTCAGCAGGCGTCCGTCGGCGGTGACCACGGTGAGGGCGCGCATCACATCGGCTGTCAGGCCGTATTTGCGCCCGAGCACGCCGACGCCGCCGCCCAGCGCGAGCCCGGCGATGCCGACCGTTGGACAGCTGCCGCCCGGCACGAGCACGCCTTCGCCGGCGAGCGCGCTGTAGAGGTCGACGAGCCTCGTGCCCGCGCCGACCGTGGCGCTCGATCCGGCCACGCTGACGGAGTTCAGCGCGCCGACGTCGACGATCAGCCCGGAGCCCGTCGAGTAGCCGGCGTAGCTGTGGCCGCCGGCGCGCGGAATCGGAGCGATCGCGTGCGTGCGCGCGAAATCAACCAGCCGCTGGACGTCGCTCGCCGAGGCGGCGTAGGCGATCGCCGCCGGCGTGGCGTCCTCGAAGCGCAGGTCGTAGACCAGCTTGGAGTCGGCGTAGGAGGACTGCGTCGGCAAGATCAGCTGGCCGGACAGCGACTGCCGCAGCGCCGCCCACTGCGCCGCGCTCGGCGGACCGGCGGCGGTGGTGGTCGCGGTGCTCGTGGCGGTGATCGAGCGCGACGAGCTGGAGCTGGCGCTCGGGCGCGCGCCGCCGGCGCAACCGGCCAGCGCGCTCGCGCCGAGCGCGCCGAGCGCTCCGCGGCGCAGCAACGCACGACGACTGAACAGCGGCTCCTCCACTCTCGCAGAGGCTAGCTGTGAGGCTGCCGGGGGCGACGCCCGGGCCAAGCCCGGCGCGCCGCCCCCTCCCGCAGCCTCAGTGCGTCACTGGACGGCGGGCAGCAGATTGATCTCGGCGAACAGGACGCCGTGCTGGGTGATCAGCACGTCGGCCGAGGAAACCAACGCGCCGGGCACGAGCAGCGAGCTGTCGCACGGCGGCGGCGTGGAGCCCCCACCGCCCTGGCCACCGCCTTGGCCGTGACCGTGACCGTGATAGCCACGGTCGCCGGTGCTGCCGGTCCAGCCGGTGCTGCCGGTCCAGCCGGTGCTGCCGGTCGTCCCGGTCGAGCCCGTCGAGCCGGAGCTGCCGGTCGTCCCGGTCGAGCCGGTCGAGGCGGAGTGGAAGTGGCGGCTCAAGCGGCCGCTCTTGCGCCCGGAGTTGCGCCCGGAGTTGCGTCCGCCCTGGCCGCCCCAACCCTGCCCAACGCAGACGAAGCGGGTCTGGTCGGTCACCGCGCCGGTGACCGATCCGCCGCCCGCGAGATCGAGCACGAGCGTGCCCTGGATGTAGGAGAGCACGGAGTTGGCACCCTTCGCGCCGGTGGAACCCGTCGCGCCCCGGTGGATGCTGCCATGGCCGTGTCCGTGGTGGCGCAAGTTGTGCGTGCTGCCGTTATGGGTCGCAAGCGCCGCGGTCGGCACCGCGAGTGCGACGATGACGACGCCAAGCGCCGCCCAAACCGGTCGTTTCATGTGTCTCTCCGTAGGGGGCACGCATCGCCCGTCGCGTTTTGCCATGTCGACTGTGTGATCGGCGCCAAACGCCCGCGCCGCCATAGCTGAGGCCGAGATTCGACGAACCGACGGCCCACGGGAGACCCAGTGGACGAACGTCGAGCAGAGCCTCGCACGCCGCGCCGGTAGTTGTCGCGCACGCGACCCGCGCACGCGACCCGCGCACGCGAGTGTCGCGACAACGCGCCGTGTAAGCGGTCGGAGCAGCGGGCCGTGGTCGTCTGGCAGAGCGCCCGCGGAAGCGAGATCGGCACGCCCGCGAGCCCGTGATCCGCGCGTCGCTGGCGGGCGCTGTCAGGTCGGCGGCCCTTCGCGTCCTCCTCGGCGGGTGAGCGTGCGTAGCGGCGCGCCCGCGCTCAGCGCGGCGACGCCACGGCCTGCGAGGTCGCGAGCACGCGGCCGGCGGAGTCGAGCGCCGCGCCGGCCACGAACGCGCCCGATGCCGGAGCGCGCAGCACGGTCTCGAAGCCGCTGCGCGCGACCGTGCGCAGCGGCTGCAGGGAGCCGCGCGAAGCGCCCTCCTCCAGGCGCCAGCGCGCCACGCCAGTTGCGCCGTTCCAGCTGACGTAGACGCGCACCACGCCGTGCGTGGCGGCGGCGACTGCGACCGACGGGAGCGTCGACGGACGGCCGCTCCAGGGAAAGCGCAGCGAGCGGTAGCTCTCGGAGCCGGCCGGCGTGTGCGCCTCGAACAGCAGCTGCCCGTCGGCGGCGACCTCCGAGGACTGGTTGATGTCGCCCCAGCCGATCCACCAGTTGCCGTCGGGCAGGCGTTCGAGGTCGCCCTGGGTCTGCGCGAAGATCGGCGTCGGGTCCGTGACCGTCGTGACCAGGCTCGCGCTGTGCATCTGCGGGTCGATGCGGACGACCTCCCCGCGGGAGTGCCTCTGAGCGGACGGCGGCCCGCCGTTGTCAAACACGCTGTAGGAGTCATCGCCGAGCGGCTGGGCGTCGTGCTGCCAGGCGGTCGACGTTCCGGGACCCATCGTGAAGCTCGGCCGTCGGCCGCCGGCCTGCCAGACGATCGCGCCGGTCGCGGTGTCGATGTCGTAGACGGTCCAGGTCGAGCGCGAGGAGATCAGCAGGCTGCCGTCGCGCTCGAGCGCGATCGAGTTGAGGTGGAACCAGTCATACGGCCAGGGGACGTTCGCGCCGCTCGCCGGCATGTAGGAATCGCTGAGCGGGACATGCTCGAGCGAGTCCCACTCGTACATCACCAGGCCGGTCTTGATGTCGATCTCCTGGAACGTCGCGTCGTAGACCGCGTCGAACGCTGCTCCGCCCACGCTTGCGAGGTCGCAGTAGAGCGGCTTCCAGGCGGTGATCAGCGCGGCGCCGCTCGGCGTGATCGTGAGCTCGTGCAGATCCTCGGCCAGGCCGTCGCCGGCGTGGACGGTCGCGATCCGCCGGTAGGAGCTCGAGTAGATCTCGCCGACGCCCAGCCCGAAGCCGTGGATGCTGATCGTGCCCTGCCACCAGGTCAGCACCGGCCGCCCGTCGTAGCGTTGAACACGCACGTCGGTCGCGGAGCTGCCCCGAGCCAGCGGTTTGAACCACACCAACTGGCCGCTGGGGGAGAAGATCGTCGGACCCATCGACCCGGGTCCCGGGTAGGTGGCGAGGAAGATATCCCCGTCGCGCCGTGCGGCCGCCGAGGTCCTGGTGACCGTCAGTACCGCCGGCGTGAGCCGCGGCGCGGAGCGGAAGTGCCAGATCGTCCCGGGCCCCCCGGCCGGCTTGGCCGCCTTGGGCAGCAGAGCGATCGGATCCGGATCGCCGATCGTGAAGCTGTAGGAGAAGGCGTGCGCAGCGGCCGACCCCGCGCCTGTCTTGCCCGAGCGGGAGCCGCGGGAGCTGCCCGGCGTCCAGCTGCCGCTGACCGTCACGGTCTCACCGACCGTGAACGGGCTGCTCGGCACGAAGCTCGCGCCGTCGCCCTGCGAGTAGGCCTCGAGGCGCCCGGCGTGGCGCCCGCTGACGCTGCCGCGGACGAGCAGCGAAGAGATCTGCGAGGCCGGCGCGCCGAGGAAGCTGAGTTGCGTCTGCGCCATCGCGTCGAGCCCGCCCGGAGCAGGCGTGACGAGCAGCGGTGTGCCGGGCAGCCGCGCGGAGCTGTCGAGTGTCGCCGGTAGGCAGTCGGGCGCCGACAGCGCGGTGGCGCCCGACGCGCCGATCGCGCTGACGCCGACGCCAACGCCAACGCCAACGCCGAGCGCGCACGCGACGCCGAACGCTGCCAATCCGCGTAGCCCGCGCCGCATCGCGAAGATCCTCAGACGATCAGGGTCGGGCCGAAGATCGCCGCACGATAGCGCGAAGGTGGAGGCCCGACGGGCGTCGGCCGCGCGCAGCGCAACCGCGGCCGGCGCGTACGACTTGCATTATGGCGTGTCTGGCGCCAGAATGGCGCTGATGCCGAGCATCCAGATCAAGGACGTTCCCGAGGAGACGCACGCAGCGCTGCGTCGCAGGGCCGCGGCCGCTCACCAGTCGCTGCAGGAGTACCTGCTCACCCGACTGATCGCCGAGGCCAGCGGGCCCACGGTCGACGAGATACTGGACCGCGCCGGTGGCCGCGCGGGCGGCTCGATCCCGTTCTCCGAGGCCACCACGGTTCTGCGGCAGGACCGTGCTCGTCGTTGACGCCAGCGTGCTCGCGCCCGCCCTCGCCGACGACGGCCCCGACGGCGACCGCGCGCGCGCTCGGCTGCGCGGACACGCGCTCGCGGCCCCCGAACTGATCGACCTCGAGACAGCCTCGGTGATCCGTAGCCGGCTGGGTGCCGGAGCGCTGGATGCGCGCCGAGCCGCGCTCGCGCTGACCGACCTGATCGAGCTGCCGCTGCGCCGAGCCCCCCACCGACCGCTGCTCGCGCGCTGCTGGGCGCTGCGAGAGAACCTGACCGTCTACGACGCCGCCTACGTCGCCCTCGCCGAACTGCTGGACGTCGCGTTGCTCACCGCCGACGCTCGGCTGGCGAGCGCGCCCGGGCTGCGCTGCGAGCTGGACCTGCTGCGCTGAACGGCGCTCGCGCGCCACGTTCCGGCGGGGCGATGCCAAACGTGCGTGCGGCGGGACGGCGGCAGGTGGCGTTGTACTGTCCGGGAGCGGCACGCTTCCGTCCCGCCACCCGCGAGAAGGCAACGGTGCGCACGGCTTCATGACCCAACTCAGGCGCACGCGGTGGCTCGTGACCGCCTTCTTCGCGCTGGACGGCTTCCTCTTCGCCAACTGGGTGGTGCGCGTGCCCGCGGTCAAGGCGCAGGTCGGGGCGTCAGCCGGAAGCCTCGGTCTCGCGCTGCTCGGCATCTCCGCCGGGGCGGTCGTGACGATGATGATCGCCGGGCAGCTGTGCTCGCGGTTCGGCAGCGCGCCGATGACGGTGATCTCCGCGACGCTGATGTCGCTGGCGATCATGCTGCCGGCCCGAGTTACGACAGTCGCTGCGCTAGGCGCCGTGCTCGTCGTCTTCGGCGCGGGCTTCGGCGGTCTGAACGTGGCGATGAACAGCACCGCGGTGGAGATCACGGGCCGCCTCGGGCGCCCGATCATGCCGAGCTTCCACGCCGCCTACAGCCTTGGCGGGCTGGGCGGTGCGCTGGTTGGCGGGGCGCTCGCCGGCGTGCTGAGCCCGACCACGCAGCTCACATCGGTCGGCGTCTTCGGCCTCGTCATGACCGCATGCTGCGGGTCGCTGCTGCTGCGCGCTCCGGAGGTTTCCAGGACACCCGGGCCGCAGGGCGCGCACACCGAACCGTCCACGCAGCTTGCCCGCCCGGCCCGCCCGCGGGCGAGCCGCAGCCCCTACGCGCTGGTGGCCGTGTTCGGCCTGATCGCACTGTGCTCCTCCTACGGCGAGGGAGCGCTCGGCGACTGGGGAGCTCTGCACCTGCGGGCTGATTTGCACACCAGCGCGGGGCTGGCGGCGGCCGCCTACGCGAGCTTCTCCGCCGCGATGGTAATCGGCCGACTGTCGGGCAGCTGGATGCTGCGCCGCGCCGGGCGGACGTTCGTGCTCGCCGCCGGTGCACTGACGGCATCGGCGGGCATGCTCGTGGCCGCGCTCGTGCCCGTGCTCGCGCTCGCGATCGTCGGGTTCTCGCTGGTCGGGCTTGGCCTGGCGAACCTCTTTCCCGCGGCGATCGGCGAAGCGGGGGCGCTGCGCGGTCCGCGCGGCGTGGCGGGGGCATCGACGATCGGCTACAGCGGCTTCCTCGCCGGTCCACCGTTGATCGGCATCCTCGCCGAGCGCGTCGGGCTGCCGGCCGCGCTGTGCACCGTCTCGGCACTGGCGGCGCTCGCGGCGCTGTTCGCGTTGGTCGCGCACCGCATGGCACCGGACTTGTGAGCGCCATCGTCGGCGCGGCGCGCGGGCGCGCCCCGCGCCCCTACGCGCGGGCGCTCGTCGTCGGGTCCAGGCGCGTCATCACGACGGTCGCCGAGAGGTCCGCCGGGCCGCCGCGGTAGACGCCCTTGATCGGCGGCACGTCGTCGTAGCGGCGGCCGTGGCCGATCTTCACGTACTGCTCGCCGGCGCGCGAGCGGTTGGTTGGATCGACGCCCACCCAGACCGGCTCGCCGCGCTCGCCGCCGCCGGGCAGCAGCACCTCCAGCCAGGCGTGCGTGTCGACCTCGACCGAGTCGCTGCCGCCGTCCGGCGGGGCCGCGAACAGGTAGCCGGAGACGTAGCGCGCGGCGATCCCGTGGCGGCGCAGCACGATCAGCGCGAGGTGGACGAAGTCCTGGCAGACGCCGCCGCCGTGGCGCAGCAGGTCCGCAACCGTTGAGCCCACGTAGGTGATCCCGGTGCGGTATTCGAAGCGTTCGGGGATCAGCTCGCACAGCCCCTCAACCGTTTCCAGCGGGGTGGCGAGATCGCTCAGCGCGAAGAGCTCGTCGAGCGCCCCGTTGGGTGGCTCGACGATGCTGCGCAGCAGGTACTCGCCCGCCGCCTGCAGATACGCCGGCGAGGCAACCGCGTCCCAGCCGGGCGTCGGCGGCTCCGGCGGCTCCGAGGTCACGACGCGCGCGCGCACGTCGATCGTCAGCGAGCTGTGGGGACGCGAGATGCCGAACTCGATCACCTCGGTGCCGAAGTAGTCGGCGTGGCGCCCGAGCCGTGTCTCGGGATCGATCCGCACGTGGAACTCGTCACATCGCTGGGTCGCGGTCGTCGCGGGACGCACGCGCAACGCGTTGAGGTTATCCGTGACGGGTTCGCCGTAGTGGTATTCGGTGGTGTAGTGGATCGAGAACAGCATCGGGGGGGCTCAGGCGAGGTGGGTCGGTGAAACGACCCCACCAAAGTAACGGTCCGTGATGTCGCCGTCGGCGAGGGCGAGCTCGCGGCCGACGATCTCGCAGACCTCGAGCAGCCCGCCGCCGTCGTTTCTCGCGGCGCGCCCGCGGAAGTCGAGGTCCGCCAGCACGCGCGAGAGGCGCAGCACCGGCTCGGACGCGCGAGGGTTGGCGTCGGCGAGCTCGAGCGCGGCGCGGACGGCGTCGATCGAGGCGGCGACCGAGTCCGGGTAGCTGCGCGTGTAGAGCAGGAAGCTCGCGACCGCCGTGGCGCTCGGCGCGGCGACGCCGGCTCGGCGGAAGGCCTGCAGGCCGCCGACCGCGCCGAGCAGCGCCAGCGCCTGCCCGTCGCGCGTCGAGGCGCCATTCTCACCCGGCGCGGGCAGCGCGACGCGCAGCATCCGCAACACCATGTCGGCGGACTCGAAGCGCCCGCCGGCATCGAGGAAGGCGTAGGCGTCGTCGCGCAGCATCGTGCGCGACGCCACGCCCCAGAACAGCGCGGTACGGCTCTTGACGTAGCTGACGAACGAGTACGGCCCCGCGTAGCCGGTGACGCCGATCGCGGCGTCGGCGAGGCCGAGGTGGGCGGCGTTGATCGCCTCCCACATCTCGGCGCTGATCACGTCGCGAACCGTGCGAGCCCCCTCGCATGCGCGCTCGAGGCTCGCGACGACCGAGTGGGCGTTGGACGGGTCGGTGCTGAGCAGGGCGACCGTCTCGCCCCGCGAGGAGCGCCCGGCGGCGTCGGCGCCGCCCGCCGCGCCCATGATCGCGAGCACGGCCTCCCAGGAGAGCGTCACGCCAGCCGGGTCGTCAGGGCGGCCCTGGAGGTCGGCCTGGAAGACGCCGTCGATCATCCGCGCCGTGAGCTCGGCTCGCGAGACATTGCGCCCCAGCCAGAAAAGCTCGTGCGCGATCCGCGCCAGCATCAGGCCGGCGGCGGGCGCTGTTGCTGCTGCTGTTGCGCTTGGCCGGTCCAGGAGCCCAGACGCAGGTCGGGCAGGGTGGGCGGCGTGAAGGCCGTCGCCAGCGCGGGCTCGAGCTCCGGCTCCTCGTCGTCCTGCAGCACCCAGGTGTCCTTCGAGCCGCCGCCGCGCGAGGAGTTGACGATCAGCGAGCCGGGCTCGAGCGCGACGCGGGTCAACCCGCCGGGCACGATCCGGATCTCCTCGCCGAAGATCGCGAAGGGGCGCAGGTCCACGTGCCGCGGAGCGAGCGTCCCGTCGGCACAGACGGTCGGCACGGTCGAGAGGCGGACGACCTCCTGGGCGATCCAGTGCGTGGGCTCGCTGCGCACCGTCGCGGCCAGCTCGATCAGGCGGCGCTCGTCGGTGTCGGGCCCGATCACGACGCCCTTCCCGCCCGACTCGCCGGTCGGCTTGAAGACCAGCGCGTCGATTCGCGCGAGCGCCGCCTCGAGCTGCTCGGGATCGTCGAGCAGGTAGGTGGTGACGTTCTCGAGCAGCGGCTCCTCGCCGAGGTAGAAGCGGATCATCGCCGGCACGTAGCAGTAGACGGCCTTGTCGTCGGCGACGCCGGTGCCGATCGCGTTGGCGATCGCGACGGTCCCGGCGCGGTAGGCGCGGATCAGCCCCGGCACGCCGAGCAGCGAGTCGGGGCGGAACTCGAGCGGGTCGATGAAGGCGTCGTCGAGGCGGCGGTAGATCGCGTTGACGCGCGCCAGGCCGCTGGTCGTGCGCATGTAACAGACGTCGTCGCGGACCACCAGATCGGAGGCCTCGACCAGTTCGACGCCCATCTGGCGGGCGAGGAAGGTGTGCTCGAAGTAGGCGCTGTTGGCGGGCCCAGGCGTCCAGACGACGATCGTCGCGTCGCCGTCGGCGACCGGCGCGACCGAGCGCAGCGCGGCGTGCAGCAGCGCCGGGTACTGGTCGATCGGGCGGACCCGGTGGTGGGCGAAGAGCGACGGGATCAGGCGCGTCATCGCGAGGCGGTTCTCGAGCATGTAGGAGATCCCTGACGGCGTGCGCACGTTGTCCTCGAGCACCTTCCAGGCGCCCTGGGCGTCGCGCACCAGATCGCAGCCGGCGATGTGGGTGTAGACACCGCGCGGCGGGCGGATGCCGTGGGCCGCGCGGGCGAAGTGCGAGCGGCTGGCCACCAGTGTCCAGGGGACGATCCCGGCCTTGATGATCTCGCGCTCGTGGTAAACGTCGTCGACGAAGTGGTTGAGCGCGCGGATCCGCTGCGCGAGCCCGCGCTTGATCGTGCGCCACTCGGCGGCCGGGATGATGCGCGGGACCAGATCGAGCGGGAACGGCCGATCGGCGACGGCGCCGTCCGCGCTGGTCAGGTCGAACGTGATGCCCTGGCGCATGAAGATCGCGTCGCGCAGCGCACCGGCTGCGACGAGGCTCTCGGCGCCGAGCCGATCGAGCTCGGCGACCAGCTGCTCGGCGTGCGCGCGCGGCACGCCGTCCGCCGCGAAGACCTCGTCGAAGGTCGTGGCCGATCCGGTTGAGCTCATCGGCACATTCTCCGCGACTTCGCAGACGCCGTGTCGAGCCACCATGGACAAGGTGGCGCGCCGGTGATTGTCCGCCGGGGCCCAACCGCGCAGGCCGCGCGTGCGCCCCGTCGCACGCTCAGACGAGCAGCTCGTAGGCCGGCAGGGTGAGGAACTCGACGAACTCCTCACCGGTCGCCACGCGGTCGAACAGCTCGCGCGCCTCCTCGTAGCCGTCGCCCAGCTTCGCCAGCTCCTCGTCGGTGACGGCCGCGACCTGCTCGCGGCTGAAGCGACCGTGCGCGAGCCACTGCCAGACCTGGGCGCGCGAGATCTCGGAGGTCGCGGCGTCCTCCATCAGGTTGAAGATCGCCACCGCGCCGTTGCCGTTCAGCCACGCCGCGAGGTACTGGATGCCGACCGAGACGTTGTTGCGCAGCCCGTCGAGGGTGACCTCCCCTGGGGTTGCGGCGACGTCGAGCAGCGCCGCGGCGTCCGCTGTGACGTCCTCGCGCAGCACCTCGAGCTGGTTGGGCCTGGGCCCGAGCACGCGGTCGAAGACCTCGAGCGCAACCGGAACCAGATCGGGATGGGCGACCCAGGTGCCGTCGTAGCCCTGCGAGGCCTCACGCTCCTTGTCCTCGCGCACACGCTCGAGCGCGTGCGCGTTGACGGCGGCGTCGCGCCGCGAGGGGATGAAGGCCGCCATGCCGCCGATCGCATGCGCGCCACGGCGATGGCAGGTCGCCACCAGAAGCTCCGCGTAGGCGCGCATGAACGGGACACCCATGCCGACGGCGGAGCGGTCCGGCAGCACGAACTCGCTGCGATGGCCGAGCTTCTTGATCACGCTGAAGAGATAGTCCCAGCGACCGGCGTTCAGCCCGGTCGCGTGCGGCCCCAGCTCGAACAGGATCTCGTCCATCTCGAAAGCGGCGAGGATCGTCTCGATCAGCACCGTCGCGCGGATCGTGCCGCGCGGGATGCCCAGCTCGTCCTGCGCGCGCTCGAAGACGCCGTTCCACAGCCGCGCCTCGAGGTGGGACTCGAGCTTGGGCAGGTAGACGTAGGGACCGCTGCCAATCGCCGCCAGGGCCTCATGGTTGCGCAGCAGGTAGAGGCCGAAGTCGAACAGCGAGGCCGGGATCGGCTGCCCGTCAACCTCGAAGTGGCGCTCCACGAGGTGCCAGCCGCGGGGGCGCACCATCAGCGTCGCGACCTCGTCGTTCAGCTCATAGCGCTTCTCGGGCGTCTGCAGGCGGATCGTGCGGGCGATCGCATCCGAGAGGTTGCGCTGGCCGTCGAGCATGTTCTGCCAGGTCGGCGAGTTGGAGTCCTCGAAGTCGGCCATGAACACCCGAGCGCCCGAGTTCAGCGCGTTGATCACCATCTTGCGCTCCGCGGGCCCGGTGATCTCAACGCGGCGGTCCGCCAGATCGGCGGGCGCCGGGCGCACCCTCCAGTCGCCAGCGCGCACACCGGCGGTCGCGGCAAGGAAGTCCGGCAACCCGCCGTCGCGCAGCGCCAACGCGCGGGCGTGACGCGCCGCGAGCAGCTCCTCGCGCTGCGCGCCGAACTCGCGGGCCAGCAGGTGCAGAAACTCCACCGCCTCCGCCGTCAACACATCATCAGTCGAGCGCATGGCGTTCAGTCTAATGAGCGCGGCTTCGGCTTTATCAGCGCGACTTCGGCTTTATCAGCGCGGCTTCGGCTTTTCACCCATACGCGCGGCCCGGCGTTGGACGCGGGCCAGTCAGGCCTGTACGCTTGTCGTGCCGTCCGAGTGGGCGGCGCTGCGTTGGCCGGCCTCGCGCCAGCAACCTGAAAGGGGCCCGATGGGCCTGTCAGAGACGACCGTTCACGGCGCGATTACCGATCACGCCGGACGGGAGCCCGATGAGACGGCCTCGGCCGAGGAGACCCGCGAGCGGGCCGCCTTCTGGATCGCCGCGCTGGCTCCCTACGCGCGCCCCAGCCTGCCACGTAGCATCGCCGGCCTCCTCACCTCGGTCGTGCCCTACTTCGGCCTGCTGGTCGCGATGTACTTCTCGCTGCGGGTCTCGTATTTTCTGACGCTCGGGATTGGCGTGCTCGCAGCGGGCTTCCTGCTGCGCACCTACATCGTCTTTCACGACTGCACGCACGGCTCCTACCTGCCCTCCAAACGCGCGAACGCGTGGCTGGGCAGCGCCTGCGGCGTGCTGGTGTTCGCGCCGTTCGCCAACTGGCGCCACAACCACGCCGTCCACCACGCGACCGCCGCGGACCTCGACCGCCGCGGCCAGGGCGACGTGCCGACGCTGACGGTCGCGGAATACAACGCCAAGCCGTGGCGCGGCCGGCTCGGCTACCGCCTGTTCCGCAATCCGCTCGTGATGTTCGGGCTCGGGCCGCTGTTCGCGATGATCCTCGCCCCGCGGATCGTGCCGCACACGGCGCGGCCGCGGATCCGCCACAGCGTGCACCTGACGAACCTCGTGCTGCTCGTTCTGGTCGCTGCGGCCTGCCTGCTTGTCGGCTGGCGCGACTACCTGCTGATCCAGGGGCCGCCGGCGCTGCTGGCCGGCGCCGCGGGGATCTGGCTGTTCTACGTCCAGCACCAGTTCGAGGACACCTACTGGGAGCGCAACACCGAATGGACCTACGCCGACGCGGCGCTGCGCGGCAGCTCCTACCTCAAACTGCCCAAGGTGCTGCAGTTCTTCACCGGCAACATCGGCCTGCACCACGTGCATCACCTCAACTCGCGCATCCCCAACTACAACCTGCAGGCCGCGCACGACTCCGATCCGGTCTTTTCGAGCGTGCCGACGCTGACGATCTGGGACGGCCTGCGCGCCACGCAGCTGAAGCTGTGGGACGAGGACGCATGCCGGCTCGTGACCTTTGCCGACGCCCGCGCGACGAGTGCCCGCGCCGCTGCGCGGGTCCCGGTGGGCAGCTCTTCGTAAGGCGCACCTGCCCTCCCACGTCGGAGGGCAGGCGGATTGGCGGCGGAGCGACGTTGGCGTGGCGCAGACGCGGACGCTGGCGCGGGCGCTGCGAACGGCCCCCTGCCTGCGCGCATCGAGGCTCACGGCGGGTGCCGGCATGATCGTGTACGCGTCGCGGCTCGGGTCGATGTCAAGCAACGTGGAGGGCGGTCAGCTCGTGCTCTACGCCGTGGCGGCGGCGGTGATCGGCGGAACGAGCCTGTTCGGCGAGGCGCCGCAAGATGGTTCATGCGCTGCTCGGCGGGATCGTCATCGCCACGATCTACAACGGCATGGGCCTGCTTGCGTTCAGCGCGGCCACGCAGTACATGGTCACCGCGCTGGTCTTGCTCGCCGCCGTGACCGTCGACGCCGTCGGCCGCCGCGGCGGCGGCGCGACCTAAACTTGCTCGTGTGGCGCTGCGGCGCGGCGCGGCATTACAGCGTTACGGTGCGGTGCTCGGCGGCCGAGGCGTAGAGCGCCTCGATTGTGCGCGCCTGGCCGAGCGCGTCCTCGCGGCCGAGCAGCGGTGCGGCGGCGCCGCGGATCGCGGCAGAGAGGTTCTCCAGCTCGAGCTGGTAGGAGTTCGCGGCCGCCGTCGCGATCGTCTCGACCTCCTCGCCCCGGCGAAGCACGATGGCGGGCGTCTGCACGTGCCATGGATCGGCGAGCGCCAGGCTGCCGTGCTCGCCGAACACGGAGAGCTCGTCGGGCGGACTGAAGGCGAAGCCACTGTCGAAGTGCGCGAGCACATCGTCTGCGAAGGCCAGCACGCCGGCGAAGGCGACGTCGACGCCGTCGCCGCCCTGGTGCTGCTCGCCCTGGACACGCAGCGGCTCGCCGCAGAGGAGCCGCAGGGCGCTGACGCAGTAGCAGCCCACGTCCATCAGCGACCCGCCCTCCAGCTCGCTGCGCATACGCACGTTGGAGGCGTCGTCGAGCTGAAAGCCGAAGCTCGCGCGAACCATCCGCAGGCGGCCGATCGCGCCCTCGTCGACCAGCTCGCGCAGACGCACCGTCTGCGGGTTGTGGCGCCACATGAAGGCCTCCATCAGGAGTCGCCCGCAGCGCTCCGCCACGTCGAAGGCGCTCTCCACCGCGGCGGGGCTGCGACTCAGCGGCTTCTCGCACAGCACGTGCTTGCCGGCCTCCAGCGCGCGAACCGACCACTCGACGTGCATTGAGTTGGGCAGCGAGATGTAGATCGCCTCGACATCGGGATCAGCCAGCAGCGCCTCGTAGGAGCCGTGCGCGCGCTCGATGCCGTGCTCGCGCGCGTAGGCGTCGGCGGCGGCCTGCTCGCGGCTCGCGACGGCCAGCACCTCGACCTCCTCGGACGCGCGCGCTCCAGCCAGCAGCTTGTCGTTGATTCGCGCGGTCGAGAGCACTCCCCAGCGAACGGGCTCGGTCATCGGCGGCATGCTATTGCTGTTCGGGTGGGTGCACCCGGTTCGCGGCCGTGCACCCGGTTCGCGGCACAGGCATGCACGGCCTGGCTGGTGGGTGTGCACCCTATTCGCGGCACAGGCATGCACCCACCCGTCCCCGAAGGCGGATATACCTCTGTTATGCCTTCGGCCCAGCAACGATCGCCAGACCCGCCTGAGCCTGAGGTTGAGCGCTACGGCCCGCTGCTCGTACGGCGGATGGTCAAGGAGGACGGTCGCGCGCTGATTCGCTTCGACCGCGCTGAGCCCCCAAGGCGGGGAGCCACCCCCGAGCGCGCGTGAGCCTGCGGCGCTTCAACGAGCTGCGCGGCGAGGAGGTCGTCTACGCGGTCCACCGCCAGGACCGCACGTTCCTGCCGGCCGAGGATCACTGCCCGCTGTGTCCGACGCGCCCGGGCGGGCCAAAGACCGAGATCCCCTTCCCGTCGTATGAGATCGTCGTCTTCGACAACCTCTTCCCGAGCTTCGAGGCGCCGGCGGGGGCGGCCGAGGTCGTGGTCTACACCGACGACCATCACGGGTCCTTCGCCGGGCTCGAGCCGCAGCGCGCAGAGGCGCTGATATGGGCGTGGCGGCAGCGCTATGAGGAGCTCGCGGCGCGGCCCGACGTCGAGTACGTGCTGATCTTCGAGAACCGCGGCGTGGAGGTGGGCACGACGCTGCATCACCCGCACGGGCAGATCTACGCCTTCCCGTTCGTGCCGCCGGTGCCCGGACTCGAGCTCGCCGCCGACGCGCGGTTGGGCGGTTGCGCGCCGTGCACGCTGCTCGAGCGCGAGCTGGCGGACCCCGAGCGCATCGTGAACAGCGACGACGACGTCGTCACCTACGTGCCGTTTGCCGCCCGCTGGCCGTATGAGACCCACGTCGTGATGCGCGAGCACCGCGCGAGCCTGCTCGAGTGCACGGCGGGCGAGCTGGCGTCGCTGGCGCGCGCGCTGCAGGCCGTCACGCGCGGCTTCGACCGGCTGTTCGACCGGCCCTTCCCCTACATGATGGTGCTGCATCAGGCGCCGACTGACGGACGCCGAGCGGGCCATCTGCACGTCGAGTTCTACCCGCCGCTGCGGACCGCGACCAAGCTCAAGTACCTCGCGGGCTGCGAGCAGGGAGCCGGCACGTTCATCATGGACGTGCTGCCGGAGGATTCCGCGAGCGCGCTGCGGGCGGCGCTCGCGAATGGTTGATGAGCGCCCGCCGCCGGGACCCGGCCTACCCCCCGGAGGCGCGGGGGAGGGGCCCAGGCACACGGTCGCGTTCGCACCCGGCCGCGTCAACCTGATCGGCGAGCACACCGACTACAACGACGGCCTCGCGCTGCCGTTCGCGATCGACGTCGGCGTGACCGTGCGCGCGAGCGCGACCGGTGAGCGGACGATCCACGCCCGCGCGCTCGACATCCAGGGGGAGGAGGACAGCTTCGAGCTCGGCGGCGAGGCGCCCTCGCCGGGCGGCTGGCGCGCCTTCGTGCGCGGCGCGACGGCCGAGCTGGCCGCGGCCGGTCTGCCGGTGCGCGGTGCGACGCTCGAGATCGAGGGCACGATCGCGCGGGGTTCCGGGCTGTCGTCCTCGGCGGCGCTCGAGGTCGCCCTGTGCCTCGCGCTGCTCGCGCTCGCCGACGCCGACGTGGTGCCGCCGTGGCCGCTCGCGCGGATCTGCTCGCGCGTCGAGAACG
>ODAK010000932.1_pt1 | contig 32970 bp, 41 predicted proteins | sample 1539591 | NCBI WGS metagenome assembly ODAK01 (sample SAMEA3539303, study PRJEB22396) | soil metagenome | biome: tundra; feature: field; material: soil | place: USA | collected 2010-05 | depth 0.15 m | reverse complement strand
GTCATCGCGCACTCGCATTGGCCTTGGAAAACTCGAGCGTGGAGAATCTCCACGAGTGGCGCAAGCAAGCTATGTACCTATGGCATCAATTGCAACTCCTCGAGGGCGCCTGGACGGACAGCGAGAAGGAGCTGGTCGAACGGACCCACCAACTGTCGACGCTGCTCGGCGAAGACCATGATCTAGCCGTTCTTCGGGAAACGCTCGCCGCCGATCCGCTCGCTTACGGCGGCCACCGCATCCTGAAGGGTGTATTCTCTGTCATCGATCGTCAGCGCGAGGAGCTCGAGCGGCAGGCGTTCAATCTCGGCCGAGAACTCTACAAAGATCCGCCAAAGGTCTTCACGATTGGAATCGAGTCATGGATGAAATCTCGGGAGGTCAATTGAAGAATGGCGGGAAATTAAAGGATCTACTAACGGAGTTGGGTCGCGATCCGCGGGTAAAGCGAGTCATTGCCAAACGCCGATCCCGTAAGAAAGGTGCAGGCAAAATCGAGCGGGTGACTGATGTTGTCTTGGCTCTATTGGCGATTGCTTCCCGCTTTGCGACGAAAAAGAAGGCTCGAGCCCTCGACGAGCTGATGGATAGTATTTACTTGCTGGTTCAAGTCAGCTTGTTGCTAAAGGAAAATGTCTTTGATCGGCGTGAAGTAAGGGATTTCTTCAGTCAAAGCTCGAGAGAAATTTACTTATTAGCCCAAAAGTACGTCGCTATGGTTTTGCCGAAAACAAAAGCACTTCGCCCCATGCGTAAGTCGCGATCGGCATAAGGGGAATTTGCCCATCGGATTCGACCTGATGCGGCGAGCCGCCTTGAGAACCTCTACATTTTGTGAGATTGTGCTGAAGGAGGAGGGATTTATGAAATCAAAGAAAGCAGTCACGTTGTTGACGAGGATTGAGTCGTTACTATCCGATGTTCTCGATGAATCTTCGGTCATTGAAAAGCAGGTCGAAAAGAACGTCCGAGCGGTGCTTCTCTCTGCGCAGGCATCGGTCGCCAGCGCTTTGGATTTTGTCAGCGCTCTTCCATCTGCTGTAGTTCGGCAGAAGGCCGCGCAGAGTCGGCAAGGCGGGCGACGGCGTCCCAATGCCAAGAGCAAGAAGAAACGCTCGGTAAGCGCTAAAAAGCGTTTCGCAGCCCCCGCCCCTAAGAGACGCCACTAAGGACGTTGGAGCAGATGCGGTTTTGGCGCGACAGGAGATGATGTGATATGAACATTAAATGGATAGTTGCATTCGGCGTGGGACTTGCGGGCGGCTGGGCTGCTAGAAGTCTCTCCGATTCACCTCAAGGTGCTGGCGTGAAGCTTCTCGAGATTGCGCTGAAGGCCAAGGAGCGGGCAGGCCGCTGGGCGGCACTCGAGGCCGAGCGTCTGGAGGACATGTTGGCAGAAGCTCGCTCGACGGCTGAGCCGAGCGTTTCGCGCCCGAATGGGACCACGAACAAATCCGGAGCTAAGGGCCACTCCGGTAATGGGCGCCGACGCCCGCGACCGGTCAAGCGCGAGGAGCTCGCATAGCAGGGCATGCATGAGCTGCGCCTAACGCAGCCATCCGGGATGCGTTGTCGGCGAGAATTACAGACACGAAACGGGGGAAGCTTGAATCACTCCGAACGAGAGGCCCCGACCCCGGGCTCGGGCTCCGGACGTGGGGAGCGGCCCAAGGGTATCGAGGAACCGCTGCGCCTGGTGCATCATCATCCGGGGTATCTGCGAATTCGAGCAGGCGCATTCGTCCAGCCGGAAGACAATAGCCCGGTAGTGACTGCGGCGAAGAACGCAGCCGAAACCGTACCTGGATTTCGGTCTTGGTCCCTCAATCCGAAGACTGGAAGCGTCGTAGTCGAATATGAACCCGGCGCGCTCGATGCCGACGATCTGCTCAAGCACATCGCGAAGGGCGCTGGATTTCGAGGCGTGGAGACCTCGGCCGGCAGCATGATGAATCGCCGGGAACTGGTCAGCGCGTTCCTCGATACCGTACAGGACGTCAACCAGGTCGTTAGTCAGCTCACGGGCGAAAGAGCAGACCTACGAGAGTTGGTGCCGGTCGCACTCGCCGCAATCTCCGTCCTGTCGTTCGTGCTCAATGAGGATCGAGGCCGACTGCCACAGTGGAGCAGCGCTCTCTACCGCAGCTATCGCGTCTTCATGCACTGGCATCGACCGGAAGTTCGAACCCGCGAAAGACTCGGTCGGCAGGAGGAAGAGCGCAAAGGCTCCAGCAACAAGAGCCGCAATCCTCGCTGACTTCCGGGAGGCTTCGCCGCGCAATTGCATCGCTGGCGATCGCCAATGCGCTGCACAAACGCTGCTAGTTTCCTTCCTGTATAATGGATTGATTGGCTTAGCCAATCAAAATGCCTAGAGGCATCTAGAGCGTTGATACGTCTTTACGACTTTTTTCATGGCTTTCGCCCCATCGCCAATAGGAGAGCGACATGGTCAAGGAAACAGCAAGGAAGAGGAAGCGGGCGAAGTCGCGCAACACGCACAAGGCGGCGAGCCAAAACGCTGCAGACATATCAGCGAAAGTCGAATCCTTGTTGCCCGCCGGCTCCCCGCAGCGGACTGCAGTCAGTGTCGCAGCGGCAGCGGGCGGTGCCCTACTTGCGGCTGCAGCACTCGGTGTGGGCCCGGTAGCGCTTGCTGGGGCAGTCGGATACCTCGTGTACCGAGAGACTCGTCGACGGTGAGGAAACGCCTTCCAGGTGGTGCGTAATGGCATCGAGGAGACCGCATGCCCGATATCGAGCTTGTCAAACCCCATTCGCTGACGATCGCCAAGGCAAGAGCGCTGGTGCAGGAGACGGCCGACGGACTTGCTGCCGAATATGATCTCAACTACGAATGGTGCGGCAATACGCTGCACTTTCATCGCTCAGGTGTCGATGGGCTGATGTGCGTGACGGATTCGGAGATCCAGCTCCAATTAACTCTGGGTTTCTTGCTGAAGCCGTTTAAGGGAAAATTTATCCATCATATCGAGCGCAACTTCGACAGACTGTTGGCCGAACAAGAACCAACAGCTCAGGCAAGAAAGACCAAGCGGAAAGACAGTGCGGGCCGCGGGATGAGTGGAGAAAAGAAAAAAGACGAGACCGGCCGGGTATCTGACCAATCAAAAGCAAGGCGTTGAGGGGCGTCTGGGGGATTTCACTGTCGCATGGACTGCCCATAACAAAATTGGATACATCATAAAAAGACGCCTCACTGCATGTTCAACCGATCCTACGTGAATCTCTATATCGCCAAATGGGGCGGCATCGTCATGCCGAGCTTCGACGTTGCCGGTTACGCCCGGGCCCGTGCCGTGGTACAGGCCGCTTTTCCGGACCGCGAGGTGATTCAGATCGACATTACGAAGCTCGCCAGCGGCGGCGGCGGAATCCACTGCATTACTCAACACCAGGCCGCCTGATACTCACCATGGTACCGGCGCACAATATTGATCACTTTTTGAAGGCTGCCGGCGTTGTGATTCAATGCGTTGCAGTGCCGACCGGCGTCCAACGCTGGCGCCTGTTCACATCGTAAGAAAGTGGAGATCCTGTTTGCGCACCTCAAACGCATCCTGAACCTGCGGCGCTTGCGATTACGCGGACCGAGCGGTGCTCACGATGAGTTCCTGCTCGCCGCCATTGCGCAGAACTTACGGAGAATAGCCAGACGGCTATGTCCGCCGGTGCCGATACCAGCGTTCGGGGGCACATAGACGCCAAAATGCGAAGGGTTGATCGAAAAGGCGGCGATCAGACCGCCAATATCGAGAAAGTGACAAAGGTCGAACCCGTCGTCTCCTCAAATCCGCCGAAAATCAGCCTTTTTCCGAGCGCGTTTTTCAACAACATAGGCCAAAACCGGGCAGTCAAGGTGCTGAAATCGCAGCCCCGAAGCGGTCATTGCCTGAACGAAACCGGCAGTCCAGAATAAAACGATAATGCATTCCAACGCGCCAGATCTCGCGCTTGGTCGCAGGGGAGATTACATGTTCAGATATCTTGCTGTGGCAGCCTCTACCCTCGTTCTCGCCACGCCCGCGCATGCGCGCTCGAGATCGGGATAATGCAGCCACCTTCGGATAATCGAACAAGTGAATGTGGCACGATGGATACCGCAGTCCCCGCACCCCGGCGTACATGTCAAAAGGCGGCGTTGTGACCAACCGATTGCTACCGCTGCTGCGCACGGTCATGTATGCGCTGCGCGGCGGGTTTCTGGTGCGGCCACTTCTGATCTCAATCACGCTCGGGCTACTTGGTGCCGTGCTTTCGTCGCTCGAAGAGAGCGTCCCGGTGTTGAGCGCCTGGGTTCCTTCCTTCCTGTTCCCGTCCCAAGCAGATCCGCAGGTCGCTCAAATCATTCTCGCGACGATTGCCGGTTCGATCATGACGGTGGTATCGATCGTCTTCGCCATCCTTCTGATGACGCTGACGCTCGCATCGATGCAGTTTTCGCCTCGAATCCTCTTGAGCTTCGTGCAGGATCGCGTAACCCAGTGGACGCTGGGCATCTTCCTCGGCACCTTCGCCTATTGCATGGCTGCATTGCCCGCGGCACGCACACTCCCGCGTCCTTTCGCGCCGGTTGCCACGGTCACCTGCGCCATGGTGCTCGCGGTGATCTGCGTCGCATGGTTGGTGGTCTTTATTAATCACATCTCACAGGCCATTAGCGTCAATCACATCGTTGATCGGATCGCGCGCGATACCGAGGGCGTGATCGATCACATCATGTCGTACGCCAAGCGATACGCGCACGAACCGGCAGGTGTGCCGTTTGATGACAATAAGCGCGAGATTCGGGTCGATAGCGCGGTCTCAGGTTATATTCGCTATGTCGATTCCGGGCGTTTGCTCCATCTCGCGCGGGCATTTCGGTTGCGGGTGCGCATACTCCGCCGGGTCGGACATTTCGTACCGGAGGGCGTCGCGCTGTTCGAAGTGTCGCCACGGGAGCGCCTCGATCCCGAACGAGCCCGCGAACTGCGTTCGGCGTTCGATATCGGACCGGCGCGCACGTTGCAGCAGGACGTCGAGTTCGGGGTCATTCAGATTGTCGACATCGCCCTCAAGGCCATTTCCTCAGCGGTAAACGACCCGAGCACCGCGATCACGTGCGTCGATCAGCTCGGGCGAATCCTAATCCGATTCATAAGTCGTCACTCTCCGGTCTCGCTGCTTTGCGATCCGCCGCACGTCGTGCGGGTCATAGTCCCATGGATCGGGACGGACAGCCTGCTCGATACGGCATTTGAGCAAATCCGCCATTACTCGATGTCCGATATAGCAGTCAGTCTGCGGCTTTTGCGCGCCCTCGATGATATCGCTTCCACCTGTGGCGACCCGCGCATCGTCGAATCGCTCATTGTGCGCGGCCGGTGCATCGTAGCCGGCTGCGCCGAACGACTGGGTTCGAACGAGGTCGAGAAGCTCAGGCAACGACTCAGCGCGTTAGAAGCTCGATGCGAGATAACACCTACTTCCTTCCAAACGGGATGATTAGGGAATGGTGACCCTAGGCTCGCAAGCTGATGCAAACCGGCCGCCGACTCTGCCCCGGGGTGAATCTGGGACGGCAGTCACCCCAAAGTTAGCGTCCTTCATTGGCCTGCCCGATACCTGCCGGTCATGACCGTCAAGTTCACGCCCTGAGCCGGTCCGTCAACCGGTTTCGATTGCGGCTGCAATGTGTTTGAACAAGGGGGAACCTCGGCGTTTTAAAGCATTGAGATAGGTCACTTCGTTGTAGGCTGAGCGAGTTTGCCAACAGCGATACAGGATCCGTATCCATTTGTAGGCCAGAGCCCGAACGGCGGCCTGATGAGTACTTCCCTGATCGCGGTGCTGGCGATAGAACGCGCCGGCCCAGAAGGATTTGTTGATCGTTTGGGCTGCCCATTCGACAAAGGTTTGGCGCAGGAAGGTGGGGCACTGCCAACGCCAATGCACCCAGTTCTTTTTGCCGCTTCGTTCTGTGACCGGGGCGACACCGGAGTACCGTTGCAGCTCCTCGGCGCTCTTAAAGCGCTCACGCTGTTCACCAAAGGCGACCAGCAAACGAGGTGCCAGATGTGGCGCTGCCCCTGGCAGCTCGCTGAACAGCGCGTAATCGGGGAGTGTCGGGGCAAGCTTGGCGATTTGTCGATCGAAGCGATCGATCGCTTGGAGAGTCGTGCGCAGCTGCTCGACCAAGACCTGTACTTGAAGCCGAAAGGCACTGATCACGGCCTCATCAGTTGTCAGTGCCGTGGCGGCCTTTATAGCCCGTATGCGCTCCTCAACGACGTTGGCGTAACGAACATTGTGATTCCAAAAGAACCGCTCCAGACCTGCCTTGTGAGCGCGTTTGACCTGCGCCAGCGTGGGCCAGCGGACTAGAAAATCGCAAAACAACGGCGTATCGCGCTGTTCAAACCAAGCGAGCGCCTGCGGATAATACTGCTTGAGCGCGTTACCGAGACGGTTCGTGAAGCGTAGCTTGTCGTTGACCAGTAGGCGGCGTTGTTCGACCAGATGGATCAAGGTGCGCATCGCAGCGCTCTGTGGTTGCAGGGCCGTGAACTTCTCGCGGTGACACACCAACAAATCCAGGGCGAGCTCAGCGTCGGTCGGATCATCTTTCGCCCCGCTTGGCTTGAACGCCTGGCGGTAGCGCGCCAAGGTTGCAGGGTTGATGGGAAACAAGACGATAAAATCGTACTTTTGCAGGGCGTACACAATCGGACCCTTGGTCAACTCCAATGCGACCGCAATCGGACCTCCAAATCGTTCCCGCAAAGAGCAGGCCCAAGACTCAATCTGCCCCGGTTCGTGCGCGATGCAGGTCAATTCCCGTCGCTTACTTCCCGCTGCCTGCACACAGATGTCATGCTTGGTATCTGCCCAGTCGATTCCGACGAAGGCAGTAAAGGCTTGATCGGATCCGCACCCCATGGCACACCTCCCATATCAACGCAGTTCCACATCCGGTCCATGCATGCCTGGGTTCTGCGAAGGCAATATAGTGGCCGATATCACGGCATGCCCTGAGTATTCGTTAACGAACCCAAGCGCACCCGCGGACTCGAAAATAAACCTGGGATCATCCAATGATCGGGTCGAGATATTCGTAGTCCGCCGGTGCATGTCCCGACCTCGCTGGCAGCTGCCCGCCAGCCGTAATCAATATCACTGAAGCCGGGACGGAATACCTATACAGGGTCGAACTCGGACATCGCATGTCAGATCGAGTCTGAGCTAATACAATTGAGCGATGACCGCACATAAACTGAGTGCCTTGGTTCAAGCCTCGGCGTCGAAAGGCAACGCGCCACCTATCGGGTCAGCGTCGGTGTGCGTGAGCGCTCGATAAGCAACCTCTTTTCCGTCTTCGCAGGCGGCATCTGTGCCACAAACGAATCAACACTCTGCCCAAGCTCGAGGTCCCCGTCGGTTTTTAGACGAGCGCTGACACCGCGCCACCCGTCAACCACCTCTTGGCGAGTTTCTGCCAGCTTGACCTCGCTGTCCCCCCATTTGAGCGTGCCCGCAGACCACTCGCGGAGGATCCGCTGTTCTCGATCCCGCAGGTGGATCGAGCCAGCGCGCTGCGCGGCTCTATATGCGCCGTCGGATCGTTGGGTTTTTGTCTCCCCACGGACGGCCCGTTCCGTTGCGTTGGCCGCAACGCTTAATTCTCGAAGGTTCGAGGCGAACTGCTGTCGCCAAGCGCGTAAGGTCGCCTTCTTGATGTTCAGCCGCCGACCCTGTTCGCTGACCGCCTTCACGACTACATGCACATGCGGATGGTCGTCATCCGTATGCAGCGCCATGGCGTAGCGGTGCTTCAATTGCCATTCATTGAGCGCAAACTTCCGCACGGCGTGAAGAACCTTATCCGATGGGGTGCCGGGCGGCATAGAGAAGATGATGTTGTGCACGAGCTTGGGCGGCTTTCGACCCCGGATCGAGCGCTCGGTTTGACGCTTGTGTGCCTCGAGGTCCAAGTCCCAGTCCTCGGTGAGTCGACGCTCAAATCCCTTCCCATCGAGATGCTCTGCGGTATCCGCTTGAAGTCCGAGCTTTCCCTCGCGTCCGATGTAATCCATGTGGCGCTCGACTCCCGCGACCGTTCGGGCGCCTCCTGAGACCTTGACCATGACCTCGGGAACCCGCCGGACAGTTCGGTCAATGTGCTCCTTCTGCGCCGGCGTCAAGGATTTGCCGCCTCGACCATAAGAAACGATGTCCAGAATCGGCCTGTCTTCTTCGCGAAGATCAATGATTCGCTTTTTCATAACCTCTACCCCAACTCGCAAGGTTCGCGTTGATGAGTGCCTTGATGTGGGCGCGCAGTCCATCGAGTGCACGTGGCAGCGCCTGCAGATCCGCTTTGCTCGCTCCGTTGGGTCGCTCACCCTGATTCACGGCGCGAGCAATCTGATTCAGGTTCCGACCGATAGCACCGATCTCGGCAACGCTGCGCTTGAGAACGAGCAGTTCAGCGGTCGGTAGCGGCACCAGCGCCCGCAGGTGTGAGCGGATGAGAAACGACACGTATGTGCTCGTGGGCATGACTCGCGCCTTCGCACGTTCACGGAGCAGCAACAGGTCATCTGTACGCAACCGCACCGAGATCTTCCCGTCAATAGGGACAGGCTCAACGGTGTCAGCGACCTGCGGTTCGACTGCAGCTACGGTCAGCAGCGCCGCTTCCACCAAGCGCTTCAGGAGCGCCGATTCCGACAGCACTTGACAACGAGCCGCCGCCGCGAAGCACTCCTTCATCTCGAAGGTGACTCGAGCCGTGATGAATGAATCGGCGACCATTGCCGCCGATTGTTAGACAAGTGACGCCGTTAGGCTATCCTGCCCAAGGCCGAATCCGCCTATGATTGCATCAATTTTTGTGTCGGTGCCGGTGTGCCGCAATCAGTGAACTGAGTGCCACAACTCCGAACCCTGTGCCGCAACCGTAAAGTTGGTAAGTCCGGTCACGAGGTTATCGGGTCTGGACAACGTGTCAAACGCGACTTTCCACGATCCCAAACCGGCCGCGTCTGGTTCCAGGTCACCTCCTTCAAGGACGCCTTGAATGTCAATGCGCCCCTTGAGGCTCGTAGCAAAAGGAATCAACACGTACCGTTTCCCGCGGTGCTCGGTCCTGACTCATGAATCAAAACGGACTGTTGGTCTGCGCAGTCCGGACCTCATCCCGCACGAGCAGACTCCAACAGTTCCCGAAGCCGCGCTTGAACGGTGGGTTCGATCTCGTGCGGCCCCGGATTCCGGGCATCATTCCAATCGGGAACGCCAAGATGACGGGAAATGCGGTTCCGTTTTGCTCTCGACCATCGCTCGAGTAGATCGATCGCTACTGCAGAACCTGCACCATCAGGCCATCGTCGGAGGAACCAAGCGAGTGCGAGACTTCCGTAACGGCTCTCATAGCTGCTGCCCTCAAGGAGTCCATCCATTTGAAAACCATGATTCACGCGCTTAAGAATCTCGAGGCGTTCCACCATTCCGGGCTCGTTCCAGAATGTGCCCAGGGTGAGATCGGCAAGCGCGACCACTTCCGGCCAGCTCAAGCGCCCGATCCCGGGGAATTCGGTGAAGCCATTGCACTTTGCGGCGAACATAGCCGTCTGCAACCGGGTCACATCGTCGTGCGAGCTTTCAAGGCACCTCAACGCGGGGACCTTTCCCGCGGCGGCTAAACGGGTTACGCGAGCCTCCCGCCAAGGGGCGTTGCCGCCCCTTGGTTTTAGGATGACGTTATGAGCGGGTCACGTCGATGTACACCGTCTCTCCCCAAGGAACGTGTGAACCGAGCGCAATGAACGCAGAAGTATTTCCCCTTTTATCACCGCAGCCCGTAAAATCGACGCGTTCGGGGCGTGGCGCAGCCTGGTAGCGCATCTGCATGGGGTGCAGAGGGTCGCAGGTTCAAATCCTGTCGCCCCGACCAATTTTCAAAAAATATCCTTGTTTGGACACGGAGTTGTCGGCACCGCGATGGCGCCGACTTCCGTGCGCAAAAAAATCCGTTGCTCGGCCGCTTCGCGTTCGGCGTACCTTTCATGCCGGCGCGCTTGCTCGGCACTCACCTCCGAAAGGGCTCAACCACACTTCAATTGCGAGCGTTGGGTTTTGACCAGCGTGATTTCACCTCTCGCCCTCGCATCGCAGCGAGTCACATGGACACCGCCCGCAAGGGGTCACTTTTGAAAAGTGTCCATGAAAGTGTCCATGTACCATTTTTCCGGGCATCGCAACTCGCTGAGGTTGCAGCGATATTTAGCTTGACGACGCTTTACACCCCATGCAAGTGCGCTACCAGGCTGCGCCACGCCCCGACCGAGAAGCGAATGATAGCCGAAAAGGCCCGTGGGAACTTATGTGCCGCGCCGCTAGCGGCGAAGTATTTTGATCAGCTCTTCGAGCTCGAGCCGCATCTGATGGATGAGCTGCTGGCTTTGATTCAAATCAACCTGCGCCTCGCCGCCCGTGAGCCTATTGCGGGCTCCGCCAATCGTAAAGCCTTGTTCATACAAAAGGCTGCGGATCTGCCGAATGACCAATACGTCCTGGCGTTGGTAGTAGCGGCGATTTCCGCGCCGCTTAACCGGCTTGAGCTGCGGAAATTCCTGTTCCCAGTAACGCAGAACGTGCGGTTTGACTCCGCACAAATCGCTGACCTCGCCGATCGTGAAGTACCGCTTACCCGGGATCGGCGGCAATTCGCTGTTATTGCTTGGTTCCAGCATATGCCTCTACCCGGGCCTTCAGTTTCTGGCCCGGCCGGAAGGTAACGACGCGGCGCGCGCTGATCGGGATCTCTTCGCCGGTTTTCGGGTTGCGGCCCGGCCGCCGATTTTTGTCCCGCAAGTCGAAATTTCCAAATCCGGATAATTTCACTTGCTCGCCGGAGGATAGCGCCGCGCGAATCTCTTCGAAAAATAGATCGACGAGTTCGCGTGCTTCGCGCTTGTTAAGACCCAACTGATCGAATAGGGCCTCGGCCATCTCTGCCTTGGTCAGGGCTGCCATGCTCATTGATCTCTTATTGTGGCGCTCAATACATCCCGTAGCCGGGCAACTACTGCGTTCACCACGGCATCTGCGTCAACGTCGGTAAGAGTGCGGGAAGAATCCTGTAAAATCAAGCCTAAAGCGATACTTTTTCGTCCAAAATCTACGCCCGGACCTCGGTAGACATCGAACACCCGCAGTTCGCTCAAGAGATCCGAGGCGCTAACACTAACATTTTCCCGCAGAACTGCGAGCGTCACGCTTTCGTCGACCAGCACGGCGAGATCGCGACGCACGCTGGGAAATCGTGAAATCTTTCGGAATGGCAATGAGTTAGAAATGAATGCTGACTTTACTTCTAGTTCAAATAAAAACACGGTGTTGGTCAAATTGAGCGACTTGAGCAGCTCCGGATGCAGTTCGCCGAGCCAGCCGATCGGCGTAGTGCCGCGAAAAATTCTTGCCGCGCGGCCCGGCCGCAAACACGGCAGCGAGTCCGCCTCGAAACGCACCGCCGATCCCTCGCCGGTGAGCGCAAGCACATTCTGCACATCTGCTTTCATGTCGTAGAAGTCGAGCGCCTCGCGCGCACTCCCCCACTGCTCCGGCCAGCGCGCACCGGTGGCCACAGCGCACAGCGTTTCCACTTCGCGCAAGCCGCTGCCGCTCACCTCGAATTTATTTCCGATCTCAAAGAGCCGCACCCGCGCTTGCTGCCGTCGCAAGTTCTCCCGACACGCGACAATCAGAGCGCTCCACAACGACACGCGCATCTCGCCCAGATCCGCAGAAATGGGATTCACGAGCGCCAAGCTTGGCGTGTCGGGGAACAACAGACGCTGCACGGCCGGATCGACGAAGCTGTAGGTGATCGCTTCTCGGTAGCCGCAATCGACCATGGCGAGCAACAGCCGATCCTCATGAACGTGCGATTCGCCGGCGAACCCGGCGACCTGCGGGGCAATCGCGTGGCTCTCGGCGATGCTGTCGAAGCCGCGCAGCCGCGCCACCTCTTCGATCAGATCCGCCTCGATTTTAAGATCGAAACGGTGCGGCGGGCTCTCGACGCGCCACCCTTCCGGCTCCGTCTCGACGCGCTCGGCGATGGCCGCCATCAGCGACCGAACCTCGTCGTCCGGCACCGTAGCCCCGAGCAATCTGCCCAATCGGCTGCGGCGCAGACGCACGCAGCGCTGCGGCTCGGCGGCGCCGGCCGCCTTGGTCACCTGCACCGGCCCGGCTACGCCGCCGGCAATTGCCAGAAGCAGAGCCGTCGCCCGCTCGAGGGCGAGGGCCGGCAAACTCGGATCGACGCCGCGTTCGAAACGCTGGGCGGCATCGGTGAACAAGCCCAGGCGGCGCGCGCGGCCGGCGATTGCCTCGGGCGTGAAATGCGCACCCTCGAGCAATACCTCGGTGGTCACATCGCCGATCGCGGTATCGCGCCCGCCCATGATGCCCGCCAGGCCGATCGCTCCGCTCTCGTCGGCTATGACCATGAACTCCGGATCGAGCGTGTACTCCCGATCATCGAGCAGGGTCACGCGCTCGCCCGGCTTCGCCGCGCGAACCGTGATGCGCCCGGCAAGGCGCTTGAGATCGTAGGCATGCAGCGGCTGCCCGAGCTCGATCATCACATAGTTGGTGACATCGACAATCGGAGAAATCGAATTGATGCCGACGCGGCGCAGACGCTCGCGCAGCCAGGAGGGAGATTTGGCTTGCGGGCGCACCCCGCGAATCACCCTCGAGGCAAAGATCGGACAACCCGACGCCGCTTCGATACCGACCGCAAATACATCCTTATGGCCGGCGGCGACCGGAGCGACGTGGTACTTGAGATAGCGCCGCTCGCATGCGGCGGTGTAGTCGCGTGCAATGCCGAACACGCTCATGCAATCGCCGCGGTTGGGAGTCGCATTCACTTCGAGCACCATGTCATCGAGATCCAACGCGGCTCGCACGTCGCGATTGACCAGGAGCGATTCGGGCAGTTCCAGGATTCCGTCGTGCTCGTCGCTCAAGCCGAGCTCGCGCGCCGAACATAACATGCCCATCGATTCCAGGCCGCGCAGCTTCGCGCGTTTGATCTCGATGTTGCCCGGCAATTGCGCGCCCACCATCGCCACCGCGACCTTGAGGCCCGCCCGCACGTTTTTGGCGCCGCAGATGATTTGCAGACGATTGATGCCGTCGGTGGTCACCTGGCACACCGACAATTTCTCCGCATCCGGATGACGGCCCACCTCGAGCACCTCGCCCACCAGGACGCCGGTAAACGGCGGCGCCACGGATGTCACGGATTCCACCTCGAGGCCCGCCAGCGTGAGCTGCTTGGCGAGTTCCGCCGGCGTCGCCGCGAGCGGTGCGAATTCTCGTATCCAGGAATGAGTGATCTTCACGGGAACTGCTTCAAGAATTGCAAATCGTTTTCGAAGAACAGGCGCAAATCATCCACGCCGTAACGCAGCATGGTCAGCCGCTCGATCCCCATGCCGAATGCATATCCTTGCCACCGTTCATCGTCGATCCCGGCGGCCGCGAGCACATTCGGATGAATCATTCCGCAACCCAATATCTCGAGCCACCCGGTGTGCTTGCACACCCGGCAGCCGGCGCCGTGGCAGAACACGCACTCAATGTCCACTTCGGCGGACGGTTCGGTGAACGGAAAATAGGAGGGCCTCAAACGCATTCCCAACGGCTGCTCGAAGAAATGCTCGACAAAGGTATGCAGCATCGCCTTCAAATTCGCGAAGCTGACATTCTCACCGACGACGATGCCCTCGACTTGGTGGAACATGGGCGTATGCGTCATGTCCGAGTCGCAGCGATACACCCGCCCCGGCGCGATGAGGGCCAGCGGCGGCTTCTGGGCGCGCATGGCGCGAATCTGCACCGGCGAGGTATGCGTTCGCAGGAGCCTGCCGTCGGGAAAATAGAACGTATCGTGCATGGCGCGCGCCGGATGATTCGGCGGAATGTTGAGCGCCTCAAAATTATGAAAATCATCCTCGACTTCCGGGCCGGTGGCGATCTGAAATCCCGCCTGCATGAAGATCCGCTCGATTCGCAGGCGCGTTCGAGTGACCGGATGCAGGCTGCCCGGCTCCTGACCGCGACCCGGCAAGGTCACATCGATGGTGCCTGCGGCAAGCTCGGCGCGCAGCGCCTCCTGCTCCAGGCTTGCGCGGCGCGCCTCCAAGGCCTCGTGAATCGCGGCCTTCGCTTCGTTGATTTTTTGTCCGGCGGCCGGGCGCTCGGCGGCAGGCAGTTTTCCCAGGCCCTTGAGCTGCTCCGTGAGCAGGCCCTTCTTGCCGAGGAGCCGTACCCGCACCTCCTCCAAGGCGGCGATGTCGCGAGACGCAGCGGCGTCGGCGAGCGCTTGCCCGACGAGTGCGGAGAGGTTTTCCTGAGTGGCCATTGACGATGCCTCAAGGCCCGTGCGGTTTGGCCGCGAACGGCCAACTTCCGCCGAGTCCTCGATTGTCTCTAGCCCTTGAGGCTGTCCTTGGCTTTCTCTGCGATTGCCGTGAATGCCGGCATGTCGTGCACCGCAAGGTCGGCGAGCACCTTGCGGTCGATGGCCAGACCCGCCTTGCTCAACCCGTCAATCATCGTGCTGTAGGTCAGCCCGCACAGCCGAGCGGCGGCGTTGATGCGCGTGATCCACAACGCGCGGAACTCGCGCTTCTTCTCGCGCCGTCCGCGATACGCGTACTGGCCGGCCTTGATGACGGCCTGCTTGGCCGTGCGGAACACCTTGCGCCGGGCATTGAAATAACCCTTCGCCTTCTTGAGGATTTTCTTGTGGCGTCGACCTGCGACGACACCGCGTTTAACTCGTGCCATATTCCTTTAACTCCTGCTCAAGCGAATGGAAGCATTTGCTTCACACGGTTCATGTCGGTCTCATGCACGCCGCTCTCGCGACGCAGCTGACGCTTACGCTTGCTCGGTTTCTTGGTCAGAATATGACGACGGTGGGACTGACCGCGCTTGAAGCCATTCGCTGTTTTGCGAAAACGCTTCGACGCGGCCTTCTTGGTTTTCATCTTAGGCACGTTCGACTCCTGATTTTTTTAGCCCTGTTCGCAAGCGCTCGAGGAGAATCCTCATGATTCCCCCGGTGCGCCGCTGCAGGCGGATGGCTGGCTTTCTTAAGGCCTGCCGCTCACTTCTTTTTGGGCCCGAACACCATGACCATCTGTTTGCCTTCCATCAGCGGGTTCTGCTCCACCACCGAATAGGGGGCGAGATCCTCAGAAATCCGCGTCAAGAGACGCCGACCGATGTCCTGGTGCACGAGCTCACGGCCGCGGTAACGCAAGGTCACCTTGGCCTTATCACCCTCGGTCAGAAAGCGGACGATGCTACGCAGTTTGACCTGGTAGTCGGCCTCTTCCGTCCCGGGACGAAACTTCACTTCCTTTACTTGAATCTGCTTCTGCTTACGCTTCGCCGCGTGCGCTTTCTTGTTTTGTTCGAACAAGAATTTGCCGAAATCCATTACTCGAACGACAGGGGGCTCCGCCATCGGCGAGACCTCGACGAGGTCCAGTGCTTGCGAGCTTGCCATTTGTAGCGCTTCCGCGCGCGTCATGACCCCTGCTTGACTTCCATCCGCTGCGATCACACGCACCGATGGTGCGGAGATCTCCTCATTGCGCCTTACGCGCTTCGACGTTGCGATACGCGATCCTCCAAAACAAGACGGCCGCGGCTCGCGACTTCGTCGCAAAGCAAGGCGCTGAGCTCGCTAAGCCCCAAACTGCCTAAGTCTTTGCCACCGCGCGTGCGTACGGCCAGGGTATGCCCCTCGACTTCCCGGTCGCCGGCGACCAAGAGGTAAGGGACACGCTTTAGTGTGTGCTCGCGGATTTTAAAGCCTAGCTTCTCATACCTCAAGTCCGTTTCTACCCGAAGCCCCTGATTTTTCAGGTTTTCCGCAACTTCTTCGCAATATTTGTCTTGCGCGTTGGTAATTCCCATGATCACGGCCTGGACCGGCGAGAGCCAGGTGGGCAGCTTTCCGGCATGGTGCTCGATCAAAATGCCGATAAAGCGCTCCAACGACCCGAACATGGCCCGATGCAGCATCACCGGGGTATGACGCTGACTGTCCTCGCCGATGTAGCTCGCCCCGAGTCGGGAAGGCAGGTTCGGGTCCACCTGGAGGGTGCCGCACTGCCACTCGCGGCCGATGGCGTCGCGTAACACGAACTCTAGTTTCGGCCCGTAAAAGGCGCCCTCGCCCGGGTTGAGCGTGGTTTCGATACCGGCGGCTGCAGCTGCCTGCTTAAGCGCTCCTTCGTAAATATCCCAGATTTCATCGGACCCGACCCGTTTGGCCGGCCGATCGGAGAATTTGATCCGCACGTCCTCGAAGCCGAAATCGCGGTAGATGCTCAGAATCAGCTGGGTCACCCGCACCGATTCATCGGTGATTTGATCGGTGGTGCAAAATATGTGGGCATCGTCTTGGGTAAAGGCGCGCACCCGCATCAGTCCATGCAGGGCCCCGGAGGGCTCATAGCGGTGCACTTTGCCGAATTCGGCAATGCGCAGCGGAAGTTCGCGATAGCTGCGCAATCCCTGCTTGAACACTTGGATGTGCCCGGGACAGTTCATCGGTTTGATCGCGAACGTGCGCTCATCCGGCGTCTTGGTCATGAACATGTTGTCGCCGAAATTCGCAATGTGGCCGGACTGCACCCACAGCTCCCGATCCATGATTTCCGGCGTGTTGACTTCCAGATAACCGGCCTCGGTCTGGCGCTCGCGCATGTAGGTGATCAGCTGCTGAAACAGCGTCCAGCCCTTGGGGTGCCAAAATACCGCGCCGGGCGCCTCCTCCTGCAAATGGAACAGATCCAATTCCTTGCCGATGCGGCGGTGATCGCGCTTCTCCGCCTCCTCCAAGCGCGTCAAGTACTCCTTGAGCTGCTTCTGATTGGCCCAGGCGGTGCCGTAAATACGCTGCAGCATCTCGTTGCGCGAATCGCCGCGCCAATAGGCCCCGGCCACTTTCATGAGTTTGAAGGCCTTCAGCTTGCCGGTGCTCGGCACGTGCGGTCCGCGGCACAGATCCTCCCAAGCTCCCTGACCGTACAGGCTGATAGGCTCGTTCGAGGGAATGGCCGCGATGATTTCGGCCTTGTAGTGCTCGCCGAGCTTCTTGAAGTGTTCGACGGCGGCGTCGCGCGGCAGAACGCGGCGATGCACCTTGAGATCCTTGGCCGAGATCTCGGCCATGCGCTTTTCGATGGCGCTCAAGTCCTCGGTCGAAAACGGCCTCTTGTACGCGAAATCGTAATAAAAGCCATCCTCGATCACCGGACCAATGGTGACCTGCGCCTCCGGATACAACTCCTGGACCGCGTTCGCCAGAAGGTGCGCCGTCGAATGGCGAATGATTTCGAGGCCCTCGGGATCCCGATCGGTGACGATACTGAGCGCGGCGTCGTGCTCGATCAGCGTCGAGGTATCCACCAGGACGCCGGCAAGCTTGCCGGCCAACGCCGCTTTGGCAAGTCCCGGACCAATGCCCGCCGCGACCTCCGCCACGCTGATAGAGTGATCGAAGTGCCTGCGGCTGCCATCGGGAAGTGTTATTACGGGCATAGATTCATCTTAGCAAACGCCGGCCGCCTTGGACCTGCGCCCTTCGAGCTTGGTGCGCGCTAGTGGGATCGAACCACTGACCCCCACCATGTCAAGGTGATGCTCTACCGCTGAGCTAAGCGCGCTCGAAGGGCGCGAAAGATACCGGATTCGGCGGCGCCGATAAAGAGCAAGGGGCTGAATTGCCCTAAATTCATCTAAGGGTCCGCCGCTTGCGGGCCGGCGAAGGGCGGCCCGGGCGGCGCCTCGGACGTACTCTTTGCGGGATTCAGGACACACCGGAATTGAATTTCCCCGATCGTCATCACATCGCCGTCGCTCAAGAACAGGCGGGACACCTTCCGGCCATTCACGATGACCCCATTGGTGCTGTTCAAGTCCTCGATAATGAGGTCACGCAGGCCCTTGAGCAGTAAGGCGTGATGCCGGCTCACCGATTGGGAATCGATGTGCAATTCGCAGTCCGGAGCGCGTCCGATGCGGGTTCGGCGCCCCAAGGTGTAGGTAGCCTCATGCCCGGCGTCGATCCGGACCAATTGGGCCGGCCAATCCGCGCTCAAGGCGGGACCCGCGCTAGGCACCGGCGTGGCGCCCAGTCTTTCGATGCTGGTCTGAATGCGCCCCAGCGCGTTGGCATTGTTGCTCTCGCTGCGCTCCAAGCGGCGAATCATGAATTCGCGCTCCTCCAGAGCACCACGAGTTCGTTCCAGGGTGGCGCGCAGGTTGCGATTTTCTTCGCTGAGCTGCTCGACGCCCGCGGCCTTGAGCGCCAAATCATCGTTCGCGCGCTTGAGGTCCGCCTGGATCGACTGAACCGGCCGGCGTGCCTCGTTCAAATGCGCCATGAGCACCGTCAATTCCTGCTCGTGCGTTTCGGCCTCCGCTTTGAACTGTGCGATCTGTTGCGCCTCCTGAGCGCTCAATGTGTGCGCCTGTGCGAGCGCCTGATCGCGTACACCGATCTCGGCGCGCAAGCGCTCGCATTCGGCCTTGAGCGCTTCGCTACGGGCCGCAAGCTCCTCGCGAGCGTGGGCCCTCTCCTTGAGCTCTTGTGCGCTCTTGGCGATCGCTGCCGCATCGGTGGCGGCCAAGCTGCGCAGATTCGCGATCGCTTCTTCCTGCTCGATGAGTTTGCCGCTCAGCGCGGCGGCCGTCTGTTTGAGCCGATCGCGCTCCGCCAGCAGCACCCCATGTCCCGCGCGCACCGCACTCATCTTCGCGTCCCACTCGAGGAACCTGTTCTGATCGAAGCCGCGGCGCCATTCGCGCGTGCGCAGAATTTCCAGATAAGAGCCCGCCTGCCTCGATACGGCGCTTAATTCCTGCCGCGTCCCGTTCAGTTCGTGTTCGCCTCGCTTGATCTGCTCCGCGAGCGCACTCAAGGATCGCCGCGCCTCCTGCAACTCGAGCGCGTTCGCCTCGGCGCCGCTTCGCAGATCTTGTATCTGCGCTTCCAACTGCGCGCTCGCTTGCGAGCGCGCCTCGAGAGCGGGAACCACTTTGGCGTGCTCCCGCTGCAGTGCGTACAACTGTGCGTCGCGCTCGCCGAGCGAATGCAGCACCTGCACGATCGTGGCGTCGCGTGCCGCGAGCGAATCACGCAGGGTGCGCATTTCGCTTTGGTGGCGCTCCCAGTCGCGCAGAATCTCATCGACGCGGGCGCGAGAGGCTTCCGCGGCCGCTTTCTTCTCGGCCAGCGCCAGATCCAAGTCGCGGGTTCGACGCTGCTCCGCAACCACCGCCGCCCGCGCCGCCGCTAGGTCGGCTGCGAGCGCGTTGGCGCGTGCCACCGCGGCGGCCTCCGCGTCGCGAATCTTCTCGTACAATCGGCTGAGCGCCTCGTACTCGGCGCTTTGCCGGGCAATTCGCTCTTCGATCGAACGCACGTTTTCGGCGAGCGATGGCAGGTCGACCCGCGGCGGACGCGCGAAATCAGAGAGCGCCGTCCGGTTCGCCGTAGCGGGCGGGCCCGCGGGCAGCGCCGCATGATCGAGCGGCACCGAGTCATCCTGCACATCCTGATCGACGATCGTACCCTCGAGGATCGGCAGCTTGTCGGTCCGATCGAGTTCGCTTTCCTCGGAGTGAGTGTTGTCCGCCGCCATTGACTCTCCTTGCTCTAGCCGGCGAGCGTGCTCGGCACGCCGAACGCCGAGTGGCGCAACCTTTGAATCTCGTCGCGCAGACGCGCCGCCTGTTCGAATTCAAGATTTCGCGCAAGCTTCATCATCTCAGCTTCCAGCTTCTTGATCCGCTTGAGCGCCTGCTCGGGCGGCAGCAGCGCATAATCCGCGTTCGACTCGCGCACTTCGGCGCCCTGCACGGCGCGTGCACCCTCCATCACGTCGCTCACCGCCTTGACGATCGTACGCGGTGTTATGCGGTGGCGCGCATTGAATTCGATCTGCTTATTGCGGCGCCGATCGGTCTCCGCGATCGCCCGCTCGATCGACCCGGTGCGCCGGTCCGCGTACAGAATGGCCTTGCCGCGCACATTGCGCGCCGCGCGGCCGATGGTTTGAATCAACGAACCCTCGGAGCGCAGGAACCCCTCTTTGTCGGCATCGAGAATGGCAACCAGGGACACTTCGGGCATATCGAGCCCCTCGCGCAGCAAATTGATGCCGACGATGACGTCGAACTTCCCCAGGCGCAAATCGCGGATGATTTCCGTACGCTCCACGGTCTCGATATCCGAATGCAGGTAGCGCACCTTCACGCCGTGTTCGTCGAGATATTCGGTCAGGTCCTCCGCCATTCGCTTGGTAAGCGTGGTGACCAGCACGCGTTCGCCTGCCTGAGCGCGCAGTCGGATCTCCGACAGCAAATCGTCGACCTGCGCTCGCACCGGACGCACCTCAACGACCGGGTCGATCAGGCCCGTGGGACGCACCACCTGCTCGACGATCTGGCCGGAAACTCGCTTTTCATGAGGCCGCGGAGTCGCCGATACATAGATGGTCTGCGGCGCCAAGCGCTCGAACTCCTCGAAACGCAATGGCCGGTTGTCGAGCGCCGAGGGCAGCCGAAACCCGTACTCGACCAGGGTCTCCTTGCGCGATCGATCGCCCTTGTACATCGCGCCGAGTTGCGGAACCGTCTGGTGGCTCTCGTCGATCACGAGCAGCGCGTTCTTCGGCAGATAATCGAACAAACACGGCGGCGGTTCACCCGGCTCGCGGCCCGACAGATAGCGCGAGTAATTTTCGATTCCGGCGCAATAGCCCACTTCGTTCATCATTTCGAGATCGAACAGGGTGCGTTGCTGCAGACGCTGCGCTTCCACGAGCTTGCCCGCCTCATTCAATTCCATCAGCCGCGTGCGCAATTCGCCGCGAATCTCCTCGACCGCCTCGCGCACCCGCTCCTTCGGCGTCACGTAATGCGTCGATGGGTACACCGTGAGGCGCGGCACCCGGCGCAGCACCTCGCCGGTGAGCGGATCGAAGAAGCTCAGCGCCTCGATCTTCTCATCGAACAATTCGACCCGCACCGCCTCGCGCTCCGACTCCGCGGGGAAGATATCGATGACATCGCCGCGAACCCGGTAGGTGCCCTGCTGCAAGTCGATCTCGTTGCGCGTGTACTGCATGTCGGCAAGACGCCGCAGCAGCTTGCGCTGCTCGAGGACGTCGCCGCGCGACATGTGCAGCACCATGCTCAGGTAAGCTTGCGGATCCCCAAGGCCGTAAATCGCCGACACCGTCGCAACGATGATGGCGTCGGGCCGTTCGAGCAGCGCCTTGGTCGCAGATAAGCGCATCTGCTCGATGTGCTCGTTGATCGAGGCGTCCTTCTCGATGAAGGTGTCGGACGCCGGCACGTAGGCCTCCGGCTGGTAGTAGTCGTAGTAGGACACGAAGTACTCGACGGCATTCTTGGGAAAGAACGCCTTGAACTCGCCGTACAGTTGCGCGGCGAGGGTCTTGTTGTGAGCGAGCACGAGCGTCGGCCGCTGCAGCTGCTGGATCACGTTGGCGATCGTGAAGGTCTTGCCGGAGCCGGTAACGCCCAGCAGGGTCTGGTGGGCAAGCCCGCTGGTGAGCCCTTCCACCAGTTTTTCAATGGCTTGAGGCTGATCCCCCGCCGGAAGGTAGTCCGAATACAATTCAAAACGCATATTGATATTCTCTCACGTTGCCGGTGAGCGGGCACCCGCCCGGGGCAAGTGCCTCGGACCGGCGGCAAACCCTGCGCCTGGCGCCCGTCTCTCGATGTGGCGTCGGCGCGCGGTTTTTCGTAAACTCGGCCGCCCTTAATTGCATAGGAAACATCCCCTTGACCGTGTCACTTTCCAAGCGCGTTCAGAAGGTTAAGCCCTCGCCCACTCTCGCGGTGACCGCCCGCGCCGCCAAACTCAAGGCCGAAGGCAAGGACATCATCGGCTTGGGCGCCGGCGAACCGGATTTCGATACGCCATTACATATCGCGGATGCGGGCGTTGAAGCGATTCGCACCGGCCTGACTCGCTACACCGCGGTTGACGGTACCGCCGAACTGAAAGACGCCATCATCGCCAAATTCAAGCGCGAGAACGGACTCACCTACGATCGCAGCCAGATTCTGGTCTCCTCCGGCGCCAAGCAAACCTGCTTCAACCTGTGTGCGGCGATCTTGGATCCGGGCGACGAATGCGTGATACCGGCACCGTATTGGGTTTCCTATCCCGACATGGTCCTGTTGGCCGATGGCAACCCGGTGATCGTCTATGGCGGCGCCGAGCAATGCTACAAGATCACGCCGGCGCAACTGGCCGACTCCATCACGCCGCGAACCAAGCTGTTCTTTCTCAACAGTCCGAGCAATCCCACCGGCGCCGCCTACAGCGGCTCGGAACTCAAGGCTCTCGGCGCGGTCCTCGAGCGGCATCCGCAAGTGGTGATCGCCGCCGATGAAATGTATGAGCACATTTACTGGGGATCGGAACCGTATCTGAGCTTTGCGCAGGCAAATCCGCAGCTCTACTCGCGTACGGTCACCATCAACGGTGTCTCGAAAGCCTATGCGATGACCGGCTGGCGCATCGGCTATTGCGGTGGCCCGAAGGAAATCGTGACTGCGATGAGCACCATCCAAGGTCAGTCCACCTCGAATGCGTCGAGCATTTCGCAGCGCGCGGCGACGGTCGCTTTGAACGGCAACCAAGCCTGTGTGGCCGAGATGAACAAGGCGTTCAAGGAGCGCCATGATTTCGTGGTCGCGGGCTTGAACGCCATACCCGGGATCTCCTGCCGATCCGGCGCGGGAACCTTCTATGCGTTTGCCGACATCCATGGCGCGATGCGCGCGCTCGGCCTCAAGGATGACAATGAGTTCGCCGAATATTTGCTGGTTGAAGCCGGCGTCGCCGTGGTGCCCGGATCGGGATTCGGGGCGCCGGGTCATATGCGGATTTCGTTCGCATGCAGCATGCAGACCTTGGAAGACGCGCTGCGGCGGATCGGGCGCGCTGTCGCGACGGCGGTGGCGAAGCGCGCCTGATTCCGGGCGCTGCCTACGGCGCCGGGCGGAGCCTCAAGTCTCGCGTGTACCCAAGATGCGCGCGGGCGCTCACAGAATCTTGTTTATAAATGACATGTAAGATATTGTTTTGAAATATAAAAATCTAGGTAACACAGGCCTGAAGATCTCCCCGCTTTGTCTGGGGTGCATGAGCTTTGGCGTTCCTGAACGCGGCGATCACCCATGGACTTTGCCCGAGACTCAAAGCCGTCCGCTGATCCGCAAGGCCGTCGATCTCGGCATCAATTTTTTTGACACCGCCAATGCGTATTCCGACGGGACTTCCGAGGAAATCCTCGGCCAGGCGTTGAAGGACTTCACACGCCGCGATGAGGTCGTTATCGCCACCAAGGTTTTCTTCCCGATGAGCGCAGGCCCGAACGGCGGCGGCCTCTCGCGCAAGGCGGTTTTCACGGCAATCGATGCGAGTCTTCGCCGTCTCGGCACCGACTACGTGGATCTGTATCAGATTCATCGCTGGGACTCCGCCACGCCGATCGAGGAGACGCTCGAAGCGCTGCACGACGTGGTCAAGGCCGGCAAGGCGCGCTACCTCGGCGCCTCGTCGATGTACGCCTGGCAGTTCAGCAAGGCGCTCTCGCTAGCTCGCCGGCTGGGCCTGACACCCTTCCACAGCATGCAGAACTTTTACAACCTGCTGTATCGCGAAGAAGAGCGGGAAATGCTGCCGCTGTGCGCCGACGCGGGAATTGCGGTGTTGCCGTGGAGTCCCCTCGCCCGCGGGCGCCTGACCCGCGACTGGGGCACCGAGACCGCGCGCATCCGCACCGACTCCTACGGCAACAGCCTATTCACGGCCACCGAAAAATCGGATCGAAAGGTCGTCGAGAAGGTGGCGGCGATCGCCGATGCTCGCGGTGTACCGAGGGCACAGATCGCTCTCGCCTGGTTGTTGCAGCAGCCTGTTGTGACCGCACCCATCGTCGGCGCCTCGAAAGTGCAACATCTCGACGATGCAGTGGCCGCGCTCGAGCTCATGCTGACCGACACCGAGATCGCACAACTGGAGGCGCCCTACGTGCCTCGTGCCGTGGTCGGTCACGTATAATCGCGTTCGCACCGCATGTTCTTGTCGGCGATTTCTTGACTTAAAGGCCCGGCTTCCCGACAATCCGCGCCTCCTCCGCATTCCCCGGTAGCTCAGTGGTAGAGCGACGGACTGTTAATCCGTTGGTCGGCGGTTCGAATCCGTCCCGGGGAGCCAATAGAACAATCACTTAGCTCCACTTCCTCATGTTCTACGGAGCCAGTTGTTTCCCGATTGTTTCCCAAGTTTTGGGTCGGCGGCGCGAGCCCTGCGAGGATCGCAATCTTGTCTGCGGAGTCATCGTGCGTGCGCCGCATCGAGTGCGTGTAGATTGCCAACGTCGTGCGCTCGCTGGCGTGTCCCAGGATCTCCTGAGCGCGCTTGAGTGGTACTCCTGCTTCGTGCATCAATGTGCCGGCCATGTGCCGCAGGTCATGGAACCTGAGCGGCGGCAGTCCGGCCTTGCGTAGTGCCCGACACAGAATGTTTCGCAGCAGGATGTCCGCGTCGATGGGTTTGCGCTCGCCCTGGGCGTTTGGCTCACCGGGGAACACGAGACCCCGCGACGTGAGGGGACACGCGAGCTTCCAACGCTTGAGCTCGGGGACAAGATACGCAGGCAGCGGAATCGGCCGCACGCTGGCCTCGGTCTTTGTCGCCGCCTCCTCGCCTCGCCGATTGGCCTGGCGCTCGATGAACAGCCGCTTGCCCTCGAGGTCGATTGAATCCCAAGTCAGACCGCGGACCTCGCCCGAGCGCATGCCAGTGGGGTCAGGGTTAACTCAATCAAGAGCCGTTCAAAGGGAACGTCAAGGGCTGCACGCAGCTTCGCGATTTCCGCTGCGTCCAGAATGTACGGCTCGCGCTTGGCGGCCCGGGGCTTGCGCACATCCGCAAAAGGCGAGCCGTCCACCATCTTGATCCGGCGGCCGAAGCGCCAGACCGATCCACCGAGAATGAGAATCTTGGCCACCGAGCGCGGCGACAGCGATTTGCCGCTGCCCTCCTTGCCGGCCGCTTTGCTTCCGGCATCGGCCTGTAGCTGCGCCTTCATGTCCATGATGGTTTCGGTATCGATCTCATTGAGCAGTCGAGCCCCAAGGTGTGGCACCAAATACAGGCGCCCCAGTGCCTTGTAATCGGCCACCGTCGAGGGCCGTAGGTCCGGGCTCGATAATTCGAGGCCCGTGAACTTGTCCCACAGATCGGCAAAGGTCGCTTCCTGGCGCTCCCAGAACTTGCCGGACTTAGCCTGCGGGGCAATCGCTTCCGCATAGGCCTGCGCCGCGGACTTGGCCTTTGCGCCCGGGCCGAATGTCTTGATGGACCGCTGACGTTTGCCGGCGACCTTGGTCGAGATGTCGCAGACCCAGGCGCCGCGCCAATATCGGACATTTACGCTCATTGCTTCACCCTTTTTCCGGCCTTTGGCTTGCCAACCTTGACGCGATATTTCACGAGCAGGTCATCGACCGCTTCACGCAATAGCACTTGTTTTGCGATCCTCTTGGTCGCCGCCTGACGTTCGCGGATATTGAGGCGGTATTTGCGCTGATTGGCCGCATTGCGATGCTTGACGTTGCAATAGGTCATCGGCGTCCCCTTCTCGAATCGGTCATCGATGAAAAAATGCACGTGCGGATCGGCGAGTATGTCCGCGATGCGCCGCACCTGATCGAGAGGGTGCAGTAGCAACAGGTCCGCCGCCGAACCTGTGGAATGCGGGCAAGTGTGCAGACGCTTGAGCAGACCCTGGTAGTTCTCCATGAGGAGCGCCATCGCATGTGCCTCGCACTGGGACGCACGCACGAAGAAATTGGTCTCGACCAAGACGAAGTGACCGGCCCGCATAGTGAATTGCCGCAACAGGCCCGCAGAGGCGAGTTCCGGATTTAGCTGCGCCCGCACTCGTTCAAATGATTGATGCAATGCCTCCGTTACCTCATTAGCCTCCCGTGGGTCTGCCAGCCTGCCGACAGAGAGCATCAGCGGAAGCGCGAATAGATACCGTCGCGAGTACTCGTGCAGTGCTTTGAGCGGAAGCACCTTGCCTGATCCCCGCGCGGCGAGAGCGGCCAGAACGCCTTGAAGGCGATGAGCCTTGATCGATTCCTTGCTGTCGCGCAGCGCCCAAGCGAATGGCTCCTCGCTCAACTGCTCCGGCTTCTGATTAGCGAATTCGATCAACGAGTGAATGAGGCGGATCTGACCGTCGAGAGGGATGCGTTTTCCCATGCGTTATAGGATAACATACTTATCCGCTTGACGGATATAACAGCATATAGCCTATATCCGTGCACGGGTCTATCTTTAATCCCGGTATGCAAAAAGGCACTCTGCGAACGATTAGCGATGCGGCCGCCGAGGCCGGCGTATCGGTCATCACCCTGCGGGCCTATGAGACTCGGGGCGCGATCAGTCCGGAGCGGGACAGTTCGGGCCGACGGCTGTATACACCGCAGGATATTGCGGCGGCAAAGCAGTTTCGTGAGCAGCTTCGACATCGCCAAATGCGTCCGGTAGCGGAGCGCGCCTAGATGTTTGCAGACCTCGGTATTACCCTTCGCGAGAATGATCGAGCCGAGCAGCGCGTCGCCTGCCCGCAGTGCGCGAAGAACTCGCGCGATACGGCGCTAGGCGTCAACGTCGAGGACGGTCGATTCCACTGCTTCCGCTGCGGCTGGAAGGGCCGGGCCGGCGACTCCCACCTCAACGCGCCGCGGCCGATTGCTCACATTAATGATCCGGCGATAGCGCAACGCAAGCGGGATCGGCTGCGCCAGACGTGGATAGAGTCGGTGCCGCTGTCGCATCCGAAAACCCAGGCCGTCCGGTCATATCTTGAAAGCCGGGCGCTTGCCAAAGTCCTTAAAAGACCGCCGGCCGTGCTGCGCACCCATCCCGGATTGGCTTACTGGGATGGCGTCAACCTGTTCGGCACCTATCCAGCGATGATTGCGCTGTTTCACGGCGCCTCAGGTCAGCCGGTCACTCTCCATGTGACTTACCTTCGCCTAGATGGCTGCGCAAAGGCCCCGGTGCCCTCGCCAAAGAAAATTCTAGGTGTACCGGTCTACGGCGCGACGCGCGGCGGCGCAATCCATTTGTATGAGCCACGTGACGGCAAGCTCGGCATCTCTGAGGGAATCGAATCGGCGCTGAGCTTACATCTGCTGCAAGGCCTCCCCGTATGGGCCTCATTCTGCGCGGACAACCTCGCCCGCGTGCACCTACCGCGCGATTTGCGCGAGCTGCATATCGGCATGGACTTGGACGCAAACGGCAAAGGTGAACAAGTCGCACGGGCCCTTGCAAACCGAGTCAGGAAATGGAGTCGTCGAACCAAGGTTTGGTTTGTGAAACCAGAATTAGAAGGCCCCGGAGATCTTAACGACGAACTACGGCGGCGGGCCTGCTGATGGCGCGATCTGAACTAGCGCCCGATCTTACAGAGACTGCACCGGCAGTGGTTGAACCTCTGGTCGTTGAGCCCGCGTCGCTCCTAGCCGAGCGCGATCCGCCACCTGCTCGGGATTGGATATGTGAAGGCCTCGGATTGCCGGCAGGCCGGGTCACGTCTCTCATCGGCAACGGCGGCTTCGGTAAGTCAACCGTTGCCCATCAAATTGCGATTGCAACCGCGTTGGGCCGCCCCCTATTTGGAATGCCGGTCAATGGCGGAACGGTGTTCGGTCTGTTCTGCGAAGATGAGCAACCCGAGCTTGACCGAAAGACGCGGAGCATTTGCCACGCGGACAACATTCAACTGGAACTCCTCGACTCGGCATACCTGCTGAGCCGCGATGGCAAGGACAACATCCTGTGTTGCTTCGAGCGCGACCAGATCGTACTGACGGATCTTTATTGGCAGGTCGATGCAACGTTCGCAAGCCTCAAACCCAGGCTCGGCATATTCGACACCGCCGCAGACTTGTTTGCCGGCGACTTCATGAGTACGCCGCACGTTAGGCAGTTCATCAAGGTGGCCCTTGGGGGGCTGTGCCAGCGCCATGATTCGGCGATCCTCCTGCTGGCGCACCCGTCCGCCTCGGCCATGGCGTCTGGCGATGGCGGCGGCTTCTCGACGGCCTGGAATAACTCGGTTCGCTCCCGCCTGTATCTGCGCCGGCCAAAGTCTGAGGATACCGATGCGATTACGGATCGACGCGTGCTCGAGGTGAGAAAAGCCAATTACGGCCCCTCAGGCGGCCTGGTTCCACTGCTCTACGGCCATGGCAGATTCGTTCTGGACTTGAACCGATTGACGAAGGCGCCAAGCCGGTGCGAGCGGCTAAGGGCGATACCCGACTGTCGATAGCCGTCATGGGCTACTTCAAAGAGAAAGCGGCCAGCGGCCAGATTGTCAGCTTCGGTTCGATCTTTGAGGCCCTGCAAGCGTCCGGTGATATCGGCCGCGGCAACTATGAAACGGTGCGCAAACCGTTGCAACGCACGCTCAAGGATCTAGTGGGCAATGCTTTGCTCAGCCAAAGCGAAGTACCGCGGGGCTATCGAATCGCTCAGGAGTCATTCAAGTGATTGTCCCGGGACACGACCCTTCCCGGGACAGGGACAACCCTTCTAACGGGTTTGTCCCTAGTGTCCCGAGTTGGGATGAGGCTTATGTCCCGAATGTCCCGAGTTTGTCCCGAGATATATCCCGAGTTGTCCCGAGAAATTTGTCCGCCGTGAGCCGCCAAAAGATGGTCTATACAAACATCCACTTCACTCGGGTAGGGGTTACTTTCACTTGCTGGTCGCGCGCGCCTGCGCGTCGGAGGGCTCGCCATGACTGACCGCATTCTAGTGGCGCTGCCCGATGGCAGATGGCTGGCGCTCGATCATGAGACCTTCGCCGCCGTCCTCGAGGCCGGCGCCGAGCTGATGGCACCGTCTGCGCCCTCGCCCACCTCTGCTGGCGAACCGTTGCTGGATGCTGACCAGGCCGCGGCACAGATGAACGTGACCGCACGCTGGCTCGAGGATTCGGCGCGAGCCGGGATTATTCCGCACATCAAGCTCGGGCGGTTTATCCGCTTTCGCGTGTCCGAGATTGCCGCCCACTGCCGCGTCGAGGGCGCTCCTGCCGCGTCACCAACGGATAGCTCATCCGTAACACCAATTCGGAGGCTTTCGCGTCAATGACTCACGAACGTTGTTTCCCGGATGTTTCCCAGGTCGAGCGGTCACAAGCCGTTGCCCGGCCCGATTCTGCCGCCGCTCTGACGTTTTCGCTGTGGTCCGACACCGAGGCGCGCGAGCGTGTCTGCCGCCTACTGCGTACCGGCTGGCGACCGGATCAATTGGCGGCAATGTTTGGCGTTAGCCCTTCGGAGATCGAGCGGCTGTTCGCCTCGCCTGGCGCACTTTCAACAGAATAGGTCGACACCAGCAGAGGGCGGCTCTTAGGCGCGGGTTTCGACGCGCACGTGTGGCTGCGGCGGAAGGCGCGGGCTCGCCGGGACATTGCCAGCGCAGCCGCCTTTAGCGCGGGATCGGCCACCCGGGAGAATCCGCCATTTAACTTACTGCGGCGTGCTGTGAGGCACTCATCGCAACGCTTGCACGTACTTGTCTGTGATGACCGCTTGCCTGTGTCACTGTTCCTGTCGATGAGCGTGCGCGACATCAACAGCAAAACTCCGACTCGATTTGCGAAGGTGATCTTCAGTGCGCCACCCCTCGAATCGGGGGTATCAAAGAATGCGTGGAGGATCCGCGCCCGTCACGCCGCGATCACCAATAATTGCAATAATTGGCGCAGTTACAAGGCTTGGGCGGAGAAAATCCGCGGCACGTGGAAAGAAGAAAAGTAGTTTGTTCACCGTCCGCACGTGGGGCACGCGAGGCTGCGGCGGAAGGCAGCGGCGATACGCTAATATAATAATCGATAGAGCTCGCCCTTGGATGACCGGCAAGCGCCCATTCCATGTCCTGTCGTGTTGTTGTTTAGGAACTCGCATTGCATTGATGTGCCACGATCACCGACAAGAGATGCGGAGCCTTCACCTCGTCCCTCGATTTTGACGCTTTCAGACACTCCATTGACCGATGCGGCGCCGCCCGGGCCGGATACGGAACCGAGGATGGTCCCAAAACCGACTGAGCCCCCAAATACGATGGAGTATTCCCCCAAGAGAATTTCGCCGTCCGGCATAATGAGTTTTGCCGTGCCATGCCCGTGTCCGTGACCGACAATCACTCCCTGAACAACCGCAGTTTCGGATGGAGTCGGATTAGCGGGATAGAGATGGACGGTGCGCGTAACTGTGCATCCCGTCAATATCAGCGACGAGACCGACGCACAGATTATGGCCGGTAGAATTGCGTTCCGCATATCCGCTTTGCTCCATGCGCCTAAATTGGCATTTATTGTCATGGGATGTCGGGACATCACTCGGTTTGTCGACTGGTTGTTGAAAAATAAGCGACGAAGCGCCAGCGGATCGACACGCTCATCGACGCGCTCGCGTGGCTGCGGCGGAAGGCTAAGAAATCACGGCGGCCGGGATCGAGGGGCGAGTATTACTCGGCGAGTTTGTTAGCGAGATAAGCCTTCAACTCATCAGCGGTTTGGCGCTGACCGTCTAGGTATGCTTCTGAACCTGGTTCCGGTGTCGACAAGGTCAACTGCACCTCACATAGGCGGTGGAATTCATCCGATAGCTTCTGAAGTTCCGGCGTCGTGCTTACTACTGCAAAAGCAAATGCCCTAAGCGCCGCCACCTCGCCAGCGAGAAAACGAAGCCTTTGAGAGTCGTTCATTCAGTTACTCCGTTGTTAGGGGTGGGCTCGAGCGGTCCGACGCGCACGTGTGGCTGCCGCGGCGGGCGCGGGCTCGCCGGCTTTCATCGAACTGCGCTTGCCGGCGCAACGCTACATGAACTGACCCAAATCAGGATCGTTACTGCCACCGGTTTCTGGCACCTCTTCCTGCAACTCGGCATCGGTCGGTGGCGTCGATGGGGGATCGGTCGGTGGTGTCGATGGGGGATCGCTCGGTGGTGTCTGCGCGGAACGTTCTGAATTCACCATGGTACAAACCTTTTGTGTGGTCTAACGTAGCGGCGGCCCCCCCGGAGTCTGCCATCACGACAGGCTCAGCGACAAGGGGGCCACCGCCCTGGCGCGGCACGATTGCGCCATGGCAAAGAAGCGGCAGCCGATTGACGACTTGATAGACCTTTGGATATGGATTCGGTGGCAGTCGAGCAAGAAGCCGGTAAAACGCAAGCGGTCGAAAGCAAAGCAGCGGTAAACTGGCGCCTGGCGCGGGTCGCGGCAATGGGCGAAACGATATCTAAGGGAGACCCAATGACGACAATCGACATGGCTCGACGTTGTAAATTGCTTGCCGGGCTTGTCGTGCTCAGCCTTAGTGCCTGCGTCTCATCGCACGTAATAGTCGGAAAAGTTCGACCGCCGATGTCTCCCGACCAGGTACAGATCTATCTGCATCCACCCGCTACCAAGTACGAAGAGATAGCGGTTCTCGATAGCAGTAGCAGAAACTCCTTTACGTTTACAGCTCAGGGCAAGACTGACGTTGTAATCACGCGATTGAAAGAGGAAGCCGCAAAGTTGGGCGCGAACGGTATCTTGCTACAGGGAGTCGGGGACCAAGCCGCAGGTTCGGTAGGTTCGGGTTTTGCTAACGGCACAACATCAGGCAATTCTGCAACGGCCGTCGGTCTCGGAGTATCGGGGACAATATTCGTAAAATCAGGAACCGGGCTTGCGATCTACGTCGAGCCGAATTAGATATCGTCGATTTACTCGACGCGCACGTGTGGCGGCGGCGAAACGAAAGCGAACTAAGCGGCAGTAAACTATGGGTGGGGGCTCGTCGGCTTACTTGAAGTGCTGGCGCATTAGCCTTCGGTACTCCGCGCAAACGGCCTCCAATTCCTTCAAACGGCGATCCGTGATGTCGCGCGCTCCTTTGGTGTCGTGCCCCGAGACGCGAAACTCACCTTGGGCGACCGCCGTTTTGAAGCGAACGAGGCCCTTCTGTGCCTCTTTCACGATGACAGCAAGATGCTGTTCCAGCCGATCCTTGCTATACATTAGTTCACTCCTTCAGGTAGAGAACTGAACAAACGCGCCAGATATTCGCATGGAGCCACTAGCAGCGCCAAGTCACGCTAATCCCCGTGGCAAGGAAGCGGCAGCGGATTGACACGCTAATCGACGCGCACCTGTGGCTGCGACGGTAGCCGAAAAAAATGGCGGCAAACCGGAATCGCACTGGCGCTCGACCGCGGGCGCTGGGTGCGTGGTTGGTGGTCCCCATTTGACAGTACGTGTTTCGATCTGTGATAGACGGAGTTGCGACGAATCGAATCGTGCAAGAACATCATTCAATCTCCGCGGGCACGCTAGGGGAAATTGCAATGATGAACAAAATATTGGGATTGCTGGCCGTGGGGATGTTGTTAGTTAGCATCGTGACTGTGCTGATCGCATTCATCGTCATTGCGAGTATGCTGTTGGCGTGCCTGGTCTCGGTCTTGGCCTCGGTCTACCCGTTCAATTGGCTGTCTGAAAAATCGAGGCCGCTAGTCAGGCGCTTACAGCGCAGATGGTCCCTCACCTTGATCAGCGGATAGTCATCGCCGAGATGCTTGCGAAGCATCCACGGGATAACTAGTACTGGGTTTGGCTCCGCGCGACACTGAATGGTCCACCCGGTTTCTCGATAGATCCAGCAGATATTCGCCTAGGAGTCTGGGCGGTAGAAAATGGTTGCCGCGACAGTAGGATTAGGTTCGGGG
>ODAK010000931.1_pt1 | contig 32974 bp, 24 predicted proteins | sample 1539591 | NCBI WGS metagenome assembly ODAK01 (sample SAMEA3539303, study PRJEB22396) | soil metagenome | biome: tundra; feature: field; material: soil | place: USA | collected 2010-05 | depth 0.15 m | reverse complement strand
CCGCAACTTCAACCTTGGGAAGGTTGCACTCTACCGTTGAGTTACTCCCGCGCGGACGGATCTTGCTGAGAGCTTCCAGTTCGAGTCTGATCGATGCATGCGCTTTCAGTTCGAAGTCAGCGCCGTCATCTTAAGGCACCGGGGGCCGGTCGCTCGGCAGGTTCTGGCTCCTCGACCGACGCGACAGCAGGGCACCGGTTTCGGTTCGCGATGCGCCTTCCGGCGCGGTGCTAGATTGTCTTGAGCGATGCTTGACGACAGGAAGCTCATGAGGCCCTTGCGGGTGGCCGTTGTCATCTCGTTCGTCGTGATGATCGCCGCGACCTTCGCGCCATTCGCCACCCAGGGTTGCGCCTTCTCATGTCCAGCGTCGCTTGACGGGGCACCCTTCATCTTCCCGTCTGTGAGTTTGTTTCAAAGCCTGGACGGTTGGATCGTTCTTTGCGTCGTCGTCACCGGCGCCCTGGTCGCCACCGCTTCACTGGTGGAATTTCGTCCTCGCCTCACGGCCTGTGCAAGCCTCGTGGCCGCCGTCGGCGCCTTGGCCCTCTGCATCTTCGATGGGATCGACGCGTGGGGCCGGGTCATGGGCGGCGATGCGCAGAGTCCACCGATGGAGATGACGCCCCACGGCCCGGTTCCCTATGTGCCCGCGCTCGTGCTCAACCCTCCCGTCCACGTGGATGTCGGATTCTCGGTATTCATTGCCGCGGCGGTGGTCGCAGCGATCGCTGCACTGCTTCTCGTCGGCATCGTGGACCGGGACCAACCACTGACCAGGCGTCCTGCGGCGTCAGCCCTCCAGGGAAGGAATCCAGCCCCGGCGCCGAACTGAGGCGGGCGACGTGTCGTGACCGGGTCGTCACGATCGAGGCGGCCGGGCAGGGCACGATACGGCCATGATCCGGCTCCGACCAGGGGCACCGAGCCTCCGGCTGGGCGTGGCGCTGTGCTCACTGGTCGTCGTGACCGCCTGCAGCGGGCCTTCCGCTCAAGCAATCCCCACGCCCGCCGGCAGGGTCATCCCCACCGCGCTGCCCGTCCTGCCCGGATCTCCCACGGCGTCGGCGTCGGCGCAGGCGGCGGCGACGGCGCGGGCCACTGCCAGGCCGAGCGCGAAGCCCGCGGCGCACACCACCTCGGCAAAGCCTCCGGCTGCGTCTGGGCCACGGACCATCCTGGGCGGCTGTCAGGTCTTCCCGACCAGCAACCCATGGAACGAGAACGTCGCCAATCTCCCGGTCAGCCCGGTGTCGGCCACCTACATCGCGGCGATCGACTCGACAAAACAGTTCCTGCATCCGGACTTCGGCTCGAATCCCACCTACGGCATCCCCTACACGGTGGTGCCGGCGTCACAGAAGTTCGTGCCCATCACCTTCAATGCATACGGCGACGAGAGCAATCCGGGGCCGTACCCGGTGCCGCTCAACGCACCGGTCGAGTCAGGGAGCGACCATCACGTGCTCGTTCTCGACTCCGGCAACTGCCACCTCTACGAGATGTACAACGCGCAGCAGGCCGGCAGCGGTTGGGTCTGCGCATCCGGTGCCGTCTTCAATCTCACCAGCAACGCACTGCGACCGGATGGCTGGACCTCCGCCGACGCTGCCGGACTCCCGATCCTCCCTGGGCTCGCCCTCTACAACGAGGTGGCCGCGGGAGCCATCAATCACGCGCTGCGCTTCACCGTCGACGAGACCCAGAACGGCTTCATCCACCCCGCAACGCACTTCGCAAGTGGCAGCAGCAACCCGGACCTGCCGCCGATGGGACTCCGGCTGCGTCTCGAGGCGTCGTTCAGCCTCGCCGGGTTCACGGGCGAGGCGCTGGTGATCCTGAAGGCGCTCAAGACGTACGGCATGATCGTCGCCGACAACGGCAGCAGCTGGTACATCAGCGGCGCGACCGACTCGCGCTGGAACGACAACAATCTCGACGAGCTGAAGTCAGTCCCGGGCAGCGCGTTCCAGGTCGTCGAGACGGGACCGATCCTGCACTAGCGTCGGTTGGCGAGCTACCGCGAGCTGGTCTCGAGCTCGACCACTGAAAACTTCTCGTGTCCGTAGTCGGACCGTATGAGCTTCTTGTCGAGCTTGCCCACGCTGGTCTTGGGGAGCTCATCGACGAAGGTCCAGCGCTCGGGCAGCCACCAGCGAGCCACCTTGGGCGCGAGGAACTCGCGCAGCTCGTCCGGTGTCGCCGACATTCCCGGCTTCAGCACGACAAGCGCGAGCGGCCGCTCTGCCCAGCGGTCGTCGTGGACGCCGACCACCGCGGCCTCGGCCACCGCCGGATGCCCGACGAGCAGCGTCTCCAGCTCGACCGACGAGATCCATTCGCCCCCTGACTTGATCACGTCCTTCGACCGGTCGGTGATCTGCACGAAGCCGCGAGCGTCGATGTTGCCGACGTCGCCGGTACGCAGCCAGCCGTCGTGGAACTTCTCGGGCGCCTCGGAGTTGTAGTAGGAGGCGGTGATCCAGGGACCGCGCACCTCGATCTCGCCGACAGCGTCGCCGTCGTGGGCCACCTCGGCACCGGTGTCGTCGACGATGCGCAGCTCCACACCCGGGACCGCGCGTCCCGTCTTGCTCCGGTAGAGCATCTCGTCCTCGGGCGCCGTGCCATTGGGCGGCAACGCGATGGAGCCGATCGGACTCGTCTCGGTCATCCCCCACGCCTGGATCAGTTCGATCCCGAGAACGTCGCGGTAGGCCGCGATGAGCGTGGCCGGCACAGCCGATCCGCCGCAGATGGCCCGTTTGATGCTCGACACATCGGCCCCGGTTGCCTGCACGTGGTTGAGGATCCCGGTGAGGATGGTCGGTACCCCACCGGTGAACGTGGGCTGCTCCTGGCGGATGAAGTCGCACAGCCCCTGGGGATGCAGGAAACGTCCGGGCATGAGCTGGGCACCGCCGACCATCCATCCCGCGTACGGCATCCCCCACGCGTTGACGTGGAACATCGGGACGATCGTGAGCATGCGCGCGCTGTCGTCGAGCCGGAAGCTCGCCCACACAGCGAACGAGTGCAGGTAGATGGATCGATGACTGTAGGCGACTCCCTTGGGATCACCGGTGGTCCCGGTCGTGTAGCACATGGACGCGGCGCTCTTCTCGTCGATCTCGGGCCAGTCGAACGACGCCGGCTCCCGGGCGATGATGTCCTCGTAGGCGAGCGTGTCGCCGAGGCCCGTGACAGCGCCGGAGCCGACCACGATCACCTTCTCGATGTTCGGGCAGTGCTCGATCACGGAGGCCAGCAGTGGTGCCAGCGAGTCGTCGACGATCACGACGCGGTCCTGGGCGTGGTTGATGATCTGAGCGAGCTGCGCCGGTGGCAGCCTCAGGTTGAGCGTGTGCAGCACGGCTCCCATGCAGGGGACGGCGAAATATGCCTCGAGGTGCTCCTGGTGGTTCCAGCACAGCGTGGCAACCCGATCGCCCTCGACGATGCCGAGTGTCCGCAAAGCGCCGGCAAGGCGCTGGACGCGCTCCGACACAACCGCGTAGCGCGTGTGCCGAGCCTGTTCGCCCTCGAAGGTGATGACCTCGCTGTCCGGGAACAGATCGGCACCACGCCGAAAGAGGGCGGTGATGCTCAGCGGCGCGTCCTGCATGGTCGACTTCATTGCTCCACTCTCCTCTGCGCATTGGAACGCTGACCGGACGCCGGACGGGCGGATCCGCAGTCGTTGCGATCGTACGTGGCCTCAGGCGGCTTGTGCAGCATCCCGGCGACGATGCCGCTTCGCTACCCTCGAGACGTGGCAACCATCCACGCCGGCTCGATGACCGGCGCCGAACGCATGCTCGCCGCCGCTCGCCGCCAGCCGGCCGACCGGACACCGATCTGGTTCATGCGCCAGGCGGGTCGCTGCCTCGCCGGCTACCGGGCGCTTCGCGAGCGGTACGACATCCTCACCATCACGCGGACGCCGGAGCTCTGCGCCAAGGTCACGCTGATGCCCGTCGAAGAGTTCGGCGTCGACGCCGCGGTGATGTATGCCGACATCATGCTGCCCCTGATCGGCATGGGCGTCCCGTTCTCGATCGACCCAGGTATCGGGCCGATCATCCACGAGCCGGTGCGGACCGAGGCGGACGTGGCGGCGCTGCGAGTCGTCGACCCGCGCGAGGCGACCCCCGATCTGTTCGCGGCGCTCAGGCTGGTCCGCCGCGAGCTCGACGGTAGGACGGCCGTGGTCGGCTTCGCCGGAGGCCCATTCACTGTGGCCTCGTACATGATCGAGGGCAAGCCCACCAAGGAGTTCTCGCGCACCAAGGCCATGCTCCACGGCGAGCCGGTCCTGTGGCACCGCCTCATGACCACGCTGACCGAGGTCACGATCAACTACCTGCGGGCACAGGTCGAGGCCGGCGCCCAGATGATCCAGCTGTTCGACTCATGGGCCGGAGCGCTTTCGGTCTCGGCGTACGAGGCGACGGTGCTGCCGTACAGCCGCCGCATCCTCGATGCGGTCGCCGAGACGGGTGTCCCGACCATTCACTTCGGCACGACGACCGCACATCTCCTCGAGTCGATGGCGCGCTGCGGCTCGGACGTCATCAGCGTCGACTGGCGCCTCCCGCTCGATGAGGCGTGGGGCCGGATCGGCGACCGCGGCATCCAGGGCAATCTCGATCCCGGGGTGATGCTCGCGCCCTTCGACGTCATCGCCCGCGAGGCGCGGCAGATCCTCACGCTCGCCGGCGGGCGGCCCGGGCACATCTTCAACCTCGGCCACGGTGTGCTCCCCGAGACCCCGAGCGATCACCTCCGGCGTCTTGCCGAGCTGGTGCACCAGGAGACCGGCCGGAGCTGACCACGAAGCGGAGCGGCCAGCCTCTACCCTTGAGACATGGCTCAGCTCGGTGTGGTCCTCGCCACGTTCGGCTCGGCGGTGACCGCCGACGACGTGCCCGCGTACCTGGCATCGGTGCGCGGGGGGCGCGAGGTCCCGGCGGACCTGATCGCGGAGTTCCGCCGCCGCTACGACCTGATCGGCCGGTCCCCGCTCATCGACATCACCCAGGCCCAGGCCGCGGCGCTGCAGGAGCTGCTCGATTCGGCGAGCGACCCGCGTGACACTCGAGTGGTCGCCGGGATGCTCCACTCGGACCCGTCCTTGACCGGCGCGCTCGACGCGCTCGCAGCGGATGGCGCGCGCCGGATCGTGGTGCTGGTCCTGGCACCCCAGTACTCGCCGATCATCCTGGCGGGATACGAGCGCACCGTCGCCTCATGGCGCTCCGCACGCACGGATGTCGAGGTGCGCATCGCGGGGGCCTGGCACCTCGTGCCGGAGTGGATCGCCGCGATCTCGGAGCGTGTCGCGGAGGCGCTTGCCGGCCTGGAACCCGAGGTTCGGACGCGGCTTCCGATCATCTTCACCGCCCACAGCCTTCCCCGCTCCGTCGTTGACCGCGATCCCGGCTACATCACGCAGTTGCGCGACACCGCCACTGCGATCGCGCGGCGCCTCGGGCTCGACGGTGAGCGGTGGAGCTTCGCCTATCAGAGCGCCGGGCACACGCCCGAGGAGTGGCTTACGCCAGACGTGAAGGACCTCTTCCCGGGATTGCGCGCGGAAGGGGTCACCGAGATCCTGGTCGTGCCCCTGCAATTCCTGGCGGATCACCTCGAGATCCTCTACGACATCGACATCGCCGCCGGCGAGGAGGCGACCGAGGCCGGCATCACCATGCACCGCATCGCGCTGCCGAACACGCAGCCGGCCTTCATCCGTGCGCTCGCCGCCGTGGTCGAGCGCGAGCGCCAGGGAGCCGCGCCGGCCGCGGTCTGACCGGGGTCGCCGGACAGCCCTCAGGCGGGCCGGCTCACCCCGATCGGATTCGGATAGCGAATGCCGTCCGGGCTCTCGAGGAGCACGGAAAGACGGTGCAACTGGTCGAAGAGGCGGTCTCGGCGCGGCTCTTCCATGGCCACCCAGACGTCGCTCGCCAGACGGTCCGTCGCATCCTCGACGCCGGTGCGTAGCGCGCGCCCCTCTTCGGTGAGGGCGCCCGCCGAGTCGACGATGCCGCGGACTCGCAACCGCTCGACGCCATGCTCCCACTCCTCCTCGGTCCATCCGCGAAAACGGCGAATGGTGGGGGCGTCGATCTCGAAGCCCGCTGCGATCGCGGTCACGAGCGATTCGAGCCCGTTCAGGCCGTGGACGGTGAGCGCTGCGACGTGGCCGTCGAAGCGATGCTCGCGAAGGAGCGTGCACGCGTGCCAGAGCTTGAGGTGCGGTGCTCCGGGCTCCTCGAGCCCGGCGGTGGCCGTGTACAGCGGGCGGCCCCCACCGTCCAGGCCGCGGGCGACCGCCATCGCCGTGTCGGCGGCATCGGAGAGGTCGGCCGAGTCGACGGCGTCGCCCCAGAGGCGGCGGAGCGCTGCATCGGCGAGGGCGGTCCTGGCCGCCAGCGTCCGCTCCGGGCTCGAGAAGTGCCAGGCGTCGGGAATCGCCCGAGCAACCATCGCCGGCTGGAAGTTGTGGAACACGGCGGTGACCACTCCCGGCGTCACCGCCCCCATCGGCGCCGAACGCGATGCGAAGTAGGCCATCCAACCCCCGCGCAGCCCCGCCGCCTTGTAGTGCTCGCCCGCCTCGGGTGCGAAGTAGACGATCGCGTGAATGGGTTCGAACAGTGTCCACGCGCGGCGTGCCAGAGACAGCGTCACGCCCGGCATCGTATCGGTCGTGCCGGTCGCGGCGTCAGCGGGGAGCGGCACCGGCCGGGGTCAAGGTTCCGTGGAAGATCCCGGAGTGCGTGAAGGTCGGCGACGTCCCGGGGCTGAACACCGTGCTGGTCAGCTCCGACGAGGGCATGAACTGCAGGAAGCGTGCATCCGCGCGCGCCACGTCGACGATCGACTTCTCGAGCACGCATGAGTTGTACTGTCGCGCCGTGTCCTCGAGCGTGTTCGCGTTGAGCACGATCTCCTGCTCCCAGGTGCGGGTGTAGCGGCGCACGCCGGGGATCCGGCTGTGTTCCGGGGTCAGGCATTCGGCGGCGATCACGTTCTCACTGCTCGCCCAGATGCCGGTCTCGGTGTTGACCACCAGCGTGTGGTTGCCGATCGTGTGCCCGGGTGTCGAGAGGAGTGCGACCCCGGGTCCGATCAGCACGTCGCCGTCAATGGGGAGGAGCGCGTCGGGTCGAAGCGCGCTGAACGTCGACGGCTGGTACCACGGCACCTGCAACGGATGCAGTGCCTCCAGCGATTCGAGCTCAGCGCGCTGCACGATCAACCGCGCGCGCGGCAGCGCCGCCGGTATGGGTGATGCCGGCGAGAGATCGCTCGCGGGCTCGGTGGTGCCCACCCACCGCCGGACATCCTGCGTGTGCAGGTGGTCGAACGTGATGTAGTCGACATCAGCGGTGCGGATGCCGACGCTGCGCAAATGGCTCAGCACGTCGCCGAGCGGGCGCGCAAATGCGTGCTCGAATGCGGCGGGTGTCGACTCACTGAGGCGCGCGAAGTACGGTGTTCGTCGTGCCAGCTCCACGTCGGTGGGCTCGAAGAGCAGCACTCGCTGCTTGCCATCGGGCTCGCGCCAGCGCACCACCACGAGCCGGTGCGTGAGGGAAAGGTACGGCGCGGGGCTGATGGCCGCGCGAAAGAGGCCGAATCGAGTTGGATAGGGCAGCGACACGAGGTCGAACGTGCCAATCCAGTCGGGCATCCCCGTGGTGCGGAACCATTCCCGAAAGCCGGGCGCCGCCCGCCGGATCAGAGCGAGTTGCCGGCCTGGCTGCGGCTCATGGGCGACTGCCGCGAAATGCGAGATCGCGCTGATCTCCCCGACCGGGGGTGGGACGTGCATTGCCATCGCGGTCCTCGTGAGTCTACGCGGTGGTGAAACGTTGGGTCGATATACTCGGTTGAGGTGATCGAAGGAGCATCACGATGAGGCGCTGGGGGCACTTCGTCTACCGCCGCCGCAAAGCCGTGCTTGCCGCGTCACTTGCGTGTTTTGTGCTCTCCATCGTCGGGTTGCTCACCGGCGGCCAGCCGATCAATGCCGGCAACTACGACGTCGAGTCGGTGCGCGCGGCCAATCTCGAGGGCGCGCAGCTGCCGTCGACGACGGGCTCGTCGTTCACAATGATTCTCACCAACGCGCGGTCGACGTTCGGTGAGCCGGCATTCGAGAACGCAGTCAACGCGGCGGTGGCCCCGCTTCGCAGTGACTCTCGTGTGAGCGCCCTCGCAACGCCGTACACCGCCTCCCCCGCGACTGTGCCACTCATGGTTTCCACCGACAAGCACAGCGTGCTCGTCCAGGTGGGCGTGAGGCTCGACTTCGCGGAAGCCCGCTCCCAGTACGGTGACATTCGCGGCGAGGTGCGATCGTCATCGCTGAGCATCACCGCCACCGGCAACGTCCCACTCGCCTACGACTTCGATACCTATCTCGCGAGCGACCTGCGCCGTTCCGAGGTCGTGTCGCTCCCGCTCGCGCTCATCCTCCTCGTGATCGTGTTCACGACCGGCGTCGCCGCGCTGCTCTGCCTCGGCGTCGGAGTCTTCGCGGTGCTCGGCGGCGTCGGCGCGGCGCTCGCGCTCGCCCACGCAATCGACGTCTCGACCTACGCGGTGAACGTGGTCACCCTGGTGGGGCTCGGCATCGCCATCGACTATTCACTGTTCATCGTGACCCGATTCCGCGAGGAGCTGGCATCCGGAAACAGCGTCGAGGATGCGCTCGGCACGACCATGGCCACCGCCGGTCGCGCGATCATGTTCAGCGGTCTCACGGTGGCCATCGGCCTCTCCGGACTGCTCTTCTACACGGGGACCGCACTCGTCTCCATGGGCGTTGCCGGCGCGATCGTCGTGGCTGTATCCGTTCTCTACGCGGTTACGCTGCTGCCATCGCTGCTGGCGATTCTCGGCCCGCGCATCAACAGCATCAGGGTGCCGATCCTGCAGCCCAAACCGTTCGGCGAGGGTGCGTGGCATCGCCTCGCGACCTGGGTGATGCGCAGGCCCTGGACCGTGTTGATCCCGACCGTCGCGATCCTGCTGGTCGCCGGATCGCCGTTCCTCGACCTCCAGCTCGCCAACAGCGACGTGAATCAGCTGCCGGCGTCAGCCGAGGCGCGCCGGGGCGCCGACCTCCTCCAGGCGCAGTTCCCTCAGGTCGGCCAGAACACCATCGCCGTGGTGGTCGATTTTCAGCACGGTGGACCGACTAGTCCCGCGAACATCGCGGCGGCGTACCAGCTGGCGCAACGGCTTTCTGCACTCAAGGGGGTGACCGGCGTGCGCAGCTACGTCACCGTCGATCCCACCTTCACGGTGAGCTCGTACCAGTCGCTGTACGCGCAGCCGAGGACGTCGATGCCCGTCGCGGTGCAGTCGCTGCTCACCAACCTCACGGGCTCGAGCATCGCCGTCCTCGACGTCGCGAACCCGTACTTCGTCACCAGCGACCAAGCCCACAACCTGGTGCGGGACATCCGCTCCATCGACTCGGTGCCGGGTACGACCGTGCAGGTCACCGGCGACACCGCATTCGACATCGATCTCGTCAACTACATGATCGACCACACACCACTCGCCATCGGCTTCGTGCTGATCACGACTCTGGTCGTGCTCACGATCCTGCTCCGCTCGCTGGTCCTCCCGTTCAAGGCCGTGCTCATGAACGCGCTGTCGTTGAGTGCAGCCTTCGGGGCGCTGGTCTGGATCTTCGACCAGGGCCACCTCTCGTCGTTCCTCGGTTTCACCCCAGGGCCGCTCGATCCCACCATCCCGGTCCTGCTCTTCTGCGTCATCTTCGGGCTGTCGATGGACTACGAGGTGTTCCTGCTCACCCGCATGCAGGAGGCATGGATCAGAACCGGCGACAATCGAACAGCCGTCGCCGACGGTCTCGAGCGCAGCGGCCGCCTGGTCACCGGCGCGGCCGCGATCATGGCGTGCGTGTTCCTCGCCTTCGCGCTCGCCAGCGTGGTCACCATCAAATCGATCGGCGTCGGCATGGCAGTCGCGGTGATCGTCGACGCGTCCCTCGTTCGCGCGCTCGTCGTACCGGCGGCCATGCGATTGCTCGGTACAGCCAACTGGTGGGCCCCGCGCTGGCTGCGTCGCCGCGACCCCCTACCCCAGGAGATCGCTCCCGCTGCCTGACACGACCTTCACCGCCGTACCCCCGGCATCGCCCGCACCTCCCCGGCCGTCGCTGCGCGGGTTGACTCACCTCGCCACGGTGCCGCTCGCGATCGCGGGGGCGATCACGCTGGTGGTGGTCGGCGGCGGCGACCTCGCACGCCAGATTTCCCTTGGTGTGTATGGCGTTTGCCTGGTGCTGCTCTTCTCGGTCAGCGCCAGCTACCACCGCGGGCCGTGGTCGCCGAAGACGCGCCGGGTGTGGGGCCGTCTCGACCACGCGACGATTTTCCTCGCCATCTCGGGCACCTACACGCCGATCGTCGTCAATGTGCTGAAGGGCTGGCCGTCGATCGTGCTCCTGGTGGTCATCTGGGTCCTGGCTGGCAGCGGCGTCGTGGTCGCGACCACCGGCGTTCCGCTCCCTCGCTGGGTGACCGTGGTGCTCTATCTCGCCGTCGGGTGGGCGGTCGTGTTCTTCCTCCCGGCACTCGGCGACCGCATCCACGCGAGCGGCCTCCTGGTCCTCGGGATCGGCGGCGCGCTGTACTGCGCAGGTGCGGCCGTCTACGCGCTGAAACGACCGCGGCTCTGGCCGAACGTCTTCGGCTATCACGAGGTATTCCACATCCTCGTCATCGCCGCGACCGCCGTGTACTACGTGTTCATCATGGCGACGGTCGCGCTGCCGCGCTGAACCGCGAAGGCTCCGACTATTCGGCGCCGGCGACCGCCTCCACGGCGGCGTGCGCGCCGTTGGTCCCCTGGGCCTCACGCACCTGGTCGAGATACTCGGCGACAAGCTGGCGGCCCCGTTCGGCGTCGCCGACGCTCGCGACCACGTGGTACGCGGGCTCGTCGGGGTCCGGACGGACGAGCACGAAGCCGTCGTCGACGTACACCTTGATCCCATCGACGAGGTCCACCGAGTCCATGCGGTGGCGATCGAGCAGGATGCGCATCACCTTTCCCTTCGCCTCCCACGGGCAGAACTCGGTCGCGGTGATGTAGGCAACCTGCGGCAGCGCTCCGCGCGCCTGGCTCAATGGGATCCCGACTCGCGCGCGCAACTCGAGCAGCTTGACGAGGGTGTACATGGCGTCGAAGGCGCCGAGATGACCAGGCCACGCGTACCCGCCCTCGCCATCCGAGGCGATGCTCACACCGGACATCATCGAGGCGCGAAGCACCGACGCGGGATCGCCGGGGGTCGCGTTGAAGGTTCCGCCCTCCTGGCGCACGAGGTCGCTGATCCACATCGGTGTCGCGGCCGGGGCGAGCACCGTCCCAGGGTTGGTGCGCACCCACCAGGACGCGAGTATGGCCAGGCACTCATGCGAGGTCATCACCACGCCCTTGTCGTCGATGACGGTGATGCGCTCGCCTCCCGGGCTCATCATGCATCCAACGTCAGCGTGCACCGTCTTGCTGATCAGGGCAGTCTCGTCGGGCACGGTGCGGTGGTGTTCACCCTCGCGCATGCCGGCGTTGAGCGGGATGGTGGTGACGCCGAGGTCGTTGAGAATCGAGGGAAGGACGGCTGACGCATCGCTGTAGTCGTAATCGATCAGCACGCGGAAGCCGGCGTTGCGGATGAGCTCCGCATCCACCGACTTGAGGAGGTGCTTCACGTAGCCCTCGATGGGCTCGCCGTACTCGATGTCGCCCATCTCGTAGAACCCCGCCCGGCGGAAGTCCTCGCGGAACAGCAGGTTCTCGAGCTTGCGCTCGGTGCGCTTGTCGATCTGCAGGCCGTCGGAGTCGAAGAACCGGATATCGGCGCTGCGCTGATCGAGCGGCGAGACGAGCACGTGGATGCCGGCCGCACAGTCGGCGTCGAGTGTCGCCCACTGCGTCACCGGCACCGGCAGCTCGCGGACGTCTCGAGCCTTCGCGCCGGCACTGACGATCCCGCTGACGATGGCGCGCTTGATCATGCGCGACGAGCGCGCATGATCCTGGCCGACGACGACGCACGCGCCCTTGGCGAGGGTTGCGCCGAAGGCCGCACCGAGGCGCGCGCAGAACTCCGGGGTGAGCTCGACGTTGATGAGGCCGCCGAGGCCGTACGACGAGAAGAGCCCGCTCCGCCACTCTCCGGCCCAGATCACCGACTCGTTCACCGTGGAACCGGGCTCGACGGTCTTGCTCGGCCAGATCTTGACGCCGGCACGGATCTGCGTGCCGCGCCCGAGCACGCACTCGTCGGCGATGACCGAGTTCTCCTCGAGCAGCGAGTCGTTCTTGATGGTGACGTTGCGGCAGACGATCGCCTGGCGCAGCCTGCAGCGCTCGCCGATGTACGAGTGCGGCCACACCACGCTGTTGCTGACCTTCGTGTTGTCGTCGATCACGCTGTACCGGTCGATGACCCCGTGCTCGTTGACGTGCGCGCCCGCCTTGAGCTTCACCTCGTCGCCGATGAACGCCGGACCGTCGAGCTGCACACCGATGCCGATCTCGACGCCCTCGCCCATCCACACGTTGCCCTCGCGGCGCCCGGGGATGTAACAGCGAACCTTGCCGTCGAGAGCGTCCCAGTTCGCCTGCATGTACGACTGGATCGATCCGATGTCGCACCAGTAGTCGTCGACGACGATCCCATGCAGTGGTTCGTGACGGCGGAGCATGGTCGGGAAGACGTCCTGCGACCAGTCGGCGTTCGCTCCTTCCTTGATGTGCTCGAGGACCTTCGGCTCGATCACATAGATGCCGGTGTTGGCGTGGTCGCTGAAGACCTCGCCCCACGACGGCTTCTCGAGGAAGCGCTTGATGTTGCCCTCGTCGTCCGTGACGACCACGCCGTACTCGAGTGGATTGGGCACCGAGTGGAGCACGATGGTCGCGTGCGAGCCGCGCTCCTCGTGTGCGCGCATCACGGCGGAGAGATCGATGTCGGTGAGGGCGTCGCCGCTGATCACGAGGAACGTGTCATCGAGGAGATGGGCGGCGTTGCGCACGCTGCCCGCGGTCCCGAGCGGGCGGTCCTCGACGACGTATTCGATCTCCATGTCGAGCTCGGCTCCGTCGCCCAGGCGATTGCGGATCTCGGCACCGAGGTAGGCGAGCGTCACCACGACCTGGGTGATGCCGTGTACCTTGAGGAGTCGAAGGATGTGCTCGAGGACCGGGGTGCCCACGACCGGGACGAGCGGTTTGGGAAGGCGGCTGGTCAGTGGACGCAGTCGCGCCCCTTCACCTCCCGCCATGACCACTGCCTTCACGCAGCCACCTCCTCGGCACCGGTCTGTTGGCTCAGATCATATGGTGCGGTGCGGAGAATTACTCGCGTGACCGTGCTCCGCCGGCAGGGAGGAGTACCCCCTGGTGCACGCACATGAAGCGGAGCCGCTCGAGCAACCCGTCGATCACCGTCGGCCAGGCGAAGTCGGCCGCGTCGCTGCGGGCGGCAGCGCGCAGCCGCTCACCGAGCGCCGGCTGCTCGACGAGGCCGCGCAGCGCGCTGGCGATCTCGGCGGGGTCGTCGGTCTCGACCACGATGGCGTTGCCGTAGGGGCGGGCGTACTCCTCGCCGGTGGCCCCGACCACGGCGACGCCGCCCGCGGCCATGACCTCGAGGCCGACGAGGCCGAAGGGCTCATGCCCTGAGTTGGCGAGGACCGCCGTCGCCGCGAGGTTGATCTCGGTGATCACCACGTCGGGGAGGAAACGTCGGAGATGCACGATCGGGGCGCCGTCGGTCTCGGTGAGGGCGCGCACGATACCGCCGGCATCTTCCACGGGCTCGTGCCAGTCGGTGACCGCGAGCCCGCACTCCTCGGCGAAGGCGAGGACGGTTGCGCCGTAGGGCTCCATGCCGCCGCGCATGAGCATCCGAGCCGGCAGCCCCTCGGAGCGGAGGGCGGCGATTGCGGCGACCGCCTGATTCCAGCGCTTGTCGGGGCTGAAGCGGCCGATCTTGAAGGTGAGGCACGGCGTTCCGGCGGCTGCGCGGATGGCGCGCGCCGCGGAACCGTCGACGGGGGCGAGCGCTCCCTCGGGGATCCCGTTGGGAATCACCACGGCGTTGACGCCGTAGGGCCACATGAGGTGCTTCATGTACTTGCTCACGGTCGTGATCGACGCGACGAAGTCGAGCACCGGCCAGTCGATGGCCTGGAACCCGAAGAGATTGTTGGCGTTCCAGAGCAGGACGGTGTTGCGCCGCAGGCCAAGGGTGTGCAGGCGGTCGCTGAGCGCCTTGCAGAACCAGGCGGTGTGCCACTCCTCGCAGAGAATCGCGGTGGTCCGCCCCGCCTCCGCTGCCGGGCGGACGATGCTGTCGATGAGCGCGTCCGGCAGGGTTGCGGTGAGGTCGCGGATCTTGGCGAGCTCGCCCTCGTACACGCCGGTGCGGTATCGATCGCTGATCTGCTGACACCAGCGGACCAGCTGCACTCCTTGATCGAGCTCCACACCGGGCTTGTCCGGGTCGCCGACGAAGACGAGCGTGGTGCGGTACCCGAGTGCCGCGAAGGCCCGGCAGAGCTCCCGGGCGCGAACGCCGAGGCCGCCCGCCTGGCTGTACTGATCGGGTCCTTCGAAGGACACCATCACGATGTCGAGCGTTTCAGGAGTGAACATCGCCGCACAGTGTGCGAAACCGGCCCACAGCGGTGCCGGATTCGACGAGCTCCCGATCCCTCATCGGAGCGTCGGAGGCGACCACGGACGGGGGCCGAAGCCCCCGATCCTGGTCACAAAAGAGGCGAAGGACCGGCTGGCGGGCGCCGGTTTCTCCGCCCGAAGATAGTGTCGCAAAGGGCCCGAACGTAGCCTCGGATGCTGGGACACAGATTCGTAACGGGAAGGGCACGTTGTCACAGACCGAGCAGCTTCGCCGCGTTGCCGCCCATGACGAGCGCCCGTTCCGCGATGGTGAGCTCCGCCGCGGCGAACGCATCGATGTAGCGTCGCGCCGGGAGCAGCGGATGATCGGAGCCGAAGAGCAGCCGGTCGGCGCCGCAGAGATCGGCGATCGTGCGATACGCGGTCGGAGCAAACAGGAAGGGGCCGGCGGCGGTGTCGAACCAGAGCCTGCGGCAGAGCTCCGCGACCTCGGGCATGTGGGCGTAGAAGGGAAGCCCGCCGCCGAGGTGCGCGCAGACCAGCTGCAATGCGGGATGACGAAGGGCGAACGCGGCGACCTGCCCGGGGGTGGCCGTCCCCTTGCCCGGGTAGTCATGACCGACGGGCTCGCTGCAGTGCAGCACGAGCGGCATCGCCAGCTCGGTGCACGCGGCGGCCACCGCGTCGATCGCCGGCGAATCGAGCTCGAATCCCTGCGCATCCGCGTTGAGCTCGCCGGCGCCGCGAAGGCCCTCGCCGGCGGAGCGTCGCAGCTCGGCGACGGCGCCCGGCCGCGCCGGGCTCACGGTCGCGAAGCAGGTGAGCCGGTCGGGGTGCTCCCGCTGGACGGCGATGAGGTGATCGTTGACCTCGACACAGTGCGCGGGATCCGCGAACGGCCAGCCGAAGCACACCGAGCGGTCGATCCCGGACGCGTCCATCGACGCCAGCAGCTCCTCGGCGGTGACGATCGAGCGGGCACCGCGATGACACAGCTCGAACCAGGGATCGAGCTCGGCAAGGCGGTCCCGGGCATCCCGCATCGCGGGCGGCAGGATGTGGACGTGGCTGTCGATGATCACCCGAGCCAACGCCCCTGGGCAAAGATCCAGGTGCCCGCGCACATCAGCACCGCGCTGGCGCCGAGCATCGCCGGGCGAGCACGCGGGAAGCGCTGCGTGAGATCGGCCACGAGCAGCACGACCGGAAAGAGCGCGAGGCTGTAGCGGGGCTGGGAGCGCCAGAACGGCAGTGATGCGGTCATCAACCACGCGATGGTGCAGTACAGAGCGAGCGATCGGGGGATCCGCGACGACGCCCACATGCCCGCGCAGAGCACCAGACCGAGCAGACCGTAGGCAACCTCTCGCGCGAAGATCGAGCGCGTCTCCCCATTGGCGGCGGTGACCAGCGTGTGCCAGGTGGCCGCGAACCCGGTCCACGGTGGTGTCGGCTGCAACCCGAACGAGGGCAGATGATCGGCGTGCAGCAGCGCCAGGCCGTCCCCGATATGGATCTGCATGTACAGGCCGTAGAGCGCGAGCGGCAGCGCCGCGAGCAGCACCAGGAGCATCTCGAGGCGCGGACGCCATCCCGTCCTGCGGAGCTGCTCCAGGGCAAGCGCGGGGATCAGCGCGAGCCCGGTGAGCCGGAACGCGCAGGCGAACGCTGCCGCAGTGATCGCCTTGCCGGACTGCCCGGCGCGTGCGTAATACAGGCTGGCGGCGGCCGACGCGATGAACGTGCTCTCGCTGAACGGGGCGATGAGAAAGAGCGCGGTGGGTGCAAACGCGAGCAGCCCCACCGAGAACGTCGCCGCGTTCTCGTCGCGCTCCCCTCGCACCAGGCGCGCGAGGTACCAGAGCGCAACCGCCTCGGCGACGGCGTTGACCAGCCAGGCGGCAACCACGTCGTCGCGGGTCACCACCATCACCGCGCGCACCACCAGGGGGAAGCCTGGGAGGAACGCATCGCGATAGTCGAGGTGCACCGGGTACCCATGAGTCGCGATCGACAGGTAGCTGATGGCATCCCAGGCCACCAGGTGGTTGTGAATACCTGTCAGCAGCGGCGTCCCCGGGAAGTCGATGTTGAGCACGGCGATGAAGACTCCGACCCAGAGCAGTCGCGAGATGGCGACCGCCCCAAGGGCCGTGCCCCAGGACGAGGACGCTGCCGGCCGGCGGGTCACGCCGGAGGTTCGAGGCCGTCGAGCATCGCGGGGTCGCTGCGCAGCTGCCAGAGCTCGCGGAATGCGCGCATCACGACGCGAACGTCGGCCCCGGTCGCGCGGCCCGTGGTGCGCGGATAGTGGTGCACGCCGACGTCCATGAGCCGGTATCCGCTGCGACGCGCGCGCACCAGCAGCTCGGTGGACACGAGCGCTCCCTCAGCATGCAGACCCTGGCCGACCGCTCGCGGGAAGAGCTTGAACGCGCAGTTGACATCGCGCACGGTGGGTCCGAACCCGAGCCGCACGAGACTGAAGAATGCCTTGTGATAGAAGCGCCGCGCCCACGTGTCGCGGCGCCGGATGCGGTACCCGCAGACGACACGATCGGGCCCGTACAGCGCCAGGAGTCGCGAGATCTCAACCGGATCGAACTGACCGTCGCTGTCCATGAGGAACACCGCCTCGCGCGTGGCCGCGTCGAATCCCGTGCGCAGCGCAGCGCCGTAGCCGCGGTTGCGTGGATGCGAGACGACGCGGACCCGCGTGCCGTTGGATGCCACGCTCGACGCGCGGTCTGCCGTCGCATCGCTGCTGCCGTCGTCGACGACGAGGATCTCGAAGTCCGCGACCCCCAGTTCGGTGAGCGCCGCCGCGGTGCGCCGGACTGTCTCCGCAATCACCGCCTCCTCGTTGTAGGCGGGAAGCACGGCGCTGATCGACGGATGGACAGGCGTCGGCGTCACGGCTTCGATCATCTCAGCCACGTCCGCGGACGTCATAGATGGTGACGTGGTCGGTGCGCGCGACGACGGGCAGCCCCTGCTGCGCCCACCAGGTGATGCCCTCCTGAGGGTCAATCGCCCCCGGATCCGCGGTGCGGTCGTCGATCTCGACGTAGCTGATGCCGTACTTGTGGAGGAGTCCGAACACCGGGCACGTCGCAGGGTCGGCGGCACAGCCCGTGTACATGGTCTGCACGTCGCTGAACCGTGTCTCGAAGCTGATGCCGTAGCTCCAGAGCCAGCCGCCGTACCCCATCACCCCGATGCGTCCGGCCACGGCCAGGACGGGGTCGTTGGGGCGGCCGAAGGTGAGAACAACCGCGCCCTTGGGAGTCACGCGGTCGATTGTCGACGCAAGCTGCAGTTCCTGCGTGTCCGCGATCGTGTACGGGCCCGTCACCGCGTCCTGCGGCGGCGTCCACGGCAGGAGACGGACCACCACGAGGGCGCCGGTCAGGAGCACCGGGGCCACCAGGACGACCGCCGCAATCCGTGGCCACACGCGGCGCCACCAGTGCGACGCGATCGCACCGATGAGCAGCGCGATGACCAGGTACCAGTACACGAGCAGCTTGGTGTTGTCCCAGTTCCACGACTGGAAGACGACGAGGTTGCACGCCGCGAAGATGAGCAGCGCGCCGAGCGTGAGTTCGAGCAGGGGGACCGGAAACGCTCTGGTCACCGCGCGTGCGGCCCTCCCTCCGGCGAGCCGGATCGCCGTGGCGATGGCGACGAATCCGAGGAGTGGGACCGCGATGCCGAGATTGGCAAGCCAGAATCCCCACCACTGGGTGGTGCCGGCCATACCGACGGTCTGGATCGCGCCGCTGATCAGGTTGCCGATCGACAGTGACAGTCGCCCGCTCGGATCGGCGGAGGTGCCGGCGTTGACCAACCATCCGGGCTCGAGCCATGGGTATACGTTGCTGCCGTAAGGAGTCACCGAAGCGCCGTGCTGGGACAGCGCAAGCTGCGCGATGCGCATGCCGCCCAGGAGCACCGCGACAGCCAGCAACGCGAACCACTCGCGCCGTCGCCGGCGCCAGAGCAGCACGAACAGCAGGATGGCGAGCGCGATGAGTGTCTGCACGTGAACGATCGGCAGCAGGCCGATGAGGACTCCGGCGAGTGCGAACGGTTCCCAGCTCGGACCGTTGGATGATGCCCCCGCGAGGACGAGCAGGAGCACCGAGATCGCGGCAGCGAATCCGAACAGGATCGTGCGTTGCGGCAGCCACCACGCCATGAGCGGCGTGTACCACTGCATATTGGGCAGCGGTGGCGTGCCACCGTCGGACGGCAACCCGTCGTAGGCACGGTGCTGCGCGACGATCGTTCCGGGAAGGTCGTGCAGTGTCCATCCGACAATGGAAAGTCCCGTTCCCGGATGGGTCACGACGTACTGGAGCGTGCATTGCGTCGCGGTGAATCCGTGGCTCATGCAGGCGTCGGAGAACGCGCCGATGAATCCGAGACCGCCACCGATGAAGCAGATCACCACGGCGATCACGCCGGCCCCGGTGCCGAGCCCGAGACGGCGTCCGAGCGCAACCACGAGCAGGCCGATCACCACGACCAGGACGCCGCCGGGGATCGCGAGTGCCAGCCCGGGTGCGAGTCCGAGCGTGATCAAAGTCGCCGCGTGAAAGTCGGGAAGGAATGGATAGAGCAGCGTCGTGCCGCTGAAGAGCGGATTGACCGGCGGGAGGTTGCCGCCCGAGGCAAAGCTCGCCGCGGTGGTGAGGTGCTGCGACCAGTCCGCCCACACCGTCGGATATCCCGCCTCGAGGCCGCCCGCGTCCGAGTAGACGGTGTGCGCGAAGATCGCGATGACCGCCGCACCACCGCCTGCGAGCGCGAGGATCGAGAACCAGGGGACGTGCCGCGACCATCGGTCCTTCGCCTCGACCCACGACGCTTGCCAGGTGGCTCGTGGATTCACCGTCAGCAACGACACGGCGAGGGCGCCGGCCAGGGTCAGTGCCGGGCCGAGCAGGACTGTCGCGGTGTCGAGTCCGGCGATGAGCGAGAGCCCGTAGGTTGCGGCGGTGCCGACCAGCAGCCCGCTGGTGACGCCGATCACGGCGCGTTCGGTCAGGGTCAGGTGTGTCCGGACGAGCCCGGACAGCGCCGCTCCGGCCGCGAGCGTGAGCGCGGCGTCGAGGATGACGAGGAATGCGGTCACCCGACGTCGACCCAGACCCTCATCTGCTGGTCAGCCGAGCTCTGCGGCATGGCGGTCCACATCGGATAGAAGAAGATGAACGCCGCGAGCACGCTGCCGATGACTGCGTACGCGACCGGGGCAAGCGACACCTGTCTGCCGCCCAGCCGGAACCGGACGCCCCGAATGGCCGTGAGCGCATACGCGAGCGCGAGCGCGGTGAACAGCAGGATGCCGAGCGCGTGATAGAAGAACAGGACGCGCCGCTCATTCCCGGGCACCCACATCATCCACGACGCGATGTAACCGAGAATGATGAAGGCGGGCACGAACCGCCGCGAGATCACCGCGGACACCGCGACCAGGGCCGCGAAGACGATCATGCCGACGAACGCGACGGCGAACGGGAAGCCGGGTGACGTTCGTGCGATCTCGTACTGCGACGACGGTTGCATGTGGAACAGCGCCGTGAACCGCGCGCCCGTGTACGACGTGTTGAAGTTGTTCGGGTCGTGGTAGCGGACCGCCGCCTGGTACAGGATGATCATCGCCACCAGCGACCCGAGTCCGATGAGCGCGACGAGCAACCGCCACCAGTTCGGCCCGCGCGTCAAGCGCCACACGCAGAAGAGCAGCGCGAGAATGCCGAGCCACCATATGGCGGGATTGCCCATGTCGGTGATCTGCTCGACTGGCCCGTTGTTGGGCTGCGACGTCGCGTAGAACAGCACCGGATGCTCCATGATCGGCCACGTGAGCCACAGCGACGAGTAGGGATGGCTGTGGCACTCCTCGGCGTGATAGCGGAGTGATGCGGCCGTGACCTGCACGATGTTGTCGATGGCCTCGACAGGGTTCGGCACGGTCAGCGGTCCGACGTGCATGACCGGGACGTTGAGCGTCTTCGCCGTCCCGGGCAGACCTGAGACGGCCGGGTTGCAACCGGTGAAGAAGTACACGTCCTGGTGCGGGACCGTCTCGTAGCGCGAGAAGGACGCCCCGAAGATGGCGAGGGCGATCAGCCCCGCGGCGATGTAGTGGAGGATCGCGCGCGGCCCCGCGGCGTGCCGCCACATGATGGTCGCGGCTCGTCCCGGTCCCGCGATGCGACGCAGCCACGGGATGAATCCGGCGAGGTACGGGGAGATGCCGCGGATCACGATGAGTCCGCCGGCCACCACAAGGGGGGCGAGTGCGGTGAGCTTGGCTGCGAAGGCGAGCCCGGCCACACCCGCCATGACGTACAGCGTCGTGCGCCACTGCGCGCGGGTCCGGGCCTGCCAGTGCAGGAGGAACACGTAATAGAAGAGCGCGACGAAGAAGATCGCGATGATGTCGATGACACCGGTGCGCGACTCGACGAACGCGAGCCCGTCGAAGCAGATGAACAGCGCGGTGACGAGCGCGAAGAAGCGGTCGCGGCGGAGACGCAGCGCGACGAGGTACATGAGACCGACCAGCAGGCTGCCGAAGATCGTCGTGCTGAGCCGCCAGCTCCAGCTGTTGAAGCCGAAGACGGCGATCGGCGGAGACATCAACAGCTTCGCCAGAGGTGGCTCGGGGTCGAAGTACGACTCGGCGGGCTGGCGGAGGTCCTTGGCCGCGTCGACCGGGAAGTAGACCTCGTCGAAGACGTAACCGCAGACGCTCACGTCGGTGTGGCTCACCTTCACCCCGTCGACAACACCCGGCGGACCCACCGGCACCGGGGTGCACTCGGCGCTCGAGCCGCCGGTGGTCGGGTAGCCGACCCCTAGGGCGCTGATCGTCCCCTGGCCGCTCAGGAAATTCGGGAAGATCGGACTGGCGAAACGCAGCCCAAAGGCCACGAGCACGAGGACGATGACCGCGATGACGTCGAAGCGCTCGAGGTCGAGGAACCCCCGGAGCCCAGCCCGGACGAGGGGCGGGCCGCCGTCCGATTCGAGTTTGCTAGGCTCTGTGTTCAATACTTCGGTTGACATTTATTTACAAGAATTGGAGGTTCCTTTACTGCAATCCTGAGAGGCGAGGGGTACAGTCAAGGCCGCAGCCGGTAGGCTGCCCACATTTGAAACTCATTCCCTTCCTGAAAGGCCGGAGGGTTCCCCCTCCGGTCTTTTTTTGCCCATCGGCGGTCGTGAACGGCCGGAGCGATGGTCGCGGGAACCAGGGTCTCGATCACGCGAGGGATGCTGACATAGGCGTCAGCCCCACGGACGCGCGGACGCTCAGACGGCCGCGGCAACCCGAGGAGCGCCCGTCGGGACGATCGCCAGCATCCGGTCGATGGCGCCTCGTGCCTGGGCCGCGATGACCGGATCGACGGTGACCCGAGGCGCCATGCGTTCGAGCGACAGGGCGACCTTCTCGAGCGTGATCTTCTTCATGTAGGGACACACCGCGGATTCCGACGCGGCGAGGAACCGCTTTCCCGGCGACTGCTCGCGCATCCGATGGAGGATTCCGACCTCGGTGGCGACGATGAACGTCGACGCCGGCGACTCGGCGGCCCGCCGCACCATGCCCTCGGTCGAGGTGACCACCGTCGCGGGGCCGGCGACGTCGCCGGAGGACATGCGATAGAGCGTCGACGACGTGCAGCCGCACTCGGGGTGGATGAGCAACTCCGCATCCGGGTGCTCGCGCCGCATGGCGTCGAGACGCTCCGGGACGATGCCCGCGTGCACATGGCACTCCCCCATCCAGACGTGGAGCTTGCGACCGGTGACCCGCTCCAGGTGGGCGCCGAGGAACATGTCCGGGCAGAAGAGAATCTCGCGATCGGCCGGGATCGACCGGATCACCGCCTCCGCGTTGGAGGACGTGCAGCAGTAGTCCGACAGCGCCTTGACCTCGGCCGTTGTGTTGACGTACGAGACGACCACCGCGCCGGGGTGCTGCGCGCGCCACGCCCGGAGCTGGTCCGCATCGATCGTGGCGGCGAGCGAGCAACCCGCCTCGAGATCAGGCAGGAGCACCGTCTTCGATGGGGACAGGATCGCGGCGGTCTCAGCCATGAAATGGACCCCGCAAAAGACGATCACCGCGGCGTCCGTGTCGGCCGCCTGCTGCGAGAGGCCGAGCGAGTCCCCGACGAAATCGGCGATGTCCTGGACCTCGGGACGCTGGTAGTTGTGCGCCAGGATCACCGCGTTGCGCTCGTGCCGCAACCGCTCGATCCGGTCCAGAAGCCTGGCCCGGCCCTCTATCGCAACGTCCCGCTCTACAGTGATCATCCCCGCCACCTGTCCCCGGTTTCACGGGGTCTGTGGATTTAGGTCAATCTGACCTAAGCAAGTATACCAGGGTGGGGCCGAACTTCCAGGGACAGGGTCACAGCGCAGGTCCTTCGTCTACCGTGGTGCCGTGACGGTGATCGGGGTCGTGGTCCGGCCGAGAAGCACGTTCGCCGCACTCGCGGCCGCGCCGCGTCTCGGGCTCGGATTTGCGGCGGTCGTGGGGAGTGGGATCGTCGCTCTCGTTCTCGGGCTGCTCGCCAACCAGATCAGCGGTGGCGGCGGCCCCGGAACCGTTGCGTCACTGCTCCTGCCGATGCTGTTTCTCGTGTACTGGGGTGCCGCGGCCCTGATCATCGACGCGGCTGCGGGCCTCTCGGCGCGCTCGGGTCGGTGGCGCCCATATCTCGCCGTGAGCGGGTTCACGTTCATCCCCTGGATCGCGTACGCCGTGCTCTCCGTGGTCGAGGCGGCTGCGGGAGCGAGCACCGTCGCCGAGTCCGTGATCGCGTGGCTGACCTTGCCCCTGCTGGCCTGGTTCCTCTACCTGACCGCACTCGCCGTGTACGCGGTGTTCGACCTGTCGCCGTTTGTGTCCGTCGCGCTAGCGATGCTGCCCGATGCCGTCCTGCTGTTCATCCTGATCGCGCTGCTCGTCGCGGCCAACCTCTGAATGACAGGTCGGACTGCCAAAACGCGCTTCCTGAGTCGCATCCCGGCGGGAGCGGTCGTCGCCCTCGTGTACGCGGTGCTCGCCGTCCTCCTCACCATCTCGGTGTGGCGTGCGCCGTCCCTCACCTACGTGGGCCAGGGGCCGGATCCGATACAGGGGATGTGGGCGATCGGATGGGTGCCGTTCGCCGTCGGGCACGGCCTCAGCCCGGTGATCTCCACCGCCATGAACAGCCCGACCGGCTTCGACCTGCTCTGGCCCGATCCGTTCGCCTTCCCGCTCGCGGTGGTGTTCTGGCCCGTCACCCTGGCATTCGGCGCGACGGTCACGTACAACCTGGCGATCACGATCGGGCTCGCGCTGGGAGCCTTCTTCGCATACCTCGTGATCAAGCGGTGGGTATCAGCTGTCGTGGCCGCCGCGCTCGGTGGCCTTCTCTACGGTTTCTCGCCGTACATGACCGGGCAGTACCTCGGTCATGTCAGCCTGGTTCTGGCGGGCGCCTCGATACCGCTGGGACTCATGCTCCTCGACGAGATCGTGGTTCGTCAGCGCCGCCGTCCACGCACGCTCGGCGTGCTCGCGGGGGCGTTCGCTGTGTCGCAGTTCTTCATCGCACAGGAGATCCTGCTGACCGAGATCATCGCCGCCGCACTCATCACCCTGGTGCTCGCGATCACCAACCGCGACAGGGTGCGCGAGCACGCTCGGTTCGCGGCGCGCACGCTCGGCATCGCGGCGATACCGGCGGTGATCTTCCTCGCATATCCCACGTGGCTCCAGTTCTTCGGTGCGGACCACGTCGTCACCACCGGTGCGATCCACGGGACGGACATCTACGTCACCGACCTGGCCAACTTCGTCGTGCCGAGCGTCGCGCAGCTGCTCTCGCCGCAGGTTGCGACGAGCATCTCCTCGCACTTCAGCGGCAACGCATCCGAATGGGACGCGTACCTGGGAATTCCGCTCATCCTGCTGCTCGTCGCCGCGACGATTCGCTTCTGGCGGATACCCGTGATCCGGACCGCGGGAGTGGTTGCGCTGGTCATCTCGGTGCTCTCGCTCGGACCGCACCTGCACGTGCAGGGACACCAGGTGCTGGCGCTGCCGCTGCCGTGGTGGATCCCGGCGCACCTCCCCGTCTTCGACGACATCCTGCCGGCCCGGCTGATGGTGTACGTGGATCTCGCGGCGGCGATCATCTTTGCGTTTGTGCTGCGCGCGCTCTGGCTGATCCGGTCCAGGTTCGCGCTCAACCTGGTGGTGGCACTGGCGGTGCTGCTGCCGTTGATGCCGACTCTGCCCGCGCCGGCAACGAAGCTCGACACGCGCGCGCCGTTCACCTCCGAGACTGCCGCACAGGAGTTGCGCGGCGCGAACGTGCTCTTCGAGCCGTTCCCGAGCCTCGACTACCCGGACTCGATGGTCTGGCAGCGCGCCGCGAACTACAGCTTCACGATGCTGGGCGGCTATTTCATCGGGCCCGACGCGCCGGGTGCCGATGACCTGCAGAAGCGGATTCACGACCTCACCGCGCGATCCGCGACGGTGACCCTGTCAGCGCCCGACCAAGCCGCGCTCCTCTCGGCGCTGCACTCGCTCAAGGTCACCACCGTGATCGTCGATCCCGCCCTCGTCACCCCGGGGGCGTCGTCGCTGTTCACGCAGCTTCTCGGCGCCGCTCCGGTTGCGGAGGACGGATTCCTGATCTGGCAGGTGAGCGTGTCCCGGGGGTGACCACGCGACGCCGATCGCGTGACAATCGGTGACCGGCAAGGGGGTTCACGCCTATTCTTTGCCCGTGTCCCCCGAACGGCCGCGCGGCGGCGCGCCAGTCGTCAGTCTCGTCATTCCGACCCGCAACGAGGCCGACAACATCCAGCCCCTGGTTGACCGGGTCACTGCCGCGCTGGCAGGCACCGTCTTCGAGATCTGCTTCGTCGACGACAGCGACGACGGCACGCCCGATCTGCTGCTCGACCTCGCGCAGTCCAACCCGTCGATCCGCTGCCTGCTCCGCCACGGAGCGGACCGCATCGGCGGGCTGAGCACCGCCGTCGTCGCCGGGCTGCGAATGGCTCGCGGGCAGTACGTGTGCGTCATGGATGCCGACCTGCAGCACCCCCCGGAGCTGATTCCGGTGCTGCTCGGCGAGGCCGACGGCGGCGCCGCCCTGGTGGTCGCGAGCCGCTACGCGCCCGGTGGGAGTCACGAGGGTCTCGGCACGCCCGTGCGCCGCCTGGTGAGCCGCGAGGCGACGGTGCTCGCACGCCTGCTGTTCAAGGAGGCGCGGCGGAGCTCCGATCCACTCTCCGGCTACTTCCTGTGCCGGCGAGCCCTGATCGACGGGATCGAGTTCCGGCCGGTCGGTTTCAAGATCCTCCTCGAGCTCCTCGTCTGCGTGCCCGACCTCCGCGTGGTCGACGTCCCGGTCACCCAGGCGGCGCGCGCCGAGGGCGTGAGCAAGGCAACCGCGCGCCAGGGACTGCTCTACCTCCGCCACCTCCGGTCGCTGTTCTTCGACGTCCCCGGGTCGGCACGCGTGTGGAAATTCGGTCTGGTCGGGCTCAGCGGGCTCTGCGTCTTTCTGCCCGTGCTCGCCATCCTGTGCGGGGTTGTCGACCTCAACCCGCTGGTCGCGTTTCTCCCTGCCTTCGGACTCAGCGCCGCTTGGAACACGGCCCTGAACTGGCGCCTCACGTTCGGCGACCAGCGCCGTGGCGGCCAGGGGTCGCGCCACTACCTCGAGTTCGCGCTCCTGAGCGGCTGCGTCATGTTCTGCGTCTTCGCCGTGCTCGTCGACATCAGCACGCCGAGCGTCCTCGCGGGTCTCGCCGCAGCGGTCGTGGCGATGCTCCTCAACGGGCTCGTCAACCGGGCGCATCTGCACCACAGCCCGTCCATGTGGGCGTCGGTCGCGATCGACCACGGCGTGCAGGGCGGCCTTGCCCGCCTCGCCGAGGAGGTCGGAGCCGACCGCGCGTACCTTCTGCCGGCGCGCGGCGACGCGTCCTCGGGCCTGCCCGAGGGTCTGCTTGCCCACGTGATCGCGCACCGGCGCCCGGTCCTGCTCACCGAGGCGGCGTCGTACCGGGCCCAGCGACGCTCCAACATCGAGACCGCGTCACGCATGCTCCTCCCCGTGGTGCGGGATGACCGGGTGGCGGCGGTGGTCGTCTGCGAGCGCTTTGCCCCCGGCGGGTTCGATGCCGCGGCTCTGGAGACCGCAACACGGGCGGTGGCTGCCATCGAGCCGCTCATGACCGCGGCGTCGAGCGAGCAGCCGGAACGATCCGAGGTCGCCGCGGCGCGAACAGCGCCCGGACCGGCGAGGTAGCTCCGACGGCGGGGGTGTTCGTGGCCGAGCGGAGTCGAGGCGCGGCCGGCGGGCGTGACGCGCGCCGCGCGGCGCTCTGCCTGACCGGCATCGCCACCGCCGCAGCGCTTCGGGCGGCTGTCGGTGCGCCCGACACGGCCGCATCGATGCCGGCAGGTGCCGTCTTCGCGGTGGCGCTCCTCGCCGTCGCGATTGCGGCCGGGTGGCGCCCGGCTCCTCCGACAGTCGCCGGGATCGCGCTCGGGATTGCCGGGGGCGGGGTGCTGGTCGGCGCCTGGCTCGTCTCCCACGCCGGGCCGGGCATTCACATCGCACCCGTCAACGCGGGGCTCGCGCTCTGGACGCCGGTGGTCGCCCTGATCGCAGTCGCCGAGGAGATCGCGATGCGGGGAGCGCTCTTCGACACGGTCCGGACCTGGTGCGGCGACGGCGGCGCCCTGATCGCGACGACGCTGGTGTTCGCGGCCCTCCACGTGCCGCTCTACGGCATCGGCTCGCTGCCGCTCGATCTCGCCGCCGGGCTGCTCCTCGGTGGACTGCGCGTTGTGAGCAGGGGCGTCCTCGCGCCCGCGGTTGCGCACGTCATCGCCGACCTCGCCGGCGGGTGGTTGCTGTGAGCACGCGCCGGGGCTGGATCGTGATGCTCGTGTCGGTGGTGGCGCTGACGCTGGTCTGGCGTTTCCTGCCCGCCGGATCGCCGCCGATCTACGACGGTCAGTGCATCGCGAACCCGTACGAGATGCTCGGCGGCAGCCCAGCCCCGGAGCCGGCGACCAAGACATTCCCCGCGGCGAGCGGCTTCCCGGCAGCGGAGGTGCTCACCGGCGAGACCCCACCCCAGGCCCAGATCCTCATGGAGCCGGGCACCTTCGACAACTCGACGCCGGTCACGGTGAGCATCACCCCGGTCCCGGCGCCTGGTATCAAGCCGCCGAACGGCACCGTCGAGGGCAACGTCTACCGCTTCTCGGCGGTGAACTCGTCCGGCACCGAGCTCCAGCCGGTCTCGGCGTCGCTCGCCGTGTTCGTCATCCTCCGTGGCCTCAGCTCGGCCCCGGTGCCGACGATCGATCGATTCAACGGCACCACGTGGACACCGCTCGCCACTCTCAACGCCGGGTGCGGGAACACGTTCGAGGTGACCGCGTCGCAGCTCGGCGACTTCGCGGCGGTCAAGCCCGGCGGCGGCGGCGGCGGCACGACACCGCCCGCGTCAGGAGGCGGCATCCCCGGCGTGGTGATCATCGCGGGACTCGCGATCCTGCTCATCATCGCCGTGGGAGTGCTCTTCAGCCTCGACCGCAGACGCAGCGCCGCTCACTGAAGGGCGGCGTCCCTGAACCGCCCTCAGGAGCGAAGGCGTGGAGTCGCGAGCCAGCTCTCCATCTCGATGAGCCAGCGCTCGCCCGGCGGCCCCATGCCCGCGCCGGGGACGCCGAGCCGTTGCAGCAGTGTCCTGCGCCCGCCGAGGCGCACGGTCAGATGGTGCGGGAGCGACGCGAGGTCCTGCGCCGCCTCGAGTGCCGCGTCCTCGTCGTCGGCGAGCCCGTCGACGAGCCCGAGTTCCACGGCGCGAGTGCCGAGCCACACGTCACCGGTGGTGACCCGCGCGAGTGCCTCATCGTCGTACCCGCGGGCGGCTCGCACCGCGCCGGTGAAGCGCCGGAAGATGGCGTCGACGAGCTCGCGCTCGTGCGCCTCGTCCTCCTCGGTGGGTTCTCGCCACGGGGCGCCGAGGTCCTTGAACGGCCCCGTCTTCGTGACCACCATCCGGGCTCCGGCGCGGCGGAGCGCGTCGACCACCACTGGACGCACGCTGATCACGCCGATCGATCCGACGATGGCGCTCGGGAAGGCGAGGACCCGCGTGGCCGCGCAGGCCAGGAAATACGCACCCGAGGCTCCCACGCCCTTGATCCACGCGATCACGGGCTTGCTCGCTGCGAGACGGCGCACCGCGACGTAGAGCTGCTCGGAGGCGATCGCGGTGCCCCCCGGGGAGTCGATCTCGAGGAGGACCGCGCGGATGCGCGAATTCCGGCGCGCCTGGCCGATCGTCTGGATGAGGTCGTCGGTGCGCGCCGCGCCGCCGATCGCGCCCCGGATCTGCAGGACGGCGATCCGGCGACGGTCGGCGATGCCGGCGAGCCGGTCGGGCAGGCCGCGCTGAGAGATCACCACTGCATGCTAGTCGGCCGGCCGGAAACCGCGGTCGCGCACACTACGCGCTGGTGAGAAACCTTCCCCTTCGACGCACGCGGCTGAGGTCAGTGCTCGCCGGCACCCCGTGCGGCCACGGCCTCGTGCAGCGTCGCCGTCACGGGCTGGCCGCTGACGTCCATGACCAGTCCGATGGTGTCGCCGTCATCCCAGCCGCACATCGACACCGCGGTGAGCGGAGCCGGACCCGTCGCGGGTGAGCAGATGAAATCGCTGCCGCCGGTCGTCGTGTTGAGCGTCTTGCCGCTCACCACCGTCACGCCCTGGGTCTTGAGCCCGGTCGTGAAGTCGGTGAAGAAGTGCGTCGTGCTCGTCTCGATGTTCGGCCCCTGCGCGAGGAGAACCACCAGCGTCGGCCGTCCGGCATTGCCGTAGACACCGCTGACGACGCGGGTCGCGCCGTAGTCCTGCATCACCTTCTGCATCTGCTGCGTCACCGCCGCCGTCGCCGGGGTGGTGATCGCGGTGAGCGTGCCGATCGCCTTCGGCGTCGTGATGGTGTGATCAGGCTGAGCCCGCCCCGTGAGCCACTCGTAGCCGGCGAAGCCCAGGATCGCGACGAGGACCACCGACAGCGCGATTCCCATGAGCTTGCGGCCGGTCAGCCTGCGGGTCCGCGGTGCTGCCGGCACCGCCCACGCCGAGCGGTCTCGGTTCGCGTTCGGCAGGCTGCGCGTCTCCCAGCCGGGTGACTCGGTCTCGGCACGCCCGCGATTCGGCATGAACGCGTCGTCACGGCTCCGGATGTTCCATCCGCTGCCGCCCGGGCGCACCGGGCCACTCACGTCGATGGGTTCGGGGCGAACCCCGATCGTCGGTGCCGAGAGCCGCTGCTGACCGGTGGCGGGTGAGGCGGGAACAGCCTCGAATGCCGGCAGCTTCGATGGCGCCGCTGAGTTGTATGGCTGCGACTGCACGACGAACCCTTCCGGTGGCACTGGCGTCGGGGCGCGGGGCGTTCGAGGATCGGGAACCGTGACTGGAGCGAGCGGCGCCCGAGGGGCGGCCTCAAAGGCGAGGTTGGGGCCGCCGGTGTCCCGCACCGGTTCGCGCCCGGTCGGGGCGCGCTCGAATTGCGCCAGGTCCCGGACCTTGTTGAACGGGAGGGGAGCTCCGCCGCCCTCCGAGGTGTGATCGGTCATCGTGGTCCATCCCGCATGGCGCGTGGCGTAGCAATCGAGATGCCCGCAGCCTATGACGGCGGTCACGTACAGCACGGGGGATGTCAGGGCACTGCTGCCGGAGTGTCACGGATGTGTCACGCCGTGCCAACAGCGTGTGGTTGTGCCGCTCGGGTCAGCGGTAGTCGTGAGAACCGTGAAAACCGTCCTCGGCGGGCGCAGTTCGAGGGTGGGCAATCGGATCGCCGTCCGGCGTGAGCGCGGCCACCTGCTCGACGAGCACGTTGACCCGGCCGTGCTCCACCTGGAGCCGGCCGTCGACCATGAGCAGAGGGTGGCGGCTCACCTCGAGCGTCCGCTGCACCACCGGCGGGCGGAACACCAGGTCGAGATGCGCATCCTCGTCGGCGAGGGTGAAGAACCTGAAGCCGCGCGCGGTCGACGGCTGCTGGCGTGTGATGACCAGACCGGCGACGCGGATCCGCGTGCCGTCCGCGAGGTCGCGGACCTTCCCGAGCGGCACGCAGCCGTGCGCGTCGAGTCGTTCGCGCATGAACGACACCAGGTGCGGACCGGTGCTCACCTCGGTGAGCGCGTACTCGGTGTTCACCTGGGTGCGCTCGTCCATCTCGGGAAGCGACGGGGGGACGGCCGGGAGCGACAGCAACGGCGGCGCCGGGTCGGTGCTCGGATCGTGCGCCGCGTGGGGTGCGTCGCCGAGGCGGTTGCCGGCGATCGCGCCGCTCCCCCGCGGCGGACCCGTCACCACCGCCGCGGCGACGACGGATTGGTCGGCCGGTGCGATCGTCGCTCTCGGACGTCTCCGGGGCGGTAGCGACTCCTCGGTCTCCTGCAACGCCCAGAGCAACTGGCGGCGCGATCTCCCCGCGGCCACGGCGTCGAACGCGCCGACGCGGATGAGATTCTCCATCGCGACCCGGGGCAGGAGCGTATGCCGCCAGAACTCGGCGACCGAGGTGTTGGCGCCGGCGACCACCGCGTCATCGCAGGCGGCGCGCGCTGACGGTCCGAGCCCGCGCACGTATGCGAAACCAAGGCGTATCGCGAAGGCCGCCGGTCCCGTCGCTTCGACGAGGCAGCGTGCCCGGCTCCGGATGACGTCAACCGGCAGGACCTTCACCCCGTGGCGCTTGACGTCGTCGACGAGGACCGACGGATGGTAGAAGCCCATCGGCTGCGCGTTGAGCAGCGCGCACGTGTAGTGCGCCGGGTAGGTCATCCGCAGCCACGCGGTCTCATATGCGGTGCGCGCGAACGCCGCCGCGTGTGATTTGCAGAAGCCGAACTCGGCGAAGCCCGCAACGCTCTTGAAGATCTGCTCCGCCACCGGCTGGCCGAGGTCGTGCTCGACGCAGCGACGGATGAAGCCCTCACGCAACTCCTCCATCTCCACGCGCGAGCGGTGCCGGTTCATCGCCCGCCGGAAGCGGTCCGCCTCACCGGCGGTGTAGCCGGCGATCTCCATGACGATGCGCAGGATCTGCTCCTGGTACAGGACGACGCCGCATGTTTCCGCCAGAATCGGCTCTAACTTGGGATGCAGATAGGCGACAGGCTCGAGCCCCTGGCGGCGGCGCAGATAGGGATGCACCGCATCGCCCTGGATCGGGCCGGGGCGGATGATCGCCACCTGCACGATCAGGTCGTTGAAGCAGCGCGGCTGTGACTGCCACAGCGATTGCTGCTGGGCGCGCGACTCGATCTGGAACAGCCCGATGGTGTCGACCTTGCAGATCACGTCGTAGACACGCTGGTCTTCCAGAGGCAGCTTGTCGAGATCGGGACGCTTGCCGGTGGTCTGCTCGATGAGGTCGAGGCATTCGGCGATCGCCGACAGCGTGCGCAGCCCGAGCAGATCCATCTTGATGAGCCCCATGTCCTCGACATCGTCCTTGTCGAATTGCACGACGACCCGTCCCGGCATGGTCGCCCGCTCCACCGGCACCACATCGACAAGTGGCTCCCCGGTGACGAGCATCCCGCCGACGTGAATGCTCAGATGCCGTGGGGTGCCCTCGATGCGACGGAGTATTCCGACGAACTGCCGCCACGCGTGGTTTGACAGCGCGAGGCCTTGTGACGAGGGTGTTTTCACATCGACGGCCGGGTCCTGTCGTCTCGGGGGCCCCTCCGTCCCGGCTTCCGTGAACACGCCGGGCCGGCGCCCCCCCGCGACGCCACCCGGCCTCGTGGTGCCTGCACCGATGTCATCCGGCCTCGTCGTGCCTGCACGAACGTTGGCCGGCCTCGTGGTGCCTGCCCCGACGTCACCCGGCGTCGCGGTGTCAACACCTGCGGATGTCAGCATTGTCTCTACATCAGCCATGTACCAACCGTCTGTATGTGTGCCGAGCTTGTCGATCAGTGTTTCAGGGAATCCCATGGCAGCTCCCACCTGGCGGATCGCCATGCGCGGACGGAAGGTCACGACGTTGGCGACCATCCCGGTTCGGTCCGGGCCGTACTTCTCGTACACGTACTGGAGCACCTGCTCGCGATGGTCGGTGGAGAAATCGATGTCGATGTCGGGCGTGCCCTGGTGGTCCTCGTGCAGGAATCGCT
>ODAK010000930.1_pt1 | contig 33036 bp, 24 predicted proteins | sample 1539591 | NCBI WGS metagenome assembly ODAK01 (sample SAMEA3539303, study PRJEB22396) | soil metagenome | biome: tundra; feature: field; material: soil | place: USA | collected 2010-05 | depth 0.15 m | reverse complement strand
ATTCGGAATTATTTAGTCATTCGTCATTAGGGCTTAGTCATTTTCCCCGTCATTCCAAATGAATATTTGCGTTCTCGGCCTCTGGCATCTCGGCAGCGTCACGGCGGCGTGCTGCGCGAAACATTTTTCCGTCGTCGGACTGGATTTTGACGAGGCAAACATTGCGAAATTGAATTCCGGCCAAGCTCCTCTTTTAGAACCCGGCTTGAACGAACTCATCGCCACCGGTCTCGCGGCGAAAAAACTTTCGTTCACGACCGACCCGAAAATCGCCTGTGCAAACGCGGACGTTCTTTGGCTGACTTACGACACGCCGGTCAACGACGCCGACGAATCAGATGTGAATTCCGTGCTCGCCAACCTTCGCCGCGCCTTGCCGCATTTGGCGGAGGGCGCGCTGGTTTTGATTTCCGCGCAACTGCCCGTCGGCACCTGCGCCAGGATGGAAAAAGAATTTCCGCAATTTCATTTTGCCTGTTCGCCGGAAAATCTTCGTCTCGGCAAAGCCATCGAAGCATTTGAGAAAGCCGAACGCGCCATCGTTGGTATCCGCAACGACACGAAGAAGGTGCTGTTAGAACAACTCTTCAAGCCGTTCGCCGCACAGACCATTTTCATGCGCACCGAATCGGCGGAGATGGTCAAGCATGCGCTGAACTCGTTTCTTGCACTGTCCATCACTTTCATCAACGAAGTCGCGCGCCTCTGCGAACACACCGGCGCGGATGCAAAGGAAGTTTCCGTCGGCCTCAAGAGCGAGGCGCGCATCGGCCCGAAGGCGTATCTTGGACCGGGCGGCCCGTTCGCCGGCGGAACGCTCGCTCGCGATGTCGTCACGCTTTCCAAATTGGCTGAGGCGAATGGCGAAAAAATTTCCGTCATTCCTGCCATCAAGCAGAGCAACGACCTGCATCGCGGCTGGGCGTTTCGACGGTTGCAATCGCGCCTCGGCGATCTGCGCGGTAAAAAGATTTCCGTGCTTGGCCTGACTTATACAACCAACACGGACACGCTCCGCCGCAGTGCCGCCGTGGAATTGTGCCAGCAGCTTTTTGCCGCAGGCGCAAGCGTCAGCGCATTCGATCCGGCGGTGAAAAAAATGCCCGTCGAGCTTTTGCCTGGGAGCGCCGGCATCCTTGCCGGCGAGAACCGGCAAGTTGCCCCCCAGCCCGCCGGTAAGATGCCGGCGCTCCCGGAACTTGCCGCTGACATTGCAATTGCCTTGGCAGGGGCGGATGCCGCCGTCGTTTGCACCGAATGGCCGCAGTTCCGGCAGGCAGACTGGGCGAAAATCGTTCCACAGATGCGCCAGCCGGTGTTTGTGGACGCGAATCGTTTTTTAGAAAAGGAATTGAAAAACCTCCCCGGCGTCGAGCATCTTTCCGTCGGACGCGCATGAAGACGAGACACGAATTTCACGAATTATTGAGACTCGTGCAATACGGTGACGGAGCGCGGCGTTCACGCCGCTTCAATGTCCATAAACAAGCCGCGCGTAAAATGCCAAGCCCGCTTGCGTTATTCATGTTGAAGCGGCGTGAACGCCGCGCTCCGCTCACGCCAGAATCGTGTCACCCTATTTTACGAACATCAATAACACGAATTCAGATGGATTCGCGTTCGTCAATTCGTGTAAATTCGTGAAATTCGTGTCTATGAAACTGAAAAATCTCAACGCGCTCATCACTGGCGGCAGCCAGGGACTTGGCAAAACCATCGCCGAACATTTCCTCCGCGAAGGCGCGAACATCGTGCTGTGCGCCCGCATTGAAAAGGATTTGTTCGTCACGCGCGACGAACTGGCCAAAAAATTTCCTGCCCAAAAAGTTTCAGCCAAAACCTGCGACGTCTCGAACGAAGCGCAGGTCAACGAACTCGTCGCCTTCGCGTTGAGCCAACTCGGCTCACTCGACGCGCTCGTCCTGAACGCTGGCATTTACGGGCCGATGGGGCCGACGGAATCAGTCTCGCTCGACGAATGGCGGCGTGCGCTCGACATCAATCTGTTTGGCGTCTTGTTGCCGAGCCGGGCGGTGATTCCGCATTTCAAAAGATCGTTTGGTAGCAGCCGAGGTGACGAGGCTCAAATTAAAAAAACATCAGAGACTCCTCACGTCGTCTCCTACAAAAAGATCATTGTTTTGAGCGGCGGCGGCGCGACAAATCCATTGCCGAACATCAGTGCTTACGCGGCATCGAAGGCGGCGGTCGTGCGCCTGATGGAAACGCTGGCAGAGGAGTTGAAAGCCTTTCATGTGGATGTAAACGCCATCGCACCTGGCGCACTGGCGACGCGGTTGGTGGATGAAGTTCTCGCCGCCGGCCCCGATAAAGTTGGCGCGGCATTTTTTGAGAAGAACAAAGGCTGGAAGGCAAAAGGCGCGGTGCCGCTGGAACTCGGCGCGAGCCTCGCGGTTTATCTCGCCAGCACGGAGAGCAATGGCATCACCGGCAAGCTCATCAGCGCGCAGTGGGACCCGTGGAAAGATTTACAGAAACACCGCGACGAACTGGCGAAGTCGGACATCTACTGCCTGCGCCGCATTGTGCCCGAAGATCGAGGCAAAAAATGGGGTGAAAAATGAATTATGCGATTATTGGCTGCGGATTGATTGGAAAGAAACGGCTGACCGGCCTGCCCGCCGGCTCAAAACTCGCCGTGGCGTGCGATACCAATTTGTCGCGCGCCGAGGAACTGGTGAAACTTGCCGGCGCCGGCCGTGCGGTTTCCGATTTCAAAATGGCCGTCGCCGACCCGTCGGTGGAGGCGGTGATCGTGGCGACCATCAATTCTGCGCTCGCCGTGGTTTCCGCCGCCGCCATCCGCGCGGGCAAACACGTCATCGTCGAAAAACCCGCCGGAATTTCCCTGAAGCAGATTGATGAGTTGATTGCGCTCGAAAAAAAACACGGCGTTTGTGTCCGCGTCGGATTCAATCACCGGTTTCATCCGGCGTTTCAAAAGGCGCGGGAGATTTTTGCCTCCGGCGTGATGGGCGAATTGACGTTTATCCGCGCCCGTTACGGCCATGGGGGTCGCATCGGCTATGACAAGGAATGGCGGGCCGACCCAAAGCTTTCCGGCGGCGGCGAGCTGATTGACCAGGGCATTCATCTGATTGACCTCGCGGGCTGGTTTCTCGGCGAGTTCAAACACGTGGACGGCCACGCGGCGACGTATTTCTGGAACATGCCGGTGGACGACAATGCGTTTTTGAGTTTGCGCACGGCGAAAAATCAGACCGCGTGGCTGCACGCCAGTTGCACGGAATGGAAGAATCTTTTTTCGTTCGAGATATACGGCCGGCACACGAAACTGCACATCGAAGGTCTCGGCGGCAGCTACGGCATTGAAAAACTTTTCCACTATCAAATGAAACCGGAAATGGGGATTCCGGACACAAAAGTTTATGAATTTGCCGGCCCGGACGAATCGTGGCGCAGCGAAATGACTGAATTTGAAACGCTCGTCCAATTGAAACGCACGCCTGGCGCCAGCCTTGCCGAAGCGCGCGCGGCCCTGCAAATTGTTGAAACCATCTACGAAAAGTCCGGCCTGAAAAATATTTGATCGTCGCGGAATCAACCCTTGGCATCAGCCTCGGAGGCAGCTACGGCCTCAAGCGGTTGACGTATTACAAAATGCTGCCGCAGATGGGTCCGCCGGAGACGACTATTTTCGAATTTCCACGCGGTGACGAGTCGTGGAAAATCGAGATGGCGGAATTTTTTGAAGACATCAAACTCAAACGCGCGCCGGTGCCGGGGCTGAAAGAAGCCAAGGCCGCGCTCTCAGTCGTGGGAAAAATTTATGGCAAGGCGGGGGAATGACACACAGCTTTGGACTGGTCCATTTACTTTAGTGCGGCGGCTGGATTGTTTTATTTTGTCGAGAGTGAGACCGTTCCCGTGCGCATTTGCGTCTGGACACGCGCCCATTGCGTGTCGGTGAGTTGATGGACTGGGGCGGGTTCTTCGGCCAGGAGCCGGACAAGCGCTGCGAGCAGCCACTGTCCGGCGGCATTGCCCACGCCGCGATGGTTCACGGCGCTGACCAGCAGGCGTCCGCGCCCCACGCGCGTCTCGAAAATCAGCCCGTGCGTTTTCACCGTGCGCAAATCGTGCGTGTCCCACAACAGTAAAATCGGGTCGAGATTCTCCAGCCAGTCGAGGTCCGGCACGACCGGCCCGGCAAGGTCGAACGCCTGCAACTCCACCAGCAAATCGCGCGGCACCTTGCGTGTCAGCGTATGTTCTGTGACTACTGGTGCCCCGCGCAGAAACCAGTGCTCCTTCAGCGCGAGGCTGCCAGGTTTACCATCGGGCAACATCAGCACTCTCGCGCCGGCATTGAGCGCGTTCACCAGCGCGTCATCGAAACGGCTGGCGACGATCACGCCGGCAAGTGAATCTTTCGTCATCGGCGTTGCGTCGGGAAAAAGTTCGCGCGCGACGTCGGCGGAGAGCGATGGATGCAGAAAGATCTGCGGCGCGTGTTCGCGCGAGTGCTTCGGCACGATCCACAATGGCCACTCGTTGCGAAAGGTTTCACGGCCCGCTCGCAGCTCGCATTTGAGCGTGCAGTGTTGCGGCGCAGAAACATCAGGTGCAGCCGAGTCGAGATTGAAGGCCGGCGTTAAAGTGCCCGGCGCGGCGCGAAATGCTGGTGCCTCATCGTGCGCAAAAACCTTTTTCGGATGCGCCGCGTCCACCAGACGCCAGCTCAAGCGCCCGTTCGCGATGGCTTTCGCCCCAAAGTGACTGACGAGGATTTGTGCGTCGAGCGGTTCGCCGGCAAAAAAACTGCGCCGGTCGTTTTTCGTCTGGAGCAGGCATGTCATGTCGCGCTGCCAGGCCCAATCGCTTGCGGGCCATTTCGGCTGACCGCGATAATCGAGCAGCCCCATCGAGGCCGTGGCAAAATCGCGGATGACGCTGATGACGTAGCCGCCGTCGGGAATCTCGCGACGAAACGTTTCCGCCTGATACTTGCGCATGAGCATGGCGTAGTGCAGCGAGTCGGCTTCGACAAATTGCAATCCGCCCGCAGGACGCAGACGGTTTTGCCACTTTTCCTGTTCATCGAACGCGCCGGGAAACCAATACGGTCGCGGCGATTGCTGTGCGATCTTTTTGTAAGGCGGTCGCGGCACCCAGGTGTCTGCGGCGATGGCTTCGCCGAGCACGAGTGGCTTTGGACCGTGAGCTTGGACGTAATCGCGCAAGCCGGCGAGTGTGCGCACCCAGGTGTGATTATTGCCGTAGGGATGGTCGTCGAAAAAATCCGCGACGCGGTTCCATTGAATCCAGCTCGAATCATCCTCGATGAGCGCCCCGGGAATCATCGCGTGGCCCAGGTCGTAAAGCGCGCGAACGACTCCCAGGTCCGCACTTGGGCCCGTCTCGCAAGTGAGGCTGCGCAAAATCACGGACGGATGATTGCGGTCGTAGGCAAAAAACTCGCGGAACTCGCCAGACAATTCATCGAGATGCGCCGGCGTGAATTGCGGATGCCAGGTCGGGTATTCCATCCACGCGAGCATCCCGGTTTCGTCGCACATCTCCAAGAAGCGTTGCGGCGGCAGCCACAGGCAAAATTTCATCAGATTGAAACCGCGCGCCCGCGCCATTTCCAGATCGTGCCGGAAGCGATCTTCGCTTGGCAGCGGCGAAAGACGCGGTGGATAATAGCCCCAGTTCAACACGCTGCGGACGTTCAGCGGCTGGCCGTTGAGCCGTAACTTTTTGCCGGCGACCGTAATGGTGTGGAACGCCGCGCGCGTGCGGACAACATCGCCCTCACGGCCATCGGCATTTGGCGGCAAGGCGATTTCAATTTCGTAAAGATTTGGCTCTGCCGGCGACCACAGCTTGGGGCTTGCGACGGGAATTTCCGCGAGCAAATCATTCCCTTCGCAACGCAGCGACGGTGGCAAATTTGTGCCGCCAGCCGCGGCGGAATCTTCCAGCGCCAGCCGCGTCGTGGTCCAGCGCCCGCTGCCGCGCAGCCGATGCCGCACGATGAGGCCCGCCATGCGCTCTGGCGCGGCACCGCGCAATGGCACGCGCAATTCCAACCGGCCCGATTGTGGATTGCCGACGGCCAGCAGTTCCAGATCATCAAGATAAATTTCCGGCACCATGAGGAGTTTTACATCCTGCCACAAACCGCCATAGTGGGGCTGGATGATGGGGAGAAAACCCTGGGTGTTGTGGCCGACTTTTTCGTCGAGTCGCACACGAACTTCCGCCGGGCCGCTCGCGCCCGCCGGCCGCACAAACTCCGTCACGTCGAACCGGAACGGTGTCCAGCCGCCGAGATGCGAGCCGAGACTTTGGCCATTGCAAAAGACTTCCGCCTCGGTGGCCGCAGCCTCAAACTGCAGCAACATGCGGGAACGCGCCGGGACATGCTGCGTGGGCATCGCCCGCCGATACCAGCCGACACCGTGAAATTCGTTGCCCTCATGCGATTGAAAATCGGCGGGCAGCCGGACGGTTTCCCAAACGTTGGACGACGCGCCGTTGGTCTGAAAAAGCCAGTCGCCAGCCAGCGAAATTACCGTGCGCGGCGCGGCGTGAAGGATGTCGGCAAGCAGCGTGATTTGCAGTGCAATGGCAACCCACAATGCGCCCCGGCCGAATGAGCGGAGATTCACGCGCCTATTCGTTACCTGAACGCCGCCGAGAATCAAGCACAGGGCGCGTGGATGGGTTGGCGGCACACTTGACGGCACGACGCAGTTGGATTGGCTTCAGCTTGCTGAACCGTGCCAGGAGGCCCGCAAGAAGTGAAAGCTGCGTTGGCGGTAGTGGAAAAAATTACGCCAAGTCGCCAGTGATTTAGCGGGCGGGGCGAAGAAAGCGGACAAGGTTGGTTGTATCCGCGTTGCCCATTTCCTTTGCGAGCGAGGCGATGGCCGATGCCGCTTCCGCCGGCGCGTTGGGCCGGACCGTGTTTTCATCGCCAAAGACAACGCCGGAGTGTGGGCGATCTTCCGCCATCCAACACCGCAGCAAGTCCGGTATCGTCGCCAGGTCGTAAGTAATGAACACCCGCTTTTCCGCGTGGCAGGCGGCGAGGATTTCGGCGTCGTCCGCCCGCAGAAACGCGCCGCCGCGCCATTGCGAAATGTGTTCCGCTTGAACGTGCGGAGCCGCCTTGCGCAGCCCGCCAATGGCCGCCTTGGCCACGTGGACGTCCAACAGCAATTTCACCGCGCGGCCTTTGGTTTGCCCTTGCCATGTCCGTTCGTGGCTTTGTGGCCGCGCACCGCCGCGTCCTGCGCTTCAATCCATTTCTGATTGGCTTCCGCGTGTTCCCGGTCGGAGTCAATCTCGGCGGGGAACGCCTGGGCGTAGGCCACCGCCGCGCGCACGCGGTCGGCCGTCAAATCGAATTCCTGCGCGAACGCCGCCACCGCCATTTTGGCGGGGACCTGTCCGGCAACCCAATGCACTGCGAACCGGGTGCCGGCCAGGTAGGCCACGCGCCCCGCCGCGGTTTCCCGCAGTTCGATGTGCGGGAAGTCGCGCCGCCGCAACCCTTCCTCAATGAGCCGCACGCCCAGTTGCGCGGGCTTGTGACCGAATCGCGCGGCCAGCCGCTCCACGCCACGCTTGACGTCTTTGGGCATCCGCAAAGTCATCACTGCTGTTTCACTCATGCCGCCACGGTCGCAGATTCCGCCCCGCCATGCCAGCGGAAAGAATCATTTGTAACTGACGTAACTCTGGCAACCCAATCGTCCTCGTCGTCGTCCTGGTTCACGTAACCGAACGCCACAAAGGAAGTTTGTTTGGAAGCTCGCCCTCACCTGTGTCCTCTCCCCCAGGAGAGGATTTTGCCAATCACGTTTTCCGTTTTGCGAAGGACTGCCCGGCCAATCCAATCGCGGTGTTTTTCAAAAAAACGGCGAACAATTCTCCCTCTTGTCCCTCCCCCATCGGATGGGAGAGGGTGGCCGAAGGCCAGATGAGGGTTTGAGCTTGGCCGGGGTGAGGACGGCCGTTGAAACAAATTTGGGTGTGGTTGAACACTAGACGATGGCGGACCGGTTGCCGCTCGGTGACGTGGCACGTCTTTTCAACCATTGGCGGGACGCGACCATCTGGGAATTTCCGCGCGGCGACAAGTCGTGAAAAATCGAGATGGCGGAATTTTTTGAGGACATCAAACTCAAGCGCGCGCCGGTTCCCGGTTTGAAGGAAGCGAAAGCGGCGCTGGCAATGGAGAACGCCGGTGACTCGGAGTGGCCGCGCTCTCCGGGAGAATCTGGACGCTCCCAAGGCTGCATCCAGACACCGCCTCCGCGCGGAACCGAAGCGGAGCGCGGCTGTGTCGTCCTCGACCAGCCGCAGCACCGTGGAAGGCCCAGCGGCATCAGCTTTATTCCAACGGTCACTCATGGCCAAGCGGCTGCGGCTGGTCTGCGACACAGCCGCGCTCCGGGGCAGTGCGCGGATGCGCTCGACACATCTCAGCCCTGACAAATTGATTTCAAATCCTGGCCGAGGCCCGCTATCCTCGGCCCTATGTCAGACCAAGCAGAGTGGGAACGGAACTGCCGTGAAGCTGGCGGCAAAGAAAAAATCCTGATGCTCACCAGCGCCGCGCTTGGCCGCGCCGCGCTCTCCCTGCCTACCTCCACCCCTCCGAACCCATGAACGGACTCACCTGGCTTCACCTCTCCGACTGGCACCAGAAAGGCCCCGACTTTGATCGCGCCGTCGTGCGCGACGCCCTCCTGCGCGACGTGCGCGAACGCGCGAAGATTGATCCAGCACTTGCCGACGTTGACTTCGTGATCTTCAGCGGCGACGTGGCGTGGCAGGGCAACGCCGAGGAGTTTCAGGCGGCTCGCGAAAACCTCTTTGAACCGGTGCTGAAGGAACTCGCTTTGCTGCCGAAGGACTTGTTTTTAGTCCCGGGCAATCACGACCTCAGCCGTGAGCACATTCAGGAAATGCTGCCGGATGCCTTGAAGAAGCCGCTAGAGTCCGACGAGCAGGTTCAGAAATGGCTGCTGGATGAAAAGCGGCGCAGTCGGGTCTTGGAACCATTCGAGGCTTACGCCAATTTTGTCGCCGGCTTTTCAGGACAGAAGTCGGCGGCTTATGCCAGCAGCGGGCAGTTCTTCGTCGGCAAGACAACCGTTGGCATTCTCTGCCTCAACTCCGCTTGGATGTGCGGGCGCAACACGAATGCGAAAGGCGAGGTCAACGACCTCGCCTGCCTGACCGTCGGCGAGCCGCAGATTCACGATGCGCTGGCCGCCATCAAGAGCGCCGACGTTCGACTCGCGGTGTTGCACCATCCATTTCCCTGGCTGGCTGAGTTCGACCGGAACCGCGTCGAGGAGCGGTTGAAACAGGAGTGCCACTTCATCCTCTACGGACATGAGCATCAGCCGAAATTCAATCTGACTCACGGGCCTTCGGGTGAATGCGCAATTATCCCAGCCGGGCCGTGCTATCTGCGGCGCATCCCCGAACAGCCGCGCTACTCGAACTCTTGCAATCTCGTCCATCTCGATTTTCTAACCGGTCGGGGCACGGTGTTTTTCCGGCGTTGGAGCGAGCAGCAGAACAAGTGGCTTGGGGACGTGGATTCATGTTTCGGCGGGAAGTTCTCCTTCCACCTTCCCAAGGAACTGGGTGCCGCCAACAGGCCCACCGCTCCGCACGCAACGCCACCCGGTGCTGTGCCGGCCACGCTCTCTCCCGCCATCACCGCGTATCTCGAAAGGCTCGAAGCGACGACCACCAAGCTCCATCTTATCGGTTTGGGTCAAGGAGTCCAAATCGAACTGCCGATCCAGCAAGCCTACGTTCCGTTGAATGTGGTAGTCGCCCGCGATCTCAAGAAAAAGCAGTCCCGGGAACTTGATGAACAATCCCTCCGCCAGCGCGATCACTCTGAAGAAGACGTTGAGCTTTCCGACATCTTCAAGTGGGCGGAGCGATCCGAGCAACGCGGAGTTCTCTTGTTGGGCGATCCCGGTGCGGGCAAGACTACCGGTGCGCGGCAATTTTGCTGGCGACTGTTGTCAGAGCCTGGTTGGCGGAGACCGCTCGGCTTGCCGCTTGGCACGCTCCCGGTCTTGCTCCGATTGCGGAATCTCACTCCGCATCTTCTTGATCACGGCGTGGCGGCCTTCATCGCCGACACGGTGGCCGCGCCAACGCTCCGGCCCGACTTGGCCAGTCCTGGCACGGATTTGCTGGCCCGCCGAGGCGTGCTGTGGGTCTTTGACGGCCTAGATGAAGTGGTGAACGAAAACGCCCGGGTCAAGGTTTGCGGCTGGATCAAGCAGATGCTCGAAGACCGCCCCGACGATTTTTTCCTCGTCACCAGCCGCTATCAAGGCTACCAAGGCCGCGTGGATTTGGGGCCGGCCTTCTGCCAGTTCCACGTCAAGCCGCTCACGCCGGAACAGGTCGCAGGGTTTGTAGATCATTGGTATCGCGCCGTCTGCCGCAAACTCCACGGGCCGGGCGACGACACCGAGGAAAAGGGCACTGGTTTCATCCGCTCGCTGATGGAACTGCTGCAGCAGCCGGAGTATCGCATCGGACGGCTGCGCGAACTGCCGGCCAATCCGCTCATGCTCACCATCCTCTGCGTGGTGCATCATCAGGACCGCAACCTGCCGCGCCGACGCGCGGACCTTTACGCCAAGTGCGTGCGCGTGCTGGTCGAGCATTGGCGCAAGGAGATGCGCGACCTGCAAGAGGTTTCCGGCTTTCTTCCCGAAGCGGCGGAAGGCGTGCTCTCGTCCGTGGCGTGGTGGCTGCATGAAACAGAAAACCGCACCAGCCTGACTGTCGAGGAACTCGGCACGGTGGCCACCAAAGCCCTGGCCGATCTGGCACCAGGCGCGGGTTTGGGCCGTGACGGCGTGGAGTTCATCAAGCGGATGCGTGACGAGAGCGGCATCCTGGCGATGTGGAGCGCGGGCCAATGCGGCTTCCTGCATCTGACCTTTCAGGAATACCTCGCCGGCCTGCACGCGGCGCGCGAAGGCCGGGCGGAAGCGCTGGTGCAGCACGTCGGTAAGAGTTGGTGGCGCGAGGTCATCCTGGTCGCGGTCGCCATCGGTTCGCGGGACTTCGCGCAAAAATTCTTCACGGCGCTGCTGCAGACCGACGCAGTGGCGCGGGAGGGCGTGTTCGTGGATCAATGCCTGGACGAGGCCTGCTACGCCGTGCTGGAGCCGTTCATCGCGGCGCTGCGGGCGAAGGGCGTGAAGCCGGAGCGGCAGGTGGACATCCTCCGCCGGTTGCGGCAATTCACGCACGACGATCTTACGGCGGTCTGCCGGGAACTGGCTCTCCTGGCGCATCCCGAGTTGGCCGCCCTCGCGCGGGAAATTCTGCTACGCGCGGGCGTGGCAGTGGAGCGTCCGGCCATCGAGGTCGCGGGTGCGCCGCTGGAACTGCGCGTGGATCAGAACACCGGCATCGCGTTTATCACCATCCCGGCGGGCGAGTTCGACATGGGATCGAACGAGGATGATTCTAATGAGAAACCGGTCCATCGCGTCCACATCTCGCAGTCCTTCCTGCTGGGCAAATACCAGGTCACGAACCAGGAATACCAGCGCTTCCTGGAAGCCAATCCCAAGGTCAAACCGCCGGAGTATTGGAGCAACAGCCAGTTCAACGATCCCAAAAAGCCGGTCGTGGGAGTGTCGTGGAAAGACGCTCAAATTTTCTGCCGCTGGGCCGGCTGCCGGTTGCCGACGGAGGCCGAGTGGGAATATGCCTGCCGCGCTGGAAGCAAAGGGAGATACTGCTTTGGCGACGACGAGTCCAAGCTGGAGGAATACGCCTGGTTCGGCAAAAACAGCGGGGACAAGTTGCATCCGGTCGGCGAGAAGAAACCGAACGCGTGGGGCTTGTTTGGCCTGCATGGCAATGTGTGGGAATGGTGTCAGGACTGGTTCGGGAGCGATTACTACAAGCGCAGTCCGAAGACAGATCCGGTTGGGCCGGAAAAAGGCAAGGCTCGGGTATTGCGCGGTGGGTCGTTCGGCGGTGTTCCCGACGTCCTGCGTTGCAGTAGCCGCTACGTCGCTCGTCCCGACGGTCGCTACTACTTCGTCGGTTTTCGGGTGGTGTGTGCGAGTGGGTCCGCTCGATAGGTGGCGTTGATTTATTCTTTGTTCTTTGACCCTTTTATCCTTTTCTCCTTTTCGGCGCGCGGCCTTCAGGCCGCTTCAGCAACCGCCGCTCTTTGGCGAACGAAAACAAGTCCAGTCTGCCTACGGTGAAGCGGCGTGAACGCCGCGCCCCGCAAAAATGAATTTCGGCGAGGCTGGTCCTCGACCGGAAGTGGAACGGGCGGCGGATGCGCTCGCGTGTTGCGCGGTGGGTCGTTCAACAATGATCCCGACAACCTGCGATGCAGTAACCGCAACAACGGTCATCCCGACAATCGCAACAACAACCTCGGTTTTCGTTCTGCTCAACCAAATGCTTTCCGCAGCGTGGCAATGCTTGCGGGCACGGCGACGTCGGGATTTTGTTTGCCTTCCATTTCGAGCGAGAGATAACCGGTGTAGCCGGCGTCCGCCAAAATTTTCGCAATGCGGTGGTAGTCTATTTTGAGTTCATACCATTCGCCGCCGCCGGGATACGTTTTGGCCTGCACATAAACCGCCTTCGGCGCGATTTGCGCGAGCTGGTCGTAGGCGGCTTCCTTGTAGGGCGCAAACAGAAAATTGCCCGTGTCCATCAGCGCGCCCAGCCAAGGGGAATTGATGCTATTCAAAATGCGCAGCAATCCTTCCGGCGTGCGCGCAAGGCCCCAGTGATTTTCCAGCGCAAGCATTACGCCGCATTCCTCGGCCTTCGGCAAGCAGCGCGTGATGCCGTCAATGCACCATTTGAAACCGTCGTCCTCGGTGAACCCCGGCAGCACCGGCTCCACGCCGCGCTGCGCCATGAGCGCGTCGAAATCCTTCGCCGTGCCCCAGCGTCCGGTGTTGATGCGGATGCTCGGACAACCCAACGCGTCGGCCAGTTCGATGCACTTTTGCGTGTGCGCGACATTTTCGGCGACGACTTCCGGGTGCGGGCTGACAAACGTCTGGTGCGTGGAAACGCAGCAGATGTCCAGGCCGTTGCGAAACGCGTGACGTTTCAGCCGGCGCAGATACGCGCGGTCAGCAGCACTCAACGGCGCTTTTTCCTCGAGGTCCATCTGCCGGTGCAAAATATCCACGGCTTCCACTCCCATTTCGGCGGCCTTGTCCAGGACGGTCTCGATGGAAATTTTTGGATCGCGGAAATGCCAGTAGGAATAGGTGCAAAGGCCAAGCTTGAGCCGCTTGCGCACGGGCCGATGCGCGGGTGCGGGCGCGGCGGAAAGAGTTGCGGGTGCGACCGCAGCGGCGGCGGCCATGCCGGCGGCAAGAAGGAACGAACGGCGACTGGTTTTCATGGGATCAGAGATTGTTTGAGAGTGATTGAGAAAATTATTTGGCAACGGCACAGGGAACACCATCCCGAATATCAGTGATTTCGCATCGGGAGTTCACTTCTAGCGGCAGAAGGTGCCAAGTTTCTGCTTTTCTGCTTTCCGCTTTTCGTTTTTCATTAAGCCAATGATTATCGCCCGTTCACCACTTCGCATCAGTCTCGGCGGCGGCGGCACGGATTTGCCGTCGTATTACGAAAAATTCGGCGGCTTTCTCATCGCGGCGGCGATTGACCGATATGTTTATATCACGCTGCACGACACGTTCGTGGCGGACCTGATCGTGAAGTATTCGGAACTGGAGCGCGTGCCGGAAGCGGCGCAGTTGAAGCATCCCATCCTCCGCGAAGCATTCGCGCTGGTCGGACTCGACGGCCATTCGCTCGAACTGACTTCGATGGCGGACATTCCGTCGGGAACTGGTCTGGGTTCGTCCGGCAGCTTCACGACGGCGCTGCTCAAGGCGTTGCACGCGCACAAACGAAATCTCGTTCATCCGGCCGAGCTGGCGGAGCAGGCGTGCGACATCGAGGTGAACCGTTTGAAGGAGCCGATTGGCAAACAAGACCAATACATCGCGGCTTACGGCGGGCTGACGTGCTTTAACTTTTTGCCGGGCGGAAAGGTCGAGGCGTGGCCGCTGAAAGTTTCCGACGAGACGCGCGACAATCTCGAAGACAACCTGCTTTTGTTTTTCACCGGCTATTCGCGCAGCGCGTCGGCGATTTTGAAGGAGCAGGACACGAAATCGAAATCGGACGACAAGTCCATGATCGAGAATCTGCACTTCGTCAAAGACCTCGGCCAGCAAAGCAAGGTCGCGCTGGAATCTGGAAATCTGCACGAGTTCGCGCGGTTGATGGATGTGCATTGGCAGCGCAAAAAGCAGCGCAGCGGCGGCATGAGCAATCCGAAGATCAACGAGTGGTATGACCTCGCGCTGGCCAACGGCGCGCTCGGCGGCAAACTCATCGGCGCGGGCGGCGGCGGCTTCCTGATGTTTTACGCCGAGGACAAGGCGAAGCTGCGCCATGCGATGCGGCAAAGTGGTTTGAAGGAAGTGCGCTTCCGGTTTGATTTCGAGGGAACCAAGCTGGTGATTTCGTGAAGCAACCGCAATAAACAAAAGGTCACTGATGATGCGGCAGCTTTCCCCTCACCCTGGCCCTCTTCGCGGGGGAGAGGGAATGGCGATTGGACGATCTCGGCTATCCGCAAACGGTTCGCGCGAATCCAGCCGCTGGCTTTTGAGAGCGACGGAAACAATTCTCCCTCTCCCAGCGGGAGAGGGCCGGGGTGAGGGAGAGTCGTAAAATTCGCTTGAGTTCCCATGCTGAAACAAGCTCCCAAAACCACGCGCCTCGCCCGCAGCTTGCGGACGCGCGAAACCTGGGGCGAACGGTTGATGTGGTCTTGGCTCCGTGACAAACGTTTTTCCAAATACAAATTTCGCCGCCAGCATCCGATCGGGTCACACTTTCTGGATTTCTATTGCATGGAAGCCAAACTCAACATCGAGGTGGACGGTGCACAACATGGGTTGCCCGAAAATCAAAAGGCTGATGCCGGGCGCGACGCTTTTCTGGCAGCGCAAGGAATCAAGGTGCTGCGGTTTTGGAATTCCCGGCTGCGGCGGGAAAAGGAAATTGTCCGCGACACCATCTGGCGGGCGTTGCAGGAGCGCGCACCGCATCTGCTGCCGGATTATTGCTCGCCAACCGGGTGGGTTGCGGGTGAAAATCAATCGCTGTGAAGACATCACGCATTCTCCCTCACCTTGACCCTCTCCCGCTGGGAGAGGGAATGGCGGCGATGTCGGTCTTTTTTCACACAACCACCGCGCGAATCCCGCCGCGAGTTTTTCAAAAGACACGGCGCATATGTCTCCCTCACCCAGCGGGAGAGGGCTGGCGTGAGGGAGAACGCCGCAACAAATTTTAAGATGACCAAGCCTATTTCAGAAGTCCCCGTCGCCATCCTTGCCGGCGGACTCGCCACGCGGCTGCGGCCCATCACGGAAAAAATTCCCAAATCGCTGGTGCCTGTCGCGGGCAAACCATTTCTGGCGCACCAGCTTGAAATGCTCCATGCGCGCGGAATCCGTCACGCCGTTTTGTGCATCGGCTATCTTGGCGAAATGATCCAGCGCGATTTTGGAAACGAAGCGTTCGGCATCAAGCTGGATTATTCCTTCGACGGCGAAAAGCTGCTCGGCACCGGCGGCGCGACCAAACGCGCGCTGCCCAAGCTGGGCGAGGAATTTTTCATCCTCTACGGCGATTCGTATCTACCGATTCAATACGCGCCGGTCGCGGAAACTTTCCATCGCAGCGGCAAGCTGGGCTTGATGACGGTCTATCGCAACGAAGGCAAATACGACGCGAGCAACGTCGTTTTCCGCGACGGCGAAATCGTGGTTTATGACAAGAAAGCGAAATTGCCGGAAATGCGACACATTGATTACGGCTTGAGTCTGTTCAAGTCGTCGGTCTTTGACGCGTATGCCGCCGACCAGATTTTCGATCTAGCCGAAGTCATGGGCCGGCTAGTCCGCGAAAAGCAGCTCGCCGGTTACGAAGTGCTGGAAAGATTTTACGAAATGGGTTCGCCCGCCGGCCTGGAAGAATTGGAGCATTTGCTGAAATCAAAGCCGGCGGGAATGACGAATGACTGAATCCGAATGACTAAAGAATTTCAAATCACGAATGAAGCATGGAGTTTCGGCGCGCGGCCTGCCATTCGTCATTTGGGTGGGTTTCGGCATTGTTTAGTCATTCGGATTTAGAAATTAGTCATTTCTTAAGCGTTTCATTTTTGCTGCAATCATGGTTCAAATCGTGTTTCATTTTGCCAAACTATGAGCTTCACCAAACAATTTCTCGCCGAAGTCCAGCAGGTCACGGCGCAACTGAACGAAGCCGCCATTGAAAAATGCGCGGACGAACTCGCCGCCATCCGCGCGCGCGGCGGACGGCTATTCGTCCTTGGCGTCGGCGGCAGCGCGGGCAATGCCGGCCATGCCGTGAACGATTTCCGCAAAATCTGCGGCTTCGAGGCCTACGCGCCGACGGACAATGTTTCCGAACTCACCGCGCGCACGAACGATGAAGGCTGGGCGACGGTTTTCTCCGAATGGTTGAAAGGCAGTCGTATCAATGTGAAAGACGGCCTGCTGGTTTTTTCCGTCGGCGGCGGCAACCTGGAAAAAAATGTCAGCCCGAATCTCGTCAGCGCGATTCAACTCGCCAAGCAGGTTGGCGCGTCGGTTGTCGGCATCGTTGGGCGGGACGGCGGCTACGCGGCGAAGGAAGCGACCGCGTGCGTGATCGTGCCGACGGTGAACCCCACGCACGTCACGCCGCACAGCGAGGCATTTCAGGGCGTCGTCTGGCATCTGCTCGTGTCGCATCCCAAGTTGAAAGTCGCGCAGACGAAATGGGAATCGACGAAATAAAATGACTAATTTCTAAATCCTAATGACTAAGGAAATCTCAAATCCGAATGTCAAATGAGCGGCGATGGCGAACAGTCGGGGAAGCCGGAGTTTGATTTGGAAGAACGCACGGCGTTGTTTGGGGAGGCGGTGATTCGGTTTGCGAAAACCATTCCCAAAAACCCGGTCGCCACGCCATTGATCAGCCAGATTGTCAGGTCCGGCACAAGCGTTGGCGCAAATTACTGCGAGGCCGACGACGCGGTTTCCAAGAAAGACTTCAAAAACAAAATCGGCACCTGCCGCAAGAAGGCCAGAGAGACAAAGCTTTGGCTGCGGATGATTGCCGCTGCCGAACCGGAACTAAAGGTCGAGGCCAGAAAATTGTGGCAAGAGGCCAAAGAGCTGCATCTGATCTTCGCGGCGATTTGGAGAAAATCTTGAGGGAATGACTAATTCCTAAAACCTAATGACTAATCAATTCCCAATGACCAATCCCCAAAAACGGCGCGCCGCTCGCAACGTAATTGGTCATTTGTGCTTCGTCATTCTTTAGGCATTAGGATTTAGTCATTAGTCATTCGCGCCCATGTCAGACAACGAAAAAACTCAAACTTGCCCGCGCGCGTGCGCTGTTTTCCTCGACCGCGATGGCGTCATCAACCGCGCTTTGGACCGCGATGCCCGGCCGTATCCGCCGACCAGCCTGGCTGAATTTGAAATTCTGCCCGACGTTCACGCCGCGTGCGCCAAACTCAAAGCCGCTGGTTTTTTATTGGTGGTTGCGACGAACCAGCCGGACGTGGGCCGTGGCACGCTGGCCAAGGAAGTCGTCGAAAAAATTCACGCACACATGACGGCGCGCCTGCCGATTGACCGCGTGGAAGTTTGTTTTCATGCCGGCAAAGGCTTGTCCGATTGCGAATGCCGCAAGCCCAAGCCCGGCATGTTGCTGCACGCCGCGCGCGAACTCGGCATTGATCTCGCGCAAAGCTGGATGGTCGGCGACCGCTGGCGCGACGTGGATTGCGGCCACGCCGCCGGCTGCAAAACCATTTTCATTGATCGTGGTTACGCGGAGGAATTGAAGCAGAAACCTGATTTTTCGGCTCGCAATCTGGGCGAGGCTGCTGACATTATTCTGTCCCAAACAAAAAATGATTTTATGAAGCGAACACTGAAAGACTTGCAGGTAAAAATTTTCGCCGACGGCGCGGACAAAAAAGGCATGTTGGAGTTGAATGCCAATCCGCTCATCCAAGGCCTGACGACGAACCCGACGCTCATGCGCAAGGCCGGCTTGGTAAATTTTGAGGCGTTCGCGCGCGACGTGCTGCAAACCATCATGGTCAAGCCGCTGTCGCTCGAAGTTTTTTCCGACGAGTTTCCCGAAATGAAGCGGCAGGCGCTGAAAATCAACGGCTGGGGAAAAAATGTCTATGTCAAGATTCCCATCACGAACACGCGCAATGAATCTTCGTTGCCGCTCATCAAAGAACTCGCGAACGAAGGCGTGAAGTTGAACGTCACCGCGATCCTCACCTTGGCGCAGGTCGAAGGCGTGACGACGGCGCTGAATTCCAAAGTGCCCGCCGTTGTTTCAGTTTTTGCGGGACGCATTGCTGATACGGGCGCTGACCCGGTCGCCATCATGACCCAGAGCAGAACGATATTGAAGAATCTGCCGCAGGCGGAACTGCTCTGGGCGAGCGTGCGCGAAGTGCTGAACATTTTTCAGGCGAACGACTGCGGCGCGCACATCGTCACCGTGCCGCATGACATTCTGGGCAAGGCGATCAAAATGGCCGGCATGGATCTGGGCGAACTGTCGCTCGACACCGTGAAGATGTTTGCCAATGACGCGAAGGCGGCGGGCTTTTCCCTGTAATGACGAATGACTAAAACCTAATGACTAAAGAATGAGCTAGTCCCAATGACCAAGGTGCCGGTCGCGTTAGAAATTCGGGCTTCGTCATTCTTCAGGCCTTCGTCATTACGGCTTAGTCATTTCAGATCAGCTTCGTCACCGCCGCAAAAACGTCGGCGACTTTCACCGACTCCATGCACGCGAGCAGTTCCTCGCGCGTGCCTTTGATGTCGCCGCCGTCGTAGCGGTAGAAATCCAGTCCACGTCCGTTCACCACCGGGTTTTTGATGAGGGTGAAATAATTTCCGTAAGGCCGGTTCGTCACGTTCAACGTCGGCGCCTCGATGACAATTTGATTCGGCACCTTCACCGCCGCCGCAATGTGCATGAGCGCCGTGTCCACGCTCAGGAACGCGCGGCAACGCTTCATCAACGCCGCCGTCTCCCGCAGGTTTTTCGTCTTGGCTTCCAGCGTCAACTCGTGATTCGCCTGCGCCAGCACGACCTGATGATCCTTCGCCTCCTCCGGCCCGCCAAAAAGCAAAATACGGATGTCGGGTCGCTCCCTGTTCAGTTGCCGCACCAGCCCGGCGTGGTGTTTCAGAGGCCAGCGTTTCAATGGCAGATTTTTTGTGCCGCCGGAACCGACATGGACGCCGAGAATTTTTTGCCCAAACAGCTTGTGCTTCACCAGAAAATCATCCGCGAACCGTTCTTCGGATGGCGTCAGGAAAAATTCCATTTCGTGCGCCGGCAGTTTCTTTTTCGCGCCGATCAACGGGAGCACGTCAAAGTTATTATCAATCGAATGGCGCGTGTAATCCTGCGGCAATGCGCCGGTGACGAGCCAGCGGTCAAGCCAGTTGAAACACTCGTATTCGTGGCTGAGGCGCACCTGCGCGCCCGCGATGAAAGCGGCGATGCGATAATGAATGCGGCTCTGCGGATGCGTATTGATGGAAAGCTGGTAACGCTCGCGCCGGAGCGACCAGAGAAAACGCAGCGCCTCCAGCTTGCCGCATTTCAAAAGATTTTTCTGGAACACGCGGTTGATGTGCGGATTGCTCTCCAATAAATCCTTCGAGCCGGGCCACATGACCAGCACGTCAATCGTCGCATCGGGAAAATTGGCGCGCAGCTCGTGGATGAACGGCGTGGCGATCAGCGTGTCGCCGATGCCCGCCATGGTGATGACTAGAATTTTCATCCTGTTCAAACCTCAAAACTCATCTGACGGAAAATGACGAATGACGAAAACCTAATGACTAAAAAATGACGAATGACGAATGACGAATGGCAGCTGGAGCGCCGAAATTCCATTCGGCATTCGGCATTTGGCATTGGGATTTCTTTCGTCATTCGGATTTAGGAATTAGTCATTTACTCTGTGGTTCTAAAGTTTTGAAATCTTCTCCAGCAGGCCCGTAGTGGACTTGCCCGGCACAAACGGCACCAAAACAATTTTTCCGCCCGCCGCCTCGACCGCGCGGCGTTCGTCCTGGTTCAACATGTCCAAAGTGTAATCGCCGCCCTTGACGTAAATGTCCGGCTGCGCGGCGGCAAGAAATTTCGTCGCCGCCGTGTCCGTGAAGATGCAGACGCCGTCCACGCTTTGCAGCGCCGCGAGCACCGCCGCGCGATCCGTTTCGGAATTCACCGGACGGCCTGCGCCTTTCAAGCCGCGCACCGCCGCGTCGCTGTTCACGCCGAGGAGCAGCGCGTCGCCGAAATTGCGTGCGTTCTCCAGATAAGTCACATGGCCGAGATGCAAAATGTCAAAGCAGCCGTTCGTGACGACGAGTTTTCTGCCGCTGGTGCGCATCTGTTTGCGCCACGCCGGCAAATCGTCCCAGGCAATGATTTTATCGCGAAAATTCACCCCGTCATTTTGCCCGCGTCCCGCCGATTGGCAACGATTTTACCGCGCGAGAAATCATATCGGTGTTGTCAAGGCGAACATCTGGCCAATGCTATTCATTCGCAAGCGATGCGCGCGGCTATTGAATACACAGCCGACGCTTGTGAAGGTTTAGCTTTGTTGTGTGATGACTGAGACTGGGCGGAACTTGCGTTGGTTTTCTGGCTTACTGAACCATTTCTCGTATGCCTCGGTCATAGAACGTAGTTCCCATTTGGGACACGAGTGGTCCCAATCGGCTATTCGCCTATGAGTGTCCGATTCCCATTTTTTTCCATCCCAACCAATACTTTCATTTTCTTCCTTTTTCTCAAAAAAACGGTTGATTGCGTCTTCCAGTGGTGCCAAAACCGCGAGATATCTTCCAGATTCAGGCATAACTTCGAAAACTTGATCGGGTTTCAAATAGCCTGTAAGCACCGCATAATACATTTTCGCCATGAATTGGGCGGCGCATCGCCGTCGTTGCTTCTCTTTGGTAAGGCGCTCATTTTCTTGCTCCAAAACAACGCCATCCACAGTGAAGTGTTTGCCAACCCATTCGTCCGCCAACAGACGTATTTCTCGCCCATCGCTTTTCCATTCTCTTCGTAGCGCATTGATATAAAGGAATGCGTCATAAATCTCGGGTGATCGCCAACCTTCAATGAGTTTGAAAAGCGCCATGCCCCGAAGGTTTTTTGCTGCAATCAGCGTGCTTACTAACGCCACAACGATAGCAAGTGTGGTGAGAAGCGGGGCCACTTTGCTTGCGATCTCTAGCCACGATGGAACTGCGGAGTTTGACGAAGTAATTGCGTATGAAACGAGATTAGTATTCATAGTGTTAGGATTTCAAATGCAGATAATTATTTTTGCGACAACATTTTCCATACGCGTAATGCCTCCGTCACGCTCCACGCTTGCGCGTCGCAGCCGCGCTGGGCGTGCGGGGCGTCGCCATCGAGAATTTCGGGAAGCTGGCCGAGGCAGCCTTCGTTCAGGATTTTTTCCGCGCTGCCCAGATAACTTTTTGCCGCCGCCACCGCTGCTGGTGAAAAATTCCAGGCTCGCGCCAGCGCCTCGCAAAATGTCGGAAATGTCCACGTCCAGGCCGTGCCGTTGTGATAGGCGGGTTTCCGGCGCGTGTCCTCGTCGCCCTCGTAACGCGGCCAATACGGTTCCGGCGGATTGTTGAGCAGTTGGCCGTCGCGATAAACCGGCAGTGGCACCGCGACCGGCAGCGGCGCGAGCGTGCGCAGCGCGCCCGGCACGACCAGATATTTCTGCGCCGCCGCGACACAGCGTTGCGCACGCTCACCGGTGACCAGCCCGAGGCTCACGGCGAAAAGACAATTGCTCCGCAGCGCATCGCTCGGCGTGGCGTCACGCGCAATGACGCGTGGTTTGGCGATCAGTTCATCGGCAAACCAGGCTTTGTCCTTGAGCCAGAACAATTTTTCAAAGGAAGCCGTGGCGTGCTCGGCGAGGTCGCGCCATTTTTTTTGTGCCGTCTTGGCGGAAATTTTTTCCAGCAGCCGGAGCAGGCGAATCCACAAAACCTGAATCTCGACCGGATACCCTTCGCGCGGCGTGCCAGCAGGATAATTCGTGTCCATCCAGGTGAAATGGCTCGGACTCCAGATCAGCGCGGAATCGGCGTCCATGCGGATGCCGTTCGGCGTGCCGCGCGCGTAATTTTCCGCGATGCTCGTCAGCACGTCGCGAATGGTGCGGCCAGTGTCCACGCGGGTGTTGAAAAACTTTTTGTCCGCCAGGTCTTCGCAAACAACGGCGAACCACAGCGGCGCGTCCGAGGTGTCGCGATTGGAAACGTCGTTGCCGTGGATCGTGTTCGGCAGCGTGCCGTTCTCTTCAAATTTGGCGAAGGTAAGCAAAAGCTGTTTCACCTCGTCCGTCATGCCCGCCGCCAAAAGCCCGCGCGCACAGATGAGCGAGTCGCGGCCCCAATCCAAAAACCATGGATAACCGGCGATGACGGTTTTGCCCTCGTCACGGCGGACAACGAATTGTTTGGCGGCGTGTTCAAGCCGCATGGCGAATGGAGCGCCGGTTTCTGACCCGGCGTGTTTCGATTTGGCTTCGCGCCGGGTCGGAGACCGGTGTTCCGCTGCTTCGCCTGCTTCCGCTGTCAAAATGAGCGTCGCACTCGCGCCTTTCGCCAGTGGGATTTCAAACCATCCGGGGCTGTAGGCGTCGCCGCTGCCGGGCTGGCCGCGCGCTTGTTCGACAGGGTGGGGGATGTTTTCACACCATTCCGGCTGTGGATGATATTCGCCCGCGTCGGCAAAGACGCAAAGCTGGCGGTCGGATGCGGGCGTGAAGGTGAAGCCGGCGTGATGCGTGATGCGTGATGCGTGATGCGGCAGGACGTGTGTGTTTGCGGCAAAATGAAAATCCGCGCCGCTGTTGCGCTTGGTTTCGCTGTGAAAAGTTCGGTCTTCAATGTCCACGCGCACGGTCAGGCGCACATCCGTGTCGGCGGGCAGTTGTTTGCCGTGCGCGCGTTTTTCCGTCGGGCGGCTGAATTGAAAGACGGTGGTGTTTTTACATTCGACCATTTCGGCGCGCAGTTCGATTTCCACCGTGCGTCCGTCGCCGGCATTCGCCACAAAATTCCAGACGGCGGGCGCACCGGCGTGAAACGATTTCAGACTTTTAAAATCGAGCGGCGAAAGAAAGCCGTCAGCGTTTACCCAGACGCGGATGCGCTTCACAAACACGTGGCGGTCCACCGGCACGGCGGGATTGAGATTCGCACCGAGCACGCAGTCGTATTTGGAATTCACGCGGCCGAGGTCAATGCAGAGCCGTGCCATGCCACCGATGCCGTTAGACAGGAGAACCAGATCCGAGGCTTTAGGTTTGGGCCAAGCGGCGGAAGGATCAGGCGCGAGAAACTGGATTGTCGCTGAAACATTTTGTGAAGTCGTGGCGTAGCGTTCCAACGACAGCTTTGCTTCCGAGGTTGATTCCGTGGGCGCGAAGCTGGCGATGTGCCGGTCGCCAACGGCAATGGATTGAACGTGGACGGCGGGACGCGTGATGCGTAATGCGTGATCATCCCGCAGCTCCAGCGTGGCGCGGAACGGCGCGGAATCCTCAATCAACAGCCAGTGGCCTGGCGGCACGAGTGTGACGCGACGGACGTCGAGAAGGGTCCATTTGACGACGCGCGGAAAGATCTTCCCGGCTTTAGCTTCGCGCAACATGTCAGCCAATGAGGTTTTGGTTTTGCGGGCGGAAAATTCACTGGCGGCGGCCAGAAAGTTTTCCGGCGAGGGTTCGGCTTGTTCCGCGAGCCAGCGCCAGTCGAGGTCGTCAACGGTTTCGGCGGGAACGATTTTATTTAATGACTCAATGGCCCAGGCGGCTTGCGCGCGGGCGCGACGGTAATCCTCGCCGCTCAAACCGACGGGCTTTTGAGTTGGCGCAAGACAGAAAGCTGCGCCGGGCGGCAGCGTAAATACGGTTCCGCCTTTGGGCGTGGGAATTTTTGGCAGTGGCTGGCCGAGCAGGTCGAATTTGAAATCCGAAATTTGAAATCCGAAATCGGCGGCAGGCGGGACGCCCGCGCCACCTTGGAAAGCCAGCGCGAACGGGTTTTCTTTATCAACCTCGGTGTTGACCAAAACCAAAACGGCATTTTTGCCGTCGGCGGATTCGCGGAGCAACGCATAAACCGGCGAGTCCGGCGCGCTCAAGCGCGTGAGCTTTGCGCCATCGAAAAAGCACGGATGATTCGAGATGAGATCATTGAGTTGCGCCAGTTCGGGGACAATGTTTTCGGCGCTGTCCCAGTTCAAGCCGGTGTTGCCGTGGACTTTTATTTTTTCCGCCGCCAGCCATTCCCCGCCGCAAGTGAAGCCGAAGCCGCCACTCGGACTGGTCAGTGCGCAGAGACGATTTCGCAACAGCGACCACGCGCGGCCTTTTTTGGCGAGCCGGTCGTTGTCGTGCGTTTCGCTGTAATGGACGTAGCTGCCGATGCGTTCGTTCTGGCGGCTGGCGTAATCGAGATACCCCGCGATTTCTTTGCCGGAATAATTTTGGAACAGTTCAGAATAGGCCCATTGCATCCCGCCTTCGGTCAGCAAAAGTTCGGTGGTTTCCCATTTGCCGCCGAGACCTTCGAGCAGGAAAATCGTTTCGGGAAATTCTTCCTGCACGCGGGCGGTGATGTATTGCCACGCGGACGCGGGGATTTTGTAGCCCGCATCGCAACGGAAGCCGTCCACGCCGCGTCGGCACCAGGTCAGCAGCGAGTCGGCGATGAGATCCCACAGCTTGACGCTGTGCTGTTCGAGTTCGACCAAATCTTCCCAGATCGTGCCCCACGCGCCGGGACTGGCGAAGCTGCCATCGGGATTTTTCAGAAAAAATTCGGGATGGTTTTCCTGCAACATCGAGCCCCAGCCGGTGTGGTTGATGACAATGTCAATGAAGACGCGCCCACCGAGCGCGTGCGCGGCGTAGGTGAGTTCGCAAAACTGTTCGATGCCGGTGGTGCGTTTGTCGAATTCGACGAGCGCGGGATCAACGGCGGTGAAATCCAGCGCGGCATAGGGACTGCCGAACCGTCCGAAACGCGCGTAGGTTGTGGGCGTCGGATGCACGGGCAGCAAATGAATGATGCGGCAGCCAAGTTGATTGACGATGAATGGCAACTGGCGCTCAAGGTCGCGGAATTTCCCCGACGGCGGCAACGCGGCGTAGCCGTGCGCTTCGAGCGATTTGAGCTGCGCCTCCAGTTTGGCATCGGCGGTCGCGGCGAGATTTCTGGTCGCGCCGAAGAGCCGGGTGAAGGCGCAGTAAATCGTGTCCGCCGTGCGCGCGAAGTTGGGGTGGACAGAAATTCCCACATCCGAACCGTCCGGCCAGTGCTGCCAGTTTTTTTCGTCGAGCAGATACGCCTTGGCTTGGAAGAAGCCGGCTTCGGCGAGCGGCAGTTCGATCTGCCAGCCGTCGGCGGTTTTTTGCATCGGCACGTCGCGCCAGGAAGAATTGGCGACCACCGCCTGCCCGGCGTGGGCGGCGATGATTTCGCGGCGGCGGGCGGCGGCGCGGCCGAGGTTGGTGCGCAGGCGGGCGGACCATTGTTTTTGCCCGGCGGAATTTTCCGCGCGCAGTTGAAAAATAATTTTGTCACCGACGAACCGTCGCAGGCGTTCGCCGGTGGCCGGGGTCATGACTGGTCTGGCTGGCTCCACCTGAAAAAGTTTTAGCAGGAAGCGGGCGGGGACGAAATAAAAATTGAATTTGGTTTTTTCTTTGGATTGCGTTGGCGGCGGCGGCGATTTAACTTGGCGGCAGATTTTTGGAGTATTTGAAGACATGGCGACGACGGCATTAAATCCGGGTGAAGAAGCTCAATTGCAACAGACGATTGAGATGTTCGAGGTCATTGTGCAGTCGCAGCCGGGCGACACGCAGTCGCTGGAGATTCTCAAGGAGGCCTATTCCAAGCTGGGGCGGGAGGAGGATGCGATCAACACGTCGAAGCGGATTGCGCAGGCTTACCTGCAGCAGGGGCAGCTTTCATCCGCCATTCTCGAATACGAAACGGTGCTGCAACGGCGGCCCGAAGATGTGGATGTGCGCGCGGCCTTGAAACAGATCGAAGACCGGGCCAGCAGCGCGGCGGTGCAGACGGCGACGGATGTCACGGCGCTGCCGTCCGTGTCCGAAACGACGCTGCTGCGGCGCAAGGCCAAGGCGCGAGCGGTGGCGGCGGACGAGGTGGACGACGGGCGCAAGTCGCTGTATAAAATTTTTGTGGACAGCAAAATCATCACGGCGGGTGATTTTGATTTGTGCTGGCGGAATGTGGATTTGACCACGGCACCGACGGACGTGGTGGAGCCGTTCATCCAGACGCTGCACGAAAAGGGCATTTACCTCATCGAGAAATCGCTCCGCCTGCTGTCCGACAAATCGCGCGTGGCGTATCTGCCGCTGGACCGCTACGACGTGGACATGGATCTGGCGCGCGGCTTTCCGGCGGAAGTCTGCCGGCGCTGGTGCGTGCTGCCGTTCGACCGGATGAGCAAGGCGATTCTCGTGGCGACCGCAAACCCGTTCAACCAGCAGGCGGCGAAGGAGCTGGCCGAGGCGACCACGCACCGGCTGGTGTGGTATGTCACGCAGCCGAATGACCTGCTGTCCAATCTCCGCAAGGTGTTTCGCTGACCATGGCCAAAATCAAGTCATTCGCGGAACGCATCGCCGACGCCCTCGTCGAGGACGGCTTGTTGAGCGCCAGCCAGATCGAGGAACTGCTCGACCGGCAGCGCAAGGAAGGCGCGCGGCTGGTAAAACTGCTGGTGGACAAGGACAAGCAATACGTCAGCCCCGACGATCTCGCGGTCTGCATGGGGCGGGTGCTGAACGTCTCGCCGATCAATCTCGCGCGCATCAACCTGTCGCCGGAGGTGGTGGAACTGGTCCCGCGCGACACGGCGCACAACCACCGGGTGGTTCCCGTCAGCCGCCTGGAAAACAAATTGTTCCTCGCGATGGCCGACCCGTTGAACGTCCTGGCCATTGACGACGTTCGCCGCATCACCAAGCTGGAAATCACACCGCTCATTGCCTCGGAAAAAGCCATCGCGGAAAAACTGAATGCCCTGGACGCATCCAAAAGCGGTTCGATGGAAGACATCATCCAGGATGCCGAGAAAAAGCGGGACGCGGAGTCGGAAGCCGACACGCTCGAATCAGTCAAGGAATCCGTCGAGGAAATGAACCTCGACCAGCTCGCCGCCTCCAGCGAGGAAGCGCCGGTCATAAAGCTGGCCAACCTCATCATTTTGCAGGCCATCAAAGACCGGGCGAGTGACATCCACCTGGAACCGTTTGAAAAGGTGATGCGTTTGCGCTACCGCATTGACGGCGTGCTGATTGACGCCACGCCGCCGCCCAAGCAGATGCAGCTCGCACTGGCCTCGCGCCTGAAAATCATGAGCAACCTCGACATCGCCGAGCGCCGGCTTCCCCAGGACGGCCGCATGCGCGTCAAGGTCAGCGGCAAGGATTTTGATTTGCGCGTCTCGGCGCTGCCCACGGTTCACGGCGAAAAAATGGTGTTGCGCGTCCTCGACAAAAGCAATTTGTCCGCCAGCATTGACAAGCTGGGGTTCGACGAGGCGACCTTCAGGCAGTTCAAGAGCGCCATTGACGCGCCGCACGGCCTGATCCTGGTGACCGGCCCGACCGGCTCCGGCAAAACCACGACGCTTTATTCCGCGCTCAATGAGTTGAACAGCCCGCAATGGAACATCGTCACCGTCGAAGACCCGGTGGAATTCCAGATTCCGGGCATCAACCAGGTGCCGACGAAAAAAGAAATTGGCCTCACTTTCGCCAACGCGTTGCGCTCGATTCTCCGGCAAGACCCGGACATCGTCATGATCGGCGAAATCCGCGACACAGAGACGGCGGAAATCGCCATCGAAGCCGCGCTCACCGGCCATCAAGTGCTCTCCACGATGCACTGCAATGACGCGCCCGGCGCCATTGCCCGCCTCGACGACATGGGCATTGCGCCGTTTTTGATCTCGTCCTCCTTGATCCTTTCCTGCGCGCAACGGCTGATGCGCCGCATCTGTTCGCACTGCAAGGAACCGGTGACGTATCCGGCAAAAATGTTCGAAGACCTAGGCATTGACCCCGGGATGTTTGCTGGAGTTCAACTCTTTCGTGGACATGGCTGTGACCGCTGCAAAAATTCCGGCTATGCCGGTCGCTTGGCCGTAATCGAAGTCATGACCATCAGCGACCAGATCCGCAAACTCATCATCGCCCGCTCCAGCACCCGCGAAATGGGCAAGCTCGCCATCAATCAAGGAATGAAAACTCTCCGCATGGTCGCGCTTGACCGTGCCCGTGACGGCGTCTCCACGCTCGAACAGGTGCTGGTCACTACCTCCGCCTTCTAATTCTTCAAAACTGCCGTTGCACCGGAGTGAACGCTTGTGGTGAGTCCGAGAGCCACGGCGGTGTCTGCACCAGCGACGCCGTCTTTTTTGCCGGTGTCAGGCGGGGTCCCGTGATGCCGGGCAACGGCGTGATGCCCGTCGGTTTGGCGATGCCGCTTTCCAGCGCGGAGAACGAGCGGCCGGCTGGATTGTATGCTGGCAGGACTTGCAGGTTACGGTCCGGCGCGGCGGCGGGTGGATAAGAAAAGCGCGCGGCCTCGGGTGCTTTTTCCGGCGCGGCCGGTTCAAACAGCGCGCGAAAACGATCCATGCCCGCCAGTTGCTCCGGCGTGGGCTTGGGCAGCGGTTCCGGCATCCCGAACGGATTGGCCCAGGCGGAATCCTTTTTTTTGTTAACGTCCACCGACGAATCCGGATTTGGATTAAACAATTGGTTCAAGTTTCTGGCCGTCCCGGGAATTGAACCGCCCAGCGTTTGCGCAAACCGGGCGGTGGCGTCCGCCCGGTGAAACGGGTCCGTGGGCGAATCGCCGTGCCAAGACGATGCGTCCGGGCGCTGCAAAGCGTTGGTCATCCCCGCCGCCGCCAGCCGGTCCCGCCGCTGGAGGTAGCGTTCTTCCACCGAAAGCTTGGGGTCGTTCTTCGGGTCGGTGATGCCCAGGATTTGTTCCGGCGTGGAGATGCCGAGCACCTCCTCTTGGGTCATCAGCGTCCAGTTTTTTTTGGCATCCAGAAATTTTCGCAACTGCTCTGCGCTGGCGGGGGAAACGGCGTTCGGGTTGGGGCTGCCCGGCAGAATATCAAAGTTGACCACCGGATTTTTCTCGCCAAACAACGAGGACGGCGCGTTGAACGCCCCCGCTGAATTCCGGCCTGTGTTCTTGGGCTTGGAGGCGTTCGCCTTGCCCGGCAGATCCTGATCCACCGGCTTGGTGTATTGGATCGTCTCCTGCGCCGCCCCCGGCATGGCCATCACCACGATGGCTCCCATGCCGGCCCAGCGCGCCAGAAAAATGACCGGACGAAAATTCATCTTGAATCAAACATGCTAGAGCAATTGACCATCTCCGTCAAAATCAATTCAAATTTAGTTGCTGGTTCATGGTGGATAGTTGAGGCTTTTAGCCCGCCGTTCACACAGTTTGCCATCAACTGTCATCTAAAAACCTTCAACTCGCCGGGCTACTGTCGTTCGTATTCGCCCTTGCCGAGCCGTTTATAGACCTGAAAACCTGCTTTCTTTGCGTCGGTGACGGACAGCGGCTTGAGCTTGTGCGGCGTGGTGAAGGCGGAAATGATCTTGCTCACCGGCTTTTTGCAGGCCGGGCATTTTGTGAGCGGCGGCGCGGAAATCGGGCGGTTCAGCGTGAACGACCCGCCGCAGATCTTGCACTCGCCCTCGCACAGTTCGTATTCGTAAAGTGGCATGGCTGAATGTAGTTTGCCGCCCGGTATCTTTCAAGCCATGCCGCGCGACGGCGCAGGCCGGATTTCAACTGCCCAATGCTGCCAAACCTCCCGCATCACTCGCGCGAAAAATGGGCCACGGCTCCGCCGGCAGTTGCGAGATGCAATGTAACCGTGCCGGTGGTTGAAACCGCGCGTTCCACCCTTTCAAGGTTTTCAGCGTTGACGGCGCTGTCCGACGCGTCCTGCCACAACGTCATTTTCCATCGGCCGGTTCCGAGGAAGTTTAGGTTGATCGAAATGTCCCGCGCATTGCGATCCGTCATCGCGCCGAGGAACCAATCGTTGCCGGAACGTCGCGCCATGACGAGATGGTGCGCCACCTCGCCGTCAAGCACGCGGGTGTCGTCCCAGACCGTCGGCACAATTTTCAGAAAGTCCGCGCCCGGCTGGTCGCGATAGTGATCGGGATGATCACACACGCAGCAAATCGGGCTGTCGTAAACGACGAACAACGCAAGTTCCGCCGCGCGGGTGCCTTGCACTTCAGCCTGCTTGCCGTCCGCCTTGAACTGACCGGGCTGGCGATTCAGAAAGCCGCCGGGAGTGAAGTCCGCCGGTCCCGCGAGGAAGCGCGTGAACGGCAGTGTGAGCTTGTGTTCCGGCGTGACGCGCGTGCTCCAGCGGTTGTATTCGTTGCCGAGGACGCCTTCGCGCGTGATCTGGTTTGGGAGCGTGCGGTTCAGGCCGGTCGGCTTGTAAGCACCGTGGAAATTGATCATCAAATGATGCGCGACGGCGGCGCGGGCCAGCTTCTCATACCAATTCACCATGAATTGATCGTCGCTGTCCATGAAGTCAATTTTGATGCCGGCGATGCCCCATTTTTCATAGAGGGCAAACGCTTTTTCGTAGGCGTCGTTGCGGTCCGCGTCCGTCCAGTAAAGCCAGAGCCAGAGGCGCACATTTTTTTCCTGGGCGAAGCGGCGCACTTCAGCCATGTCCACGGCGGGGTTGACATGCGTGATGTCGGCGTCCGGCTTGTTGAACGGACCATACCATTGCCAGTCCACCAACTGATACGGCCAGCCCATGTCAGCGGCGAGCTGGATGTATTGCTTGAGCGTGGCGGTGTCCATCTGCACGTCGCCGGACCACCAATGATCCCACGCCATCTTGCCCGGCTTGATCCACGAGGTGTCGGCAAGCTGGCATGGCGCGGCCAGATTCAAAACCAAGTCGCTCTCAATCAACCGGCCCGGCTCGCGGCCGATGATGAGCACGCGCCACGGCGAATCGAGCGGCGCAACGGTCTTGACGAGTCCATCGCCTTCGCGGCGCGGCGCGAGCTTGGTGGTGAGCGTGACGCCGGATGGGCTGGAGTTGGTTGCTCCACCGATCCACATGCCTGACCAGTCGCGCAAATCAGATTCCGTCACCGCGACCCACGCAACCGGAGTTTGGACCAACAAGGGCAGGCCGACGACGGATTGCGGCTGGATGTCCGACAAATGCTGCGGTTTGAATTCCCATTCCTGCGAGCCTTTGAAACCTTCCTTTTCATTGCGTCCGGCGAAGCAATTAAAATCTCCGGTAAAGGAAAACTCTGTCCCTTCGCGATCCAGCACAAACGATTCCATCCCCGGCTGGGAAGGCAGCCCATAGCGAAATGCGATGCCGTCGTCGAACGCACGAAAAACGACCCCGAAATTTCTGCCGCTGGATTTGTCGCGCAAGCTGAGTCGCAATTCGTTGTGCTGGTCGCGGACCTGGCTGTGTTTGCCAAAGCGGTTTGCCCAGGTGGAATCAGCCGAACTGCGGACGGCTTTCAGCAGTTCAACGTCGCGACCCAGTGCTGTGCCGTCATGGAAATCGAGTTCCAGCCGCGAAGAATTCAATACCGGCTGGCCATCAATTTTCAGCGAAAAATTCAGCGCGCTCTGCGACGAAATGTTGATTTCAATTTTCTTGTCCGGCGAAAGCAAAACCAGATTTTCAGTCTCGGATTTGGGCGCGACCGGCCCGTTCACGCAGCCGGACAACAGCAGCGAGCAACCAATCAGCCCGGTGAAAGGTGTGATTTTTTTCCAAAAGTAAAACAGCTTGGTTTTCATATTCGGCAAGGAAACTTGGCGGTAAAGGGATTCATGCGACGCCGCCAATAACCGCGTTTGATTTGATTCTGTCAATTTCAAGACACGGTGCAAAACTTCTCAACCGCAAGTGGCACGGATTAACGCGGATTCAAAAATGAATCCGCGAAAATCTACAGCCATCTGCGGTCTAAATTTTGCGCTTACTTCTTCAAAAACGCGCTGAACAAATCAATCGGCAGCGGCAGGAACGTCGTCGTGTTGTGTTCGCTCGCCATTTCGCGCATGGTCTGGAGATAGCGCAGTTGCAGCGCAATCGGTTCCTTGGCGATCAGCGCGGCGGCCTGCACCATTTTCTCGGCGGCCTGGAATTCGCCTTCCGCGTTCACTACTTTCGCGCGGCGTTCGCGTTCAGCCTCGGCCTGTTTGGCCATCGCGCGTTTCATGCTGTCCGGCAGCGCGACCTCTTTCACTTCGACGGCGGTGACTTTGATGCCCCACGGCTCGGTTTGTTTGTCAATGATTTCCTGCAGCTTTTGGTTGATGATGTCCCGTTGCGAAAGCAGGTCGTCCAGCGGCGATTGTCCGAGCACGCTGCGCAAGGTAGTCTGCCCGATGAGCGACGTCGCCTTCCAGAAATTTTCCACCTTCACCACCGCCGCGTTCGGGTCCACGACGCGGAAATAAATCACCGCGTCCACCGTCGCGGGCACGTTGTCGCGCGTCATGATTTCCTGCTTGGGCACGTCAATCGTCACGACGCGCAAATCCATTTTCACCATCTTGTCCACCATCGGGATCAGAAAAATCAGTCCCGGCCCTTTCGCGCCTTGCAGTTTGCCCAGCCGGAAAATCACGCCGCGCTCGTATTCGCGCAAAATGCGGATGGATTGCGGCA
>ODAK010000927.1_pt1 | contig 33098 bp, 27 predicted proteins | sample 1539591 | NCBI WGS metagenome assembly ODAK01 (sample SAMEA3539303, study PRJEB22396) | soil metagenome | biome: tundra; feature: field; material: soil | place: USA | collected 2010-05 | depth 0.15 m | reverse complement strand
CCACCGAGATCTACACTCTTTCCCTACACGACGCTCTTCCGATCTAATCAATTATTTAATGTGCCGCAGGAATCTATTTCAATTTCCTGGAAGTTGAGGGGAAAAACAGGTGATTTCCCTCCCGGATATAAAATAAGGATTTATTAAGGTTCTTATTTGTGGGGCTTTTTTGTAGCTTTAATTTGATGAGCCAGCCAATTCATATTTATCCCTTGGGTGAAAAAGCTATAACAATAGAAATTGACAAATCGATTAGCGAAGAAAATCATCATAAAGTTTTATCACTCCGGCGATTTATCGAACAATTATCTATTCCCGGGTTCATTGAAACAGTTCCCGCATATTGCTCACTTACTTTTTATTATAATCCAATAGAGCTGGTAAAAAAATTTCCAGAAAGCCGGAAGGCAATTTTTAGTTGGATGAATACTTATTTGCAAAATGAATTATCAAACTGGCAACCTGGTATAAACTCAACAGATCAAAAATTAATTATTACCATACCCGTTTGTTATGATGAGGAATATGGTATTGATTTGAATGAAGTCACTACATTTCATGCCTCATCTACTGAAGAAATCATTCGTACCCATTCCAGTCTTGTTTATACCGTTTTCATGATGGGTTTCTCGCCGGGATTCCCATATCTCGGTATTTTACCAACTACGATAGCTACCCCAAGAAAAATCCGGCCAAGAGCCAAAGTAGCTGCAGGATCTGTTGCAATAGCCGGAAACCAAACAGGGATCTATCCTTTGGAAAGCCCGGGTGGATGGAATATTATCGGCAGGACACCATTGAAATTATTTAATAACAATAATGAAAATCCTTTCTTATTATCAACCGGTGATAAAGTGAAATTTATTCCGGTAAGCAAAAAAACATTCAATGAATTAATAAGCGAATGATCAGCGTATTAAAATCAGGCATGCAAACTACTATCCAGGATCCGGGAAGATATGGTTTCCAGGCATATGGTGTTAGTGCCGGTGGTTCCATGTCCACTTTCTCAAGCCGATTGAGTAATCTTTTAGTTGGCAATGAAATGGATGTTCCTGTTCTGGAAATTGTGCAATCACATAATGCCTTTCTTTTTGAGGAGGAAAGTATTGTCAGTTTTTGTGGTGGTGGTTTGGCGCCTGAAGTCAGCAGTAAAGAGTTGCCCGTTTTTGAACCACTTTTAATAGAAGGAGGTACAATAGTTCAGTTTAGAAAACCTGCACCGGGTTTCAGGTTATACATGGCTATTGCCGGCGGATTTCAAGCCGGCTTATTTTTAAAAAGTTATAGTACCGATCTCCTTTCGTGCAGCGGAGGTTATGAAGGAAGGATCTTAAAAAAAGATGACCGTTTAAGTTTAATGACCAAACCGTCTCAACTCTCAGAAAACATCAAAGTTCTATTAAAGAAAAATGTTTATTTCCATATTGATAAATCACTATCCCCAAAAATATTTTCGAAAGAAATACGGATTATTAATGGCCCGGAATATGCACTGCTTTCAGAAGTATCCAGGCAAAAATTAATTTCAAACACTTTTACAATCGGAAATGAATATAATCGTATGGGTTACCGGTTAAGGAGTGAACCCCTTGTGTTATCTGAAAAAAAAGAAATGATATCAACTGCCGTTTGTAAAGGGATAATACAATTATTTCCTGATGGGCAAACTGTAGCATTAATGGCCGATTGCCAGACTTTAGGTGGTTATCCAAGAATTGCAAAAATTATTGAAGCTGATCATTGCATTTGCGCCCAGTTAAAACCAAGAGATGAAATTTCTTTTTCGCTTGTTTCATTAGAGGAAGCCGAAGAATTATATTTGGAGCAGGAGCAAAGATTATTTCAGATTCAGGGATCTGTAAAAAAAATTTTTTCAAATGCCGGTCATTGACTTTAATTGTGATTTGGGTGAAAGATTTGGTAATGATGAAGCCATTATGCCTTTCATTTCATCTGCAAATATTGCCTGTGGATATCATGCCGGCGATTTTGAAACAATGAAAGAAACGGCAGCGATGTGTGTAAAACATAATGTTGTTATCGGGGCACATCCTTCTTTCCCTGATAAAGAAAATTTTGGCAGAATGAATAAGAATTTACCTGCAGAGGAAATTTATACCTTGGTTATGGAGCAGGTACAATCTTTATCGGCTATTGCAAAAACATTAGGTCATCAATTACACCATATAAAACCACATGGAGCTTTATATAATATGGCAGTGAAAGACCTTACTATTGCGAATGCCATTGCGAAAGCTGCAAAAGATTTTGATGAAAAGATTTTGCTGTATGGATTGCCGGGAAGCGCCATGGAAAAAGCTGCCGGCATAAATCATATTAAATTCATTGGTGAGGCTTTTGCAGACAGAACTTACCAAACGGATGGAAGCCTGACTCCGAGAACTCAACCAGGTTCATTAATAGAAGATGAGAAAGAGAGTATCCGGCAGGTTATTCAAATTATAAATAACAAAACTGTCACTTGTTTTACGGGAGAAATAAATCCCCTGATAGCTGAAACCATCTGTATTCATGGTGACGGAAAACATGCAGTGAAGTTTGCCCGTGCCCTTTATATCCATTTGAAAAATTCCGGCTTTACCATTCAATCACCTAAATAAAATCTCTTGCAAAAAAAAATAAACCGGCAAGTCTTTTTAGGTGCTGCATTCCTTATGGCCACGTCTGCTGTCGGTCCCGGCTTTCTTACCCAAACTGTAGTTTTTACAAACAAGCTGCTTGCCAGTTGTGCTGCGGTAATTCTTTTATCAGTTATCATCGATGTATTCGCCCAACTAAATACATGGAGGATCATAGCGGTCAGCGGTATGAGGGCGCCGGTATTGGCTAATGAATTATTGCCCGGTGCAGGCAACTCTCTCACAGTATTAATTGTATTTGGTGGACTCGCATTTAACATTGGCAATATTTCAGGTGCAGGACTGGGGTTAAATGTTTTATTTGGAATAAATGTACAGGAAGGCGCTGCTATCAGCGCAGTAATCGCTATTCTTGTTTTCATCTTAAAAGAAGCGGGTAAGGTAATGGATTGGTTTGTAAAAATATTGGGCGTGTTAATGATAGGCTTGACTTTGTATATTGCCATTATTACCAATCCGCCATTAAAAGAGGTTGCCGTAAAATCTATTTTCCCCGATAAATTCAGCTGGATATCCGTAATTACTTTAGTGGGAGGAACTGTAGGTGGATATATAACCTTTGCAGGTGCCCATCGGTTGTTAGATGCAGGGGTTAAAGGAAAGGATTCAATTCCATTTGTATCACGCAGTTCAGTAACTGCCATCTTGCTTGCTTCCTTAATGCGTGTAATTTTATTCCTGGCAGCGTTAGGTGTTGTAGTAAAAGGGTACCAATTGAGCGTCGGTAATCCTGCTGCATCAGTTTTCGAAATTGCAGCCGGAAAAATTGGTTATAAAATTTTCGGCATCGTTATGTGGGCGGCTTCCATTACTTCAGTGGTAGGCTCTGCATATACTTCCATTAGTTTTTTTAAAACAATACACCCATCGCTTGAAAACAGAAGTAACCTACTTACAATACTATTTATACTTATTTCCACTATCGTTTTTATTTTTTGGGGTCAACCAATAGTAATTCTTATCTGGGCCGGAACGATTAACGGTTTTATTTTACCTGTATCACTGGGCCTTATGCTTTGGGCTGTAAATAAGAAAAGATTATTTAAAGACTATACCCATCCATTATGGCTTTCCATAACCGGCTGGATTGTTGTAGCTATTATGCTATGGATGAGTATGGAATTATTGATTGAACAGATTTAATTATTGTTTCTTTCCCTCGAAGGTCATCCCCAATGCATTCACTTTTACTTTTATAACATTTTCATTTTCATCACGAATAAAACTGACCTTTGAACCGTCAGCACTGGTGAACTGATCATTCATATTTTTAATTGCTTCAAGTTCCCCTCTATTATTAAAGACTGCTGCAATCAACAAATCATCTTTCACTTTTATTTCTATTTTATCATGCTGCTTTCCACCTTGTATTTACACTCAAATTGATGCAGATTAATTGCAGTATTATCATCTTTCTATTTAATTGCAGAAAAATGATAAACACCAGAGCCCACATTTAATATTACATAATCACCTTCGGTGCCAGTCACCTTAATGTCACTTACAGCTGACAGTGCTTTCCCACTTTCTGTTACCTCATCTGCTTTTGCCGCAGGTATAAAAATGGTAGCAGTAGTATTTGCAGGAATTTCAACATCTATAGTAATGGTATCCACACCCACTTTCCAGCCACTGCTTAGTTTTCCATAATAAGTCTGAATGTTTGCAGAAGCAAATGAAAAACCGCCGCCAATGTGTGGCTGAATTTTTATGTGCTTATAACCAACGCCATCTTCATAGGTATCCAGGCCAACCATCTTCCGGTACATCCAGTCGCCGATTGCGCCATAAGAATAATGATTGAAAGAATTCATTGATGGAGTTTCAAAAGTACTGTCTGGCTTTTCGCCATCCCATCTTTCCCAGATGGTAGTAGCACCCATTTTAACAGGATAAAGCCAGGAAGGATACGTGTCCTGCAGCAACAATTTATAAGCCATATCAGTATACCCGAAACGGGTTAGCACATGACATAAATAAGGCGTACCCAAAAACCCGGTGGTTAAATGATTGCCATAGCTCTTTATGTTATCTGCCAAGCGTTTTGCAGCTTGTGGTCTTAAAGAATCGGGAAGCATATCAAAGTTTAAAGCGAGCACATACGCCGTCTGTGTGCCCGACACAAGGTGACCGTTAGGTGTAACATATTCTTTCATATAAGCATCTTTTATTTTGCCCAGCAATTGAGTATAAATTCCGGCATCTTCTGTATTCTCCAATACCTTCGCCGCATTGATTAACAATTGTGTGGAATGTGCATAGAAACATTGGGCGATTAAATATTTATCAGTAACAGCCGCTCTTCCATCATTATCATCATCCGGGCGATAAAATAGCCAGTCACCGAAATGGAAGCCGCTATTCCATAAATCATTTTTAGCAACCCTTCGTATGCTTTCCACATAAGCCTTCATGCTGCCATATTGGTTTTCCAGTATTTGCTTATCCCCATAAGCGAGGTACATGTTCCACGGAATGATAGTGGCCACATCCGCCCAACCTGCACTGTTAATGGCTGCGCCCAGCACATTGGGAATTACAAATGGCACTACACCCTTTTGCTGGTCTGCAGTAATGTCTTTCAGCCATTTGGTAAAGAAACTATTTACATTCATGTTGAACGATGCTGTCCGCGAAAAAACCTGTGCGTCACCTGTCCAGCCAAGTCGTTCATCTCTTTGTGGGCAGTCAGTTGGTAAATCAAGAAAATTCCCTTTTTGCCCCCATTGAATATTGTGCTGCAATTGATTGATTAAAGGATTGGAGGAAGTAAATGTTCCCGTTGGCGTCATATCTGAATACAAGGCAACTGCTGTAAAATCTTCAGGCTTTAGCTCTCCGGGATAACCTTCCACTTTCACATAACGGAATCCATGCCAGGTAAAATGTGGTTCAAAACTTTCTTCTTCGCCTCCTTTTAAAAAATAAGTATCCTGTGCCCTTGCTTCGCGAAGATTTAAAGTATAAAAATTTCCAAATTTGTCCAGTACCTCTGCATGGGACAACGTTATTTTATCCCCCGTATTTCCTTTCACCTTCATCATTACCCAACCAACCAGGTTTTGTCCAAAGTCAATGACCTGCTCTCCTTTTGGAGTCGTAAAAATTTTTATAGGTTTAAATGTTTCATGCTTTTTTACCAATTCGTTTTGAGTGGCGATCAAATTTGCTAAAGAAAAATCAGCAACTTTTGCTGGCGTCCATGCGAAATCGTTATATCCCGGCAATAACCAACCTGCCTTTTCCTTCCTTGCATCAATGGTTTCGCCATTATAAATTTCAGCATAAACAATGGAACCCGTTGAAAATTTCCAGCTACCGTCGGAAACGATAGACGCTGTAGAGCCATCGCTGTACTTTATATCTAATTGGAATAATAACGCAATGTCTTTCCCATAAATATTAATATTATTTGAAAACCCAATGACCCCTCTATACCATCCACTTCCCAGCGTAACGCCAATAACATTGGCGCCGTTTCTTAAAAGATTGGTAACATCGTAAACCTGGTACTGCAATCTTTTATGATACGACGTCCATCCGGGAGTAAGATAGCCATCACCAACCCTCGTGCCATTTATCCTCGCCTCATATAAGCCATGTGATGAAATATAAGCTGTAGCAGAAACAATTTTTTTTGCTGCATTGAATTGCTTTCTGAATAAAGGGCTAGCCCGAAGCGAATCTTCCTGGTATCCGGGCATTATCCATTTTGCTTTCCAGTCTGTTGTATCCAATAATCCCATCTGAAAGAAGCCGGCCTTACTCCACGAAGATGTTTTTCCATTATTATCCCAAACCCTTACCCGCCATGAATATTTTTTTCCTGGTTGAAGGGCATTGCCAGCATAATCAATTTGAACTGACTGGTCAGAATTCACTTTACCGCTGCTCCAAACGATTTCCTTTGCCTCTTCCACTTTTATTCCATAGGCAGTTTGTAGTTCATTACGCGTACCTGATATCAATTGCCAACTGAATCTTGGTTTTACTGCGTCTATTCCTATTGGATCGGGACGGTTTTCGGTCAATAGATTGGTAACAGTTACCTGCGGGTAACTTATTAAAACTAAAAACTGAAACGCTAGCATGGAAATTATTTTCTTCATAAAACATATTAAGGTTATTTAGAGATCGTTGTTTCCTTTTTCGTTGGATAATATTTCAATTTAGTAAGATCCGTAGGTAAAGCTTTAGTGTTCCAATGCTGGTGCATAACCAATGCGGCACCCAATGCAGAAGCCTGCGGAACCGTTGCAGCATAAACTTCCATACCTGGAAATGCTTTAGATAATAAATTCATGTAAACTGTATTATTACTGAATCCACCATCTACAAACATTCGTTTACAATTTGTCCCTTTTAATACAAGATTGGTGTTATTTACTTGCTTTGTAATAATATCCATCATCAATTGATGATAGGCTTCTTCATAACTGGCAAACAAATTTAAATTCCGCATTAACTCAATTTTCAAAGGGAAAGTTCTCTTTATGATTTCAGCATCAAAATGTACATTTTTATAATAATCAAGCGGTTTTCCAAAATGCTCCGACAATTTTTTTACTTCTGTTTTATGTTGGTTACCAGCAAATAACCGGGAGGCTTTCACCGGTTTTCCTTCGTAGGATAAATAGCAAAGACAATCCTTTTTAAGTTCGCCATCAGTTAATGGTTGATAATTGAACGGATTGAGAGTAATACACCAGGTTCCGGTTGAAATTAATATGAATGGCTCACTGAATGAAATTAAATATGGGATCAATGCAGCAGAACTATCGTGCAAACCAATTCCTGCAGGAATGTTTTCCTTGATAAAATCGGCCATTTTATCACTGCGGATAATTGGGGCCAATATATTTTCTATATCTTCTTTTTTAACCCAGTCATGATAAGTATTCTTTTGAAAATCCCACAAATTGGTATGGCAACCAATACTTGTTATCTCAGAATATAATTGACCAGTTAGAATAAAACTTAAGTACTGGGGTAAATGTAAAGCATATTTTATTTTAGCAAATGTTTCCGGCTTTTCATATTTTAATCGATACAACTGCATGCCTGAATTTAGATTCCCTAAAACTGGTGAAGCCGTGGTTTTAGAAAAATTACTTTCACCGCTATAAGTATTATAGAATCTTTCCCGTAACTTTTCAGGAAATGGTTTAAGATAATTGTACAAAGGCAGCATTATATTCAACGATTCTTCGAGTAATACAAAACTTGCACCATAGGCCGTGAAGTTGACAGCTTTAATTTCATATCGCTCATCTTTCAATAAACTGGTAAAAGTCGCTTCTATAAAATGAGTTAAAGCATGTATGTCTTCACAAGGAAAATTATCTTCATCTTTTGTTTCCTCTACGTGTTTGCTCTCATTATAAATCAATTGATAAATTTCATCAAACAATAATATTTTTTTGTTGGTCTTGCCTATATCAAAGATTGCTATGACGGGAATTCTCTTCATTTGTGAATTGTGAGTATTCAGTTGTGAGTGTCCTCATTATTGATCATTCCGCTTAATAGTTTAAATGTCTTTTTTATTGACTCTCCTTATGGTTGGAGCTATTCAAGGCTCGAATATTGCAGATTGTTTGCAATCCCAAAGGCGCTGTCACTCACAATCCTGTCGCTACTGTTTTACTTCCTCTCTCTTTATTCAATTGTTCGCGTATCTTTTGTTCCCTGAAAAATTGAATGGGGTTCAATGTACCTCCGCTTCTCAATCTTGCTTCTGCCACAATAGCTCTTAAATCTGTGCGAAATATATCTTGTAAAATTTCTTGTGCCCCGGCCACATCATTACTATCCTGTGCCGCGTTCAGCTTTTGCCTGTCAATTAATAAGGACTGCGTATATGCTATCATGATCGCTTCAACTGATTGCAATAAATCTTCCAATGGATCCTTTACATTGTGGCTTGCGTCGATCATCCATCCCAAATCTTTTGCATGATCCTTTCCATTCGCATCCATTCCTTCTACCAATTCATTGAAGATTAAAAAGAGTTGGTAAGGATTGATACTTCCCACCGTTAAATCATCATCCCCATATTTACTATCATTAAAGTGAAAGCCGGCTAATTTACCTTCCATTAACAATAAAGCAACAATCTGTTCAATATTTGCATTGGGCAAATGATGGCCAAGGTCAACAAGCGTAAAGGCTTTAGGCCCCAGCTTATTAGCATATAATAATGATTGCCCCCAATCACCTACCGTCATAGAATAAAAGTTAGGCTCGTAAGCTTTGTACTCTAAAAATATTTTCCAGTCGTTGGGCAACGCAGCATATATCTCCTGTAAACTTTCCAGGGTATTTTGAAATGCTTTTCGGAAATTCAATTGCCCGGGAAAACAACTTCCATCACTCAACCAAACCGTTATCGCGTTGGAACCGAGTTCAATGCCGTTTTTAATTACTTCTATATTATGTTCAATCGCCTGCCTGCGAATGGCTGTATTTACATTTTGCAAAGAACCGAATTTGTAACTCAGTGGCTGGTCTTTCTGATCCTGGAATGTATTAGAATTTACGGCATCAAATTTTACCCCGAGTTGAGCAGCTAAAGATTTTATTGTAGTATAATTTTCAGGTATATCCCACGGAATGTGCAGGGAGATTGCACCGCTGGATTGATTTAAAGCATGCAACAATCCAACATCTTCCAGTTTTTCTTCCAGTGAACGTGGTTCGCCTGATCCGGAGAATCTGCCAAACCTTGTTCCGCCCGTACCGAGTGCCCATGAAGGAATTGCGATATTAAAGTCAATCAGCTTTTGAATAATGCTCTCTTTATTTTCAATATCAGCAGCTATAAAATCAAATTTGCGCTGATGTTCTTTTAGCAAGGACCGATTATGGCTATCAATTTTATTTTTTTCAACTTGCATATATCAGGGTTAAAAAATATCTTTTAAAATTTTTTGTGGCTCATCATTCCAGGTAAAACAATTCTTTCAAAGAAATACTCACAGGCGCGTTGTCTTCCTTTGTTTCCATAATGTCTTTCATGTAATCCCACCATTTTTTCATGACCTCGTGTTGCGACAACTCATCTAGTCGTTTTGCATCTGCTATGGTAAGGTAAGCAAACAAAATATTTGTCTCTTTGTCAAGAAAAATGGAATAGCTTTTTATCCCTGCTTTCTTTAATAATGTTACTAGCCCCGGCCACAATGCATCATGTCGCTTTTTATATTCTTCCTCGCAACCTTTATTCAATTTCATTTTGAAAGCAATTCGTTGCATAGTTTGTTTTTTTTATTCCCCCATTGGGGGTATGACGCTTTATCTTACGAATGCCATTGCTACACCTCCATCAACATTTAAAACATTGCCGGTTGATTTGTCTAACAGCCCTCCCACAAAAGCAAAACTGGCATTGGCAATGTCTTCCGGCAGAATTATTTCGTTTAACAATGTACGTCCTGCATAATATTTAGGAAGTTCTTCCACCTTAATTCCATAAGCTTTCGCCCTTCCTTCTGCCCAGCCGCCACTCCAGATATTGCTCCCTGAAATTACTGCATCGGGATTAACCACATTTACCCTTATTTTATCTTTACCCAACTCTGCTGCATTCAGCCGGCTCAAATGTAATTGCGCTGCTTTTGCAGAACCATAGGCTGCGTTATTAGGCCCGCTCACTAACGCATTCTTGCTTACGATGTTCAACACATCGCCGCCAAGGCTTTGTTTACGCATTATTTCTACACTTTTTTGTGTTACCAAAAATTGGCCCTTCACCAATACATCATACAATAAATCCCAATCGGTCTCAGTATGTTCTTCTATAGGTTTTGAAATAGAAAGTCCGGCATTGTTAACCACAATATCTACCCCGCCAAATGCAAGTACTGCCGATTGCAAGGTTTGCTGAATGGTTTTAATATTGGTGACATCCAGCACATAGGCAGCAGCTGTATCCCTACCAAATAGCTTATCAAACTCATCTTTAGCCTCCTTCAATCTTTCCTCATTATTATCAGAGAGAATAACGCAGGCGCCTTCCTCAGCGAACTTTTTTGCAATGGCTTTGCCAATTCCTCCCCCACTTCCGGTAATTATCGCAATTCTTCCACTTAATGCTTTTGATTTTGGCATACGCTGCAGCTTGGCTTCTTCCAACAACCAGTATTCAATGTTGAACGCTTCCTGTCTCGGCAAAGATTTATATGTTGAGATCGCTTCCGCACCTTTCATTACGTTAATAGCATTGATATAAAATTCAGAAGCCACCCTCGCAGTCTGTTTAACTTTTGCAAAGCTGAATATTCCTACACCAGGATAGAGAATGATGACAGGATTGGCATCTCGCATGGAAGGACTGTTTGGATGTTTGCATTTGTTATAATAATCTGCATACATCCTTCTATATTCCTCAAATTTCGGTTGCAATTTTTGCTTAATTACATCCGTATTGTTTACGTCTTCATCCTTTGCAAGATTTAAAACTAGCGGCGAAATTTTTGTGCGCAGAAAATGATCAGGGCAACTCGTACCCATTGGCGCTAATCTTTCCAGATCATTTGAATTAATAAATTCCAAAACTCTTTCATCATCTGTAAAATGTCCAATCATCTTTGTTTGTGATGAACAAAATCCTCTTAATATCGGCGCAAGTGCAGCGGCTTTTTTCAACCGTCCTTCTTTTGGTAAGGATTGAATTTTTTGTCCACCGAAAACTGGTCGCTTCTTTCCATAATTATCTTCGAGATATTGAGCACATGTTTCAATTACTTCAAGAGTATTGATATAACTTTCATAGGCTGTATTGCCCCAGGTAAATAAGCCGTGGGAGCCTAGCATAATTCCGCGGATCCCGGGATTTCCCTCAAGGCATGCACGCAGTTTCAATCCAAGATCAAAGCCCGGTCTTTGCCACTCTACCCAACCTATTGTACCTTTAAATAATTTCTGAGTGATCTTCTTTCCGTCTTTTGCAGCAGCAATGGCTATGGCTGCATCCGGATGCAAATGATCAATATGTTTGAAGGGGAGAAAGCCATGTAAAGGTGTATCAATCGATGGTGCCTTAGAAGCCAAATCATAAATGCAGTGATTAAACAATTCCACTATTTCATCTTCATATTTTATACCACGATATACATTCGTTAAGCTACGTAAACGGTCTACATACAAAGCAGCAAGCCCAGTGCGTTTCATGGTTCCCAAATCACCACCGGAACCTTTCACCCACATCACTTCCACTTCTGCATTTGTAAGCGGATCCTTAGCCATTGCTTTGCACGATGTGTTACCTCCGCCATAATTTGTTAAGCGCAAATCTGCTCCCAACAAATTAGAACGATATACTAATAAGGCTACTTGATCGCCGCTTAGTTTTGCCGCTTCTTCATCGTTCCAGAAATAGGATACATGTTTGAAGGTTTTTGTTGCCATGCTCGTAAATTTGTTTCTTTTATTATTGAGTGGTGAGTAATAAGTTGCTAATGCTAAATCAGCACTCTACTTCACCGCATTTCCATACCCTACTAATACCACTGACAATAAGATCATGAATATTCCGAATATTATAGTCGTTGCTGTTTTCCTGCTTACGCCTTTCCATTCCCTTAATACTACACCCCAAAGGTTGGCCACGAGAATGATAAATGCCATGTGTAATATCCAACTGCTGGCGCCATTGCCCAATTTACTTTCGCCCATGCCATAAAAGAAAAATTGTAAGAACCAGATAGTGCCCGCCATTGCAGCAAAGAAATAATTTCTTAGTAACGGAGCCTTTCTGTCCGTATAGTCTCCAAAAGTTTTGTTGCGGGCATTCAGAATCATACACCAGATAAGGTTGGTGGTTAAGCCGCCCCATAGCAGAACAATATAAATTACATTGTTCTGGTACAAAAACCTGGTTGTTTCCTGCGGGTGAGCCGCTCTCCATAAATTGTTCGCCACCTCTGCCATGGGCGTGCCGGCTTCAATGCCATAATTAAAACAAGCGCTGAGTATGCCGGAAACCGTGCAAACGATCAGGCCTTTTACCAGGTTAAACTCCTTAATGCTTTCTTTCTTCTTTTCCTCTGATAATTCCTTTTCTTTCAGTACGCCAGCTCTGCCGCAAATAATTATGCCCAATAAACAAATTATTATCCCTGCCAAAACTATGCGTCCCCAGGAGGTGGTCAGTAAATCATCAAAGGTTGTTTTACCTGCTACATGATGAAAATTATAATAAATGGAAGGTACTAATGCGCCGAAGGCTGACGTAAAACCAAGCAGCACAGAATTGCCCAATGACATACCCAGGTATCGCATACCCAAACCATATGTTAAGCCGCCAATACCCCACATTAATCCCCAAAAATAGGTCCACCAAAAAGTGGAGGATGAAGTTTGGGCAACAATTTCAGTGAAGTTGGGGATAGTTACCCACGCAGCCAATGGCGGAATTATGAGCCAGGAAAATAAACCGCCTATTATCCAATAACTTTCCCAATGCCATTTTTTGATTTTATTAAAGGGGACATAAAAACTGCCGGAGGCAAAGCCGCCGATAAAGTGAAAAATGACGCCCAAAAAGACCTGCATTCGATAATAATTTTACAAGCGATGGATATGAATATAAATATATACCATAATGTGAAGAGAACCGGTAGTCTTTTTAATTAAAAACGAGTAATGACTACTTTCCGATACAAAATTTGCTAAAAATATAATCAAGCATATCTTCATTTGAAATCTCACCGGTAATTTCACCTAAGTAATGGAGACACCTGCGAATGTCTAATGACAAGAGGTCGCCTGACATTTTATTTTCAATCCCTTTTTTTATTTCTTCCAGCGAAGCCGAGATTTCCTTCAATGCAGAGTAGTGCCGTGCATTGGTAACGATCAAATTTTCTGAAAGTACTTCATTGCCGGCAGCCATTGAAAATAATTTCTCTTTTAATAATTCGATGCCTTTATGAAACTGAGCAGAAATAAAAATAGTTTCAGGTAATACCTCTTTAATTTTTTGATTTGCATCGTCACTTGAAGAGTCCATCTTGTTGGCGACTGGAATTAAATTAGGATTTTGATTTTTTATTTCATTAATGAGCGACAATAATTGTTCGAAATTCACGGTTTTCATATCAAACATATACAACACTATATCTGCCTGGCTGATCTTTTCTTTACTTTTCAAAACCCCCAAATTTTCAATAATATCAGGAGAATGTTCCCGAATACCAGCAGTATCTATGAGCCTGAAAAGTATTCCGTTTATATTAAGAATTTCCTCGATGGTATCTCTTGTAGTACCAGCAATTTCACTTACAATAGCCCTGTTCTCATTCAATAAGGTATTGAGTAATGTTGATTTTCCTGCATTGGGGCTTCCTACTATGGCAACACTTACGCCATTCTTAATAACATTTCCCAGGCGAAAGGATTGAAGTAATTTATCTACAATACTCTTGATTTCAGCCAAGAGATCCATAAATTTTTTTCTGTCGGCAAACTCTACATCTTCTTCACCAAAATCAAGTTCCAGTTCGATTAAAGCAGAAAATTGAATAAGTTGTTCCCTCATTTCTTTTAAAATCCTGGAAAATCCACCACGCATATTTTTTAATGCTGCATTTTGGGACGCTTTGGTATTACTTGCAATTAGGTCGCCGACAGCTTCTGCCTGGGTAAGGTCTAATTTGCCATTCAGAAAAGCTCTTTGAGTAAACTCACCGGGCCTTGCGAGTCTTGCTCCCTTTTTGATCAATGCTTCAAGAACCTGCCCCTGAATATAAGGCGATCCATGGCAACTTATTTCCACTACATCTTCCCCTGTGTAAGATGCTGGTGATTTAAAAACTGCAAGTACTACTTCATCTAATATTGTTCCTTCATCACTTAAGAATCCTATGTGAAGTGTATTGCCGGGTTGTTCAGCAATATTTTTAGATGGAAATAAACTATTAATAATTTCGATGACTGTGGCTCCACTCAACCGCAAAACACCTATAGCACCAACTCCCGGCGGTGTAGCGATAGCAGCAATTGTATCATTCCATCCTGACAATTTCCCGTGCATGGTGTAAAGATAAGGAAGCCTTACCAGCCCTTTACCGCAATAAGTAAGTGCGGATCATTAAAGGAAAAATTCCAGATTAACATTTCTGAAGAAATTTGTTCCGTAAATCAAAATTATTTTTACCTGCCAAAGAAAAATCATCTGGAATCAGAATATTAGCTATTATTAATATTTCCAAATATAAATTTGTACCTATTACAATACTAGGGTAAATATTTAAGTTCAAAAGTTTCTATTGATTTCAAACTCGGCCTTTATATTGATTTAAAGATACCTGCAGGTTTATGAATGACAAGTCGATTCATAAATAAGAAGAGAAGCTTACATTAGCATATTAAAAAAGAGATTACTTATGAGTAAAAAGTATAAAAGCGATCATGTGGAATGGAGCGAAGTGTGGAACTTTAACAATATTTTCCAGATAGTGTTAGGAGTTGGCCTGGCAGTACTTGCTATGAAGGGATTTATGATACCTAACCGCTTTATGGATGGAGGCATTACAGGTATCTCTATATTATTTCATGAAATATTTCATATTAATATTAGCATTTTGGTAATCGCACTTAATGTGATATTTGTCTATCTGGGCTATCACAGAATTGGAAAAACTTTTGCCGTTTTGACAACTATTGCGGTGATCCTGTTAGCCATCGGGTTACTATTTGTAGATATAAAACCAATTACCAAAGATAAATTATTGATCGCCACTTTTGGAGGTTTCCTCATCGGAACAGGCGTGGGATTAGTAATCAGAGGTGGAGGCGTAATTGATGGAGCTGAAGTGGTAGCTGTGTTTACAAGAAGAAAAACGGGCTTTTCCAACAGTGAAATCATCATGCTTTTTAATGCTATTATTTTTGCTGTTGCTGCGTTTGAATTTGGAATTGAAACAGCCATGTATTCCATTATCACCTATTTTACTGCCACACGAGCTACAGATTACGTAGTGGATGGCATTGAGGAGTACACCGCTATGAATATTATCTCATCCCAACAAGAAACCATAAAAAATTTCCTGGTAAACGAATTGGGAAAAGGGATCACCGTTTACAAAGGAATCAGAGGATATCTGCCCAACAGTTTTGACATCAAAACCGATTGTGAAATTATTGTTACCATCGTAACAAGACTGGAGATCAAACAGATCCAGGATGCATTGATGAAAATAGATCCTAAAGCATTTGTTTATGTTCAAAGCATAAAAGAAGCAACAGGTGGAATCTTAAAAGAAAAGGCTCATGCAACCTGAATACAAGATAGGATCCGCCTTATAATTGTTATGGGAAATAACTTCACTTCATCCGGCAAATGGGTTCTCAATGTTGCCTCTTTAAAACCAAAGCTGTTCTGTTAGTAAGGTATACAGACAGGTTTTGATCTTTATCTGTAGGATAATCTATAGTGTCGTCCACCCTTCCGAATCCACCACATTCTGCTCTGTCCGAATTTAAAATAATCCGGTATGATCCGGCTTCAGGCGCCCAAAACTTATACCCAAAAATGGAGTTGCCGGTACTGAAATTGAAAATAAAAATGAGTTTGTTTTTTTCAAAAACGATTACTTTGTTGGGAGCATCCATGTTGATCTGCTTTGTTTCAGAAGTTTCAAGAATCTTACTTTCTTTAATAATCCTTATCATGGCTTTGTCCCAATTGGCAAGATATTTATATTTTAATTCCTCCCTGTCCACAAGAGACCATTGTCTTCTTGCATACTGGTAGCTCCAGTTATTCCCTTCACGGGGAAAGTCAACCCATTCAGGATGGCCAAATTCGTTACCGATAAAATTGAGATATCCTTCTCCTCCAAGGCTTATAGTAATCAGCCGGATCATCTTATGAAGAGCTATACCGCGGTCTATAACTAGGTTTGGATCATCCACACTCATCTGGAAATACATTTCTTTGTCCATTAACCAGAAAGCAATTGTTTTATCACCCACCAGCGCCTGGTCGTGCGATTCTGCATAAGCTATAGTCTTCTCTTTGTACCTGCGGTTGTTCAAAACACCCCACAATTCATAAATATCCCAGTCTTCGTCCTTTTTCTCTTTCAGTGTCTTGATCCAGAAATCGGGTATCCCCATTCCTAACCTAAAATCGAATCCCAAACCACCTTCCTCCGGTCTGCGGCAAAGGCCTGGCATGCCACTTACATCTTCGGCAATCGAGATCGTATCTTTTTTGAATTCATGAATAACGGCATTGGCTAGTTGCAGATATGTTACTGCATCCCAATCCACATCATTAAAATATTTATCATAGTGTACAAAGGAAGTATGGCCATGATGGAAATAAAGCATAGAGGTAACCCCATCAAAACGATAACCGTCAAAATGAAATTCTTCCAGCCAATACCGTGTATTAGAAAGCAGGAATTTCTTTACCTCCCATTTTCCATAATCAAACAATTTTGAATCCCATCCTTCATGATACCCTCTTCCTCCGCGGTGAAAATACTGGCTGTCGGAACCGTCAAATTCATTTAGGCCTTCTGCAAAATTTTTAACGGCATGTGAATGGACTATATCCATAATAACAGTTATTCCCATCCCATGCGCCTTATTAACCAGGAATTTCAGGTCTTCCGGTGTCCCAAACCGTGAAGTAGGGGCAAAGAAATTGGATACATGATAGCCGAACGATCCGTAGTAAGGATGTTCCATTATTGCCATCATTTGAATGGCATTGTACCCTCCCTCTTTTATCCTTGGTAATATGTTGTCTGCGAATTCGCGGTAGGTACCTACTCTTTCAAATTCCAGGGCCATTCCCACATGACATTCATAAATAACCGGTTGGCGAAAATTTTCTGAGCGGTTAAAACTGCTGTCTGTCCACTCAAAGGGTTCAGGCGTCCAAACCTGCCCGGAAAAATCATAGGTTTTCGGATCCTGTATTACTTTTCGGATATAAGCCGGAATCCTGTCATGTGAGCCATTTCCTGCCTGCACGTGTACTTTCACCTTGCTACCGTGAACGAAAGTCGATTTATATTCTTCATAAGGGAGAAATAATTCCCAGTCACCGCTCTTATTTCTTTCCAGCGGATGGGAATACCGGTCCCATCCATTAAAATCGCCTGTCAGAAAAAGGCGATGGGCATTAGGAGCCCATTCCCGGTAAGTCCAACCTTTTTTTTCGGGATCAAAATTTATCCCATAATAATAATGACCTTTGGCAAAATTCAACAAACTCCCCTCCACCTCCTCAATTTCTTTCCGGGCCCTTTCATATAGTTTAAACCGCTCATTAATTTCATGTGCGTAGGGCTCCAGCCATGAGTCTTCCTTTACGATGGGAAGTATTGTTTCTTTATTCAAGTGATTTCTATTTTCTTCTAAGTTAGCAAGTTTTGCCGTTTAAGCAATCTTTTTCCAATTTGTACTGATTTTGGGTAATACAGCAATCCGTCATTATAGAATTTTTAAATGCGAAGATTAGTTCAAATATTTTCTTATAATTTCATCTAAGCTTATTTTGATTTACAAGGTGATTCTCCTAAGAAAATTACCATCCGGATCTCATCCTTTTTTTTGTACCTGAATTAAGCAATACAAAAAATTTCCTCTGACTTCATAAATCTTAATTATTCTCTTTACATTTATCATCTGCGATTGCCTGTTGTTTTTCATAATAAGAATTTTTTTTCATGCATCTAACACCCAGAGAAACGGAAAAGCTTTTATTATTTCTTGCCGGGGAACTGGCGGAAAAAAGAAAAGCCCGTGGTCTAAAACTGAATTATCCCGAATCAATAGCGCTTATCAGCAGCCGGCTTCAGGAAGCCGCCAGGGATGGAAGAACAGTTGCCGAATTAATGCATTATGGCGCTACCATTTTAACAAGGGAAGATGTAATGGAAGGAATTCCGGAGATGATTGATGAAGTTCAGATAGAGGCAACATTTCCGGATGGAACAAAACTCGTTACCGTACATGATCCGATACGATGAGAATTATTAATCAATAATTATTAAAGATGATACCCGGAGAATATTTTGTTGGAAAAAATGATATAGAATGTAATGTTGGCCGGGATACGGTAAGTATAGGGGTTGTAAATACCGGCGACCGGCCAGTGCAGGTGGGTTCGCATTTTCATTTTTTTGAAGTGAACCGGCAGATGGAATTTAACAGAGAGAAAGCTTTCGGCAAAAGACTCAATATTGCTGCAGGTACTGCAGTCCGGTTTGAACCCGGCGAAGAAAAAGAAGTTGAACTTGTAGCCTTTGGCGGAAAAAGAAATGCCTTTGGAATCAATAACCTGGTAAATGGAAATACTTCCGATGATGCTAAAAAAGAAAGGGCCATGAAAAAAATATCATCCTTTAATTTCAAAAATAAAAAATCATGAGCCTTCATATCAACCGGATAAAATATGCCAATATGTATGGCCCAACTGTTGGCGATAAAGTGAGGTTGGGTGATACCGAACTTATCATAGAAGTGGAAAAGGACTATACCGTTTACGGTGAAGAGAATAAATTCGGTGGTGGCAAAACCATTCGGGATGGTATGGCCCAATCATCCACCAGGAAAAGAAATGAAGGAGTACTCGATTTTTTAATTACAGGTGTGTTGATAATAGATCATTGGGGAATAGTAAAGGCTGATATTGGCATTAAAGATGGGAAAATTGCGGACATCGGCAAAGCAGGAAATCCTGATATTATGGACGGCGTTAACGCAAACATGATCATTGGCGCTTCAACAGAAGTTCATGGCGGCTCCGGATTAATAGCTACTGCCGGAGGTATCGATTCACACATTCATTTTATTTGCCCTCAATTGATCGATCATGCATTGTTCAGTGGCATTACAACGATGTTGGGCGGTGGAACAGGCCCGGCAGATGGAACCAATGCAACCACTGTTACTCCCGGTGCATGGAATATTCAAAAAATGCTGGAAAGCGCAGATGCCTTTCCCATGAACCTGGGTTTTTTGGGAAAAGGAAATTGCGCCACTACTGCACCGCTTACCGAGCAGGTGGAAGCAGGGGCTATAGGTTTAAAAATACATGAAGACTGGGGTTCCACTCCTGCTGTTATCGATGCTGCTTTGAAAGTCGCAGACGCATTAGATGTGCAGGTAGCCATACATACCGACACGCTCAACGAAGCCGGATTTTTAGAAGATACTATTAAGGCAATAAATGGAAGAACCATACATACATATCATACAGAAGGCGCCGGCGGCGGCCATTCACCTGATATCATCAAGGCAGCGATGTATCAAAATATTTTGCCATCCAGTACCAATCCTACAAGGCCATTTACTATTAATACTATAGATGAGCACCTGGATATGCTGATGGTTTGTCACCACCTGGATAAATCGGTACCAGAAGATGTTGCTTTTGCTGATAGCCGTATTCGCCCTGAAACCATTGCTGCAGAAGATATTTTACATGATATGGGCGTTTTCAGTATGATGAGCTCCGACAGCCAGGCAATGGGGCGCGTTGCCGAAGTAATTACAAGAACCTGGCAAACTGCTGATAAAATGAAAAAACAAAGAGGCTTTTTACCTGAGGATGAAAAAAATCAAAATGATAATTTCCGGGTGAAGAGATATGTTTCAAAATATACCATTAACCCGGCGATCACTCATGGAATTTCTGAATATGTAGGTTCTATAGAAGTTGGTAAAATTGCGGACCTTGTTCTTTGGAAGCCCGCATTATTTGGCGCCAAACCTGAAATGATCATCAAAGGGGGAATGATCATTGCGAGTAAGATGGGTGATCCCAATGCATCAATACCAACTCCCCAGCCTGTAATTTACAGGCATATGTTTGGAGCTTTTGGAAAAGCTTTATATAAAACCTGCATCTCATTTGTTTCGCAGGTTTCTTTAGAAAATGGTTCCGTTTTATCCTATCAATTACAAAAAGAAGTATTGCCGGTAAAAAATTGCCGCAAAATTAGCAAAAAGGATCTAATTCATAATGACCAAACGCCCCAGATAGATGTAAACCCGGAGACCTATGAAGTAAAAGTGGATGGTAAAACCATCACCTGCGAACCTTTATCTGAAGTTTCCCTGGCACAGCGATATTTTTTATTTTAGCCATTGATCATAACATATGCTCATCACCGAAAAATCAGGAAATATATATTCACAATCCATTGCCGGTTGCGATATTGATGCAGTCAATATTGAATGGCATGAAACCAATAGGAGAATTCTTCATAAGTTCACTAATTCGGGGATCCAGGTTACCTTAAAATTTCTAAGAGAAAGCCCTGATCTGAAAGATGGCGATATTTTATGGCGCGGGGAAAATAAAATATTTGTTGTTGAAATTATTCCTTGCGAATGCATCGTAATTAATCCTCGCAATTTGCTGGAAGCGTCAGGAATTTCTTATGAAATTGGGAACAGGCATCAACCATTATTTTATGAAGGAAATGAATTGCTTGTTCCTTACGATGTGCCCCTATACAATTTATTGCAGGCCTCTGGCTATGAATTGAAAGTTGAAAAAAGAAAATTGAGGAATGCTTTCAAAACTACCGTATTGCCTGATTTATCGTTATCCGCTGCATTTACTCTTAATAGCAAAATTCCTTAGAAAAATCTTTTCCTGAATGAAAGGCATGCTTCATTTATTACACCTTTGCGATCCTTCCCTGCCAATCGGAGGGTTTTCTCATTCGGCAGGATTGGAGACCTATGTGCAACAAGGCATAGTCACTAATAAAATCAAGGCAAAAGAATTTGTAACAGAACAGCTATCCCGAAATATTCATTTTACAGACGCTACCCTGGTTTCGCTGGCACATGATGCTGCATCGAATGATGACTTTAAAGCTATACTTGAATTAGACACTATTTGCAATGCAGTGAAATTACCCGAAGAAGCCAGAATTGCCAGCAATAAATTGGGAGCAAGATTGTTGAAAATTTTTGAAAAAGAGAAAGGATTTATTTTACCGAAAAAATATTATCAAATCATAAAAACAGGAGAGGCCTTTGGGCATTATTGTATCGTATTTGGATTACTTGCACATGCGATGAATGTGAACAAAGAAGAATCTCTTTCTGCATTCTATTACAATGCCGCCTCCGGGTTTGTCACCAATGCTGTAAAACTGATTCCATTAGGTCAGCGGGACGGACAGGAAATATTAATGTCATTGTTCCCTTTAATAGAAGAATTAGTTCAAAAGAATTTGAAGGCAGATAAAGAACTTATAGGTTATTGCTGTGCCGGTTTCGATATAAGATGCATGCAACATGAAAAGTTGTATTCAAGATTATACATGTCATGAAAAAATCAATTAAGGAAAAAATGAATCGAAAAACAAAAAACCATTCAAGTGAAGCCTCCGCTCTTTTAGAGAGGGAGTTGGGGGTGAGGCAATACATAAAAATTGGTGTCGCGGGGCCTGTGGGTTCGGGCAAAACAGCGCTTATAGAAAGGTTGTCAAGAGTTATGTATAATAATTACAGCATTGCTGTTATTACTAATGATATTTACACCAAAGAAGATGCGGAATTCCTTACCAAAAATAGTTTGCTTACACCTGAAAGAATTATTGGCGTAGAAACCGGTGGATGCCCGCATACCGCCATTCGTGAAGATGCCAGCATGAACCTCGAGGCAGTTGAAGAAATGGCTAAGCGCATTCCCGAAGTTCAAATAATATTTATAGAAAGCGGCGGTGATAATCTCTCTGCAACTTTCAGTCCCGACCTTGCAGACGTAACCATTTTTGTGATTGATGTAGCGGAAGGAGATAAAATTCCCCGAAAGGGCGGACCTGGAATTACCCGAAGTGATTTGCTGGTGATCAATAAAATTGACCTTGCTCCCTTTGTAAATGCTGACCTCAGTGTAATGGAAAGGGATGCAAGAAAAATGCGCAAAGGGAATCCTTTTGTATTTACCAACCTTATGAATGGCACCGGCCTGGATAAAGTAATCGGATGGATAATTAAATATGCATTACTCGAAGAAATTGAAGAACCTGAATTATGCAGGTGAATAGTACCCTACATATTATCGCAGGTCAAAAAGATTACAAAACTTACCTGAAGAAGGGCTTTTGCAAACAACCATTCAAACTTGCTAATGTTACTGAGGATAAATCAGGAGATTATTTGAGTTTAATGATCAGGAGTTCTTCACCTGGCATCATGGACAATGATCATCACCATATAAAAATAGAAGTGGAAGAGAATGCGCATTTGAATTTGACCACACAGGGATACCAGCGCCTTTACACGATGAGCAAGCAGGCAAGTCAAAATATGGAAGTGTCTTTAAGAAATAATAGCTCCATTTGCTATATACCTCATCCTAGCGTACCCCATAAAGCATCCGATTATTCATCCGTGAATAATATTTATTTATTAACCTCTCATTGCGTCACCTGGAGTGAGGTAATTACCTGTGGAAGAAAACTAAGTGGTGAAGAATTCTTATTTAGCAGGTACCACAATGTTACCAATGTTTATCTTAACGGAAAGCTCGTGATTAAAGAAAATATTTTACTTCAACCATTGGCGAATAATATTCATTCCATTGGCCAATTGGAAGGATTTACCCATCAATCATCATTATTATTTATTAATAACAGTGCAGAAATAAAAAAAATATCGGAGGAATGTTGCCGGATGTTATTGGGTATTGAGGGTATTTCCTTTGGCATTTCCAGACTTCCGGTTAATGGATTGATTTTTCGCCTGCTCGGGTACCATGGAGAAAAATTATTTGATTGTAATAAAAAATTAGCTGCTTGTATCCGGAAATTTAAAACTTTTAAATTAAGCCAGAATGAACTGACCTGGTAATTTCTTCATTACGACTCAAAAATAATCCGGGATTTTTTTCCATATTCCATTTTATATACTAGTCGGCTCCTACAAAAATGACAAAAAAGACCGGTCTATTTAAGATCAATAAATATATAAAAGGCTAATATAGTATCAATAATAGCTGAAATTAATTTTTAGATTTGATTGCCTTGCATATAACATGAACTATCTCAAAAACCTAAGTTATTAAGATAATTTATTTCAACGGAAAATAAAATTAGGTATAATGAACTATCTTTCATGACGTCATTAAAAAATAATAAAATGGACAGGCGATCAGGTATAAAAACTCTATTAATCATTTCCGCCGGGGCTGTATTAATTCCTTCCTGTTTGCAGGAAGATAAAAAATCAACGCTCTCTTTAAAAAATATACAAGTTGATGGTAATGATGAAGAATTGCTTGCAACCCTCAGTGATACCATTATACCAAAAACAGATACATCCGGGGCAAGAGATGTTTCGGCTCATCTTTTTGCATTAATGATGGTAGATGATTGTTACCCGCCTGACAGCCGGGAAAAATTTGTGAAAGGAATGAAAGGTTTTGAGGAATTATCAAAAAAGAAATTCGATAAATCATTCGTTAAAACCTCTCCGGAAGAAAAATCACAATTATTAAAAACGATCGAAAACAAAAATGATATAAACGAAAATGTTGCCTTTTTTTATAACAATATGAAAATGTTAGCCATGCAGGCATTTACATCATCCCAATATTTTTTAACCAAAATGAAGGTATACCAACTCGTTCCGGGAAAATTCTACGGTTGCGTACCTGTAAATAAATCAAGCTAAACTGAAATGGGCGATACAAAACAAGCTCGAACTTTTGATGCCATCGTTATAGGCTCAGGAATGAGTGGAGGTTGGGCTCCAAAAGAATTCTGCGAAAAAGGATTGAAAACCCTTGTAGTGGAAAGAGGGCGGCATGTAGTGCATATCAAGGATTATCCTACCACCAATATGATGCCCTGGGAATTCAAACACCGGGGAGAAATTCCATATAATATTCGGGAGGCTAATCCTGTTGTTAGCAGGTGCTATGCTTTCCGTGAAGATGACATGCTTTTTTTTTTAAAGGATGGGGAACATCCTTATGTGCAGGACAAACCTTTTGACTGGATAAGAGGATACCAGGTGGGCGGAAAATCTACTATGTGGGCAAGGCAAACGCAGCGCTGGAGCGATTTTGATTTTGAAGGACCGGCGCGTGATGGCTATGCAGTTGCCTGGCCGATACGATATAAAGATATCGCTCCATGGTATAGTTATGTAGAAAAATTTGCAGGCATATCCGGTAATAAAGACAGTCTTCCTAATCTGCCCGATGGTGAATTATTGCCACCACTCGAACTCACTTGTGTGGAAAATTACTTTAAAGAATTTGTCAGCAAAAACTATAAAGACAGAAACGTTATTTATGGCCGTTGCACCCATTTAACAGAGCCAAAACAAATACATTTGGACGAAGGAAGAAGCCGGTGCCAAAACAGGGACCTTTGCCAGCGGGGTTGCCCTTTCGGGGGATATTTCAACTCTAATGCCACCACAATTCCGTGGGCACAAAAGACAGAAAATGGGACCCTGAGGCCTTTTTCTGTTGTACACTCTATAATCTATGATGATCAGAAAGGGAAAGCAGTTGACGTACATGTAATTGATGCCAATACAAAAGAATCTATTGAATATTATGCCCCGGTAATTTTTGTAAATGCAGGAGCCATCAACACCAATCTTATCTTATTAAATTCCATATCCAAACGTTTTCCAAATGGATTTGGAAATGATAATGGCCTGCTGGGGAAATATGTCGCCTTCCACAACTACAGAGGAAGGATAGGGGCGCAATATGATGGATTTAAAGATTCAACTAGTAAAGGAGGCCGAAGGCCAACCAGCGCATATATTCCGCGCTTCAGGAATTTACACAAACATGAAATGGATTTTCTTCGCGGCTATGCAATGACCTTTTCTGCTGACAGGTACGACAGGCATAATACGGATGGATTTGTGGAAAGCCTGAAAGCAAATTTAATGTCCGGGCCTGAATTAGGACCATGGTACCTAGGTTCACAAATGATGGGAGAAACGATTCCAAAAGAAACCAATCATGTTAGTCTAGACGCAGTTAAGAAAGACAACTGGGGAGTACCTCTTCTAAAAATATCAATTGACTATGATAACAATGATGCAAAAATGATCAAAGATTTTTTTGAGCAGATGACTGAAATGTATTCTAAAGCCGGATTTACTGATATTAAGACATCTGATTCAAAACAGGCGCCTGGATTGGATATTCATGAAATGGGAGGCGTAAGAATGGGCAAGGACCCTAAGACTTCTTTGCTTAATAAATGGCACCAGTTTCATAATTGTCCCAATGTATTTGTTACTGATGGCGCCTGTATGACATCAACATCTACACAAAACCCTTCCTTGACCTTTATGGCCTTTACCGCGAGGGCAGCGGATTATGCGGTATCACAATTAAAAAAAGGGGAATTGTAAATTAATTTGTATTTCAGGACAGATAGAAGAGTATTTGCAAACCACGGTTACTCTTATTACCCTGGATCAATAAGAAATTATCAAATCATTCAAGATGGATGCAAAGAAAAAAGCCGCAGAAGGTACCATTCCATTTTTAAGAAATAAAAGTTTGATCGGCCTGGGTGCCGGATCCACAATAGCTTATGTTATTGAGATTTTGAATGCGCATAAAAATGAATTCCATGCAAAGTTTATCTCTTCTTCTTTTAACACGCTTCGTTTATTAAAGGAAAATGAATTTGATGTTATAGCTATCAATTCTGTTGCAGCTATAGATATTTATGTTGATGGATGTGACCAGGTAGATAAAAACCTGAATGCGCTGAAAAGCGGAGGAGGAATACATACATATGAAAAATTATTGGCTTCAATGGCAAAAAAATTTATTATTGTCGGAGATGAGGGAAAATACGTTGACGTATTTGATTCAAAATTTCCTGTTGTTGTTGACATATTGCCTGAAGCCTTAGAGTTTATCATGGCAAAGTTAGCAATACTTTATCCGGGAGTGAAGACCGCACTTCGTCTTAGCAATAAAAAGGAAGGTCCGGTAATCACCAGCAATGGCAACTACCTTGTTGATATTTGGTTTCAAAGCTGGCCTAACCTTTCAGAACTGAGTTTCACCTTAAAAAGTATTACCGGAATTATAGAAACGTCTTTGTTTTTAGACCTTGCTCATAAAGCAATTCTTGGGAATAAAGATGATATTAGAATAATAGAAAGAGCTGAACGCTGAAATCCTTATACCAAATAAATCTCTCAAAATAAATTGACAGATAACGATTGATTGATGCATTGAAAAAAATATTACTCTTCATTTATGGTTTACTGCTCAGCATGACGATCCTTTCACAAAAAAAGAATGCAGCCTTTGAATTGCATATCCATAGGACTACGGAGCATATCACTATTGATGGAATAGCCAATGAATCGGTCTGGAAGAAATCAGAAGCCGCCAGTGATTTTTATATGGTACTTCCAATGGACACCAGTTGCGCAAAAGTGAAGACAGAGGTATACATGACCTATGACTCCCATAACGTATACCTGCTGGCGATTTGCCACGAAGGTGTGCCCGGTCCGGACATAGTCGAGTCTTTAAGAAGAGATTTCAATTTTTTAAACAACGACAACTTTATCGTATTCATTGATCCTTTCGAAGACCAGACGTATGGGTTTGCTTTTGGAACTAATGCTTACAATGCACAATGGGATGGGCTTATGTACCAGGGCGGATCAGTGGATTTAAATTGGGATAATAAATGGATATCCGCTGTAAAACATTATCCTCACGAGTGGGTATTGGAAATGGCGATACCTTTTGAAACGATGAGATATAAAAAAGGGGTAACCCGCTGGGGAATCAATTTCAGCCGTAATGATTTAAAAACAACAGAAAAATCAAGCTGGACTCCTGTCCCAAGGCAATTTCCCACGGCATCCCTTGCCTATACCGGTACATTGATTTGGGATGAACCACCACCTGTACCAAAAGCTAATATTTCCATTATTCCGTATTTATTAACAGGACGGACAAAGGATTTTTTTCCGACAACTTCCGGCGTCTTTAAGCATGAATTAGGTTTGGATGCTAAAGTTGCAGTGACTTCTTCATTAAATCTTGACCTGACAGTAAATCCTGATTTCTCGCAAGTAGAAGCTGATCAAGAGGTTACTAACCTGAACCGATATGAATTATTTTTTCCTGAAAAAAGGCAATTTTTTCTTGAAAACGGTGATCAGATAAACAACTTTGGATATGCTGACATCCGGCCATTTTTTTCACGCCGAATAGGATTAGGTATTCCTATTGAATTCGGTGGCAGGTTAAGTGGTAAAATCAATCGCAACTGGCGTATGACTGTAATGGATATGCAAACTTCAAGAGTGGATTCTATTGGATTACCTCAACAAAATTTTGCGGTATTGGCTTTGCAAAGAAGGTTATTTTCAAGATCAAACCTAAACATCCTGTTCATTAATAAACAATCCATCAATTATCAACCTGGTAAAGATTCCTCACTTCCTCAATATTCAACCTATAACAGGAATATCGGTTTGGAATATAATCTTGCGTCTTCAAATAATTTATGGACCGGAAAGCTACTGTATTTGCATTCATTTACTCCTGGCAAAAATTCAGACGCCAACACACTAGCCGGAAACCTTCGATATGCAGGGAAGAAATGGCTGATCAATGGCGGGTATGAATATGTTGGTAAAAATTATAATGCTGAGGTGGGATATGTTCCGCGATCAAGTTACATAAAACTAAATCCTCAGGTAGCTTATACATTCTTCCCAAAAAGCGGAAGCATTTTAACCCACGGTCCCCAGTTGAACATGAATTATTATTTCGACGAAAAACTTCATAAGACCGACCATGAAACCGTGCTCACCTATTTAATTACTTTTCGAAGTAAAGCCTCATTGGCCCCGGTATTTTTACATGACTTTGTGCAGGTACTTTTTCCATTTGACCCAACCAATACTGGTAAAGATTCGCTGCAGCTAAACTCCAGGCATTGGTGGAAAACGGCAGGACTGGATTTTGTTTCCAAACCTCAAAGCCTTTCTAATTACGGCTTTTCCTTACGATATGGAGGGTACTACGCTGATGGTAATAAGCTAACCTTAGGCGGCAATGTTGGGTATCGGTTTCAGCCATTTCTAAACCTTACCATGACTGCCTCTTATAATGATTTGTTTTTGCCTGCTCCCTGGGGTCATACCTCGTTCTGGCTCGTTGGGCCGAAGATAGATCTAACCTTAACCAATAAGATTTTCTTTACGACTTATGTACAATATAACCAACAGTTGAATAACACGAATATTAATGCACGGTTCCAATGGCGTTATAAGCCTGCTTCGGATTTGTTTATTGTATATACCGACAATTATGTAATCGCACCTTTTGCTGTGAGAAACCGGGCTATCTTATTAAAATTTACTTACTGGTGGAATTATAAATAAATCATCCAAAGAATAAAAATATATGTTGGGCTCGAACCGCCGATCCGTCTTATTGCATCGGAATGCTCTAAACCCTTGAGCGATTCAATTCAATAAGTTTTTCAATTAATGCCCTTCTTTTCCATCTTTTAATCAGCTTTTCTCTTTTGGCTGCATCATTTTTCTGCAAAAAGACTCTGACTAAACTAATTTCCAATCGCCTATATTGGCGGTAAATCCTTTATGATTTGAATTATGCTTTCTCAATATATCTTCTACTTGGTAGTTGTGACCCATTCCCAGTGATCCCATATATCTTTTCTCACGCTATTCGCCCCCTTCCTTTTGTAATTAACTATAGGGTTGTTACTGCATGAATGGTATTTCATAAATTGCCAGACTATTCTATTTTATTAAATCTCAAATGCATTATCCTGCCTGAATTTACTTCAAAGCCGATAATATTATTTTTGCTGTCCCGCCTGATCATCAGATGATTGATCCACCAGTTATCATTCACCAAATGGTCCTTGCCAATTAAGGTCAGTTTTGCATCGTTGTATTTGGAATTAGTCAGGAATAAATGATGATCTTTCAAAACAATACCGTATTTGCAATCCAGTTCCGGGCAATAATAGATACCCGTGTATTTTTTCAAAACTTCATCCGATTGTGAAGTGTCCTTTATATATTTTTTAAGATGGTACAATTGATCCAGTGTAATTAAATCAACTGTTGTATCCTTTCCTTTTATACCAAAAATAAATTCTATTTCAGGTGCCTGGGGAATGGAGAATGTGTCTTTTGGCCCCTTTATCAAAAAGTTGTTTTCATCGTAGATATGGTAATGCAGTTGGCGGTTCCTGATATTAAAACTGAATGGCAAACCGTCTTCTCCGATATAATTGCCCGTAAATTTCTTTATCGATATGGTATCCTTTAATATAGCGGCAGTACTATCTCTCTGCTCTTTCTTTACTTCTTCTTTTTTTGATGCTGTATCTTTTATAAAAAAATCAGCCATTTCATAAACTTTCTCTCCGGGATTGAATTCGCCAAGATTACTAAACACAATAAACCCCATTTTGAGAGCGGGAAAAACAGCAACATAGGTTCTGTAACCGGCATCACTGCCACCGTGTGAATAATGTCGCCAGCCTTTCCAGGTATCGTTTACAATACCTAGAGCGTAAGACAATTCTTTACCGTTATTCAATTTGCCCTTTTGTGTCAGCATATCAATATCTTTCTGGTCACCCACTTTGTGATCATAAAAATTCATTATCCATTTACTCATATCATTGATGTTGGTAAAGAGGCTTGTAGCTCCGGCAACCGAATAGCTTAAAACAGCATTCGTAAAATGAGCGCTATCCTTACGGTTATAACTATATGAACGATTCTTTTCAATCTCAGTATAGTCGTCATGAAAATGGGTACTGGTCATGCTCAGTGGTTTAAAGATCGCAGAATCTGTAAATTGCCGCAATGTTTGACCACTAGCGGCTTTTACTATTTCTGCAAGCATAGTAAAACCACTATTTGAATAGCTGTATTTATCCCCAGGTTTAAAATTCAGCGCCAGTTGTTTGCCAAGAATTTTTATGATCTGATCCTGTGTTATCACATCATCGAGCCTTGTGCCTGATATTGCAAGCAGTTGCCACTGGTCTCTTATACCACTCGTATGATTCAACAGATTACGGATCGTTATCTTTTCTTTCAGGTCGGGGAACCAGGGAAGCCATTTATGGATATCATCATCCAGTTTTAGTTTACCTTGCCTCGCCAGCAAAACAATGGAGAAGGCCGTAAATTGCTTGGAAACCGAAGCCATATGAAAAAGTGTCTGAGGTTCATTTGGAATGGCATATTCAAGATTGGCCAATCCATAACCTTTGGAGAAAATAAGTGAATCATTCCTTACAATACCTACTGCACAGCCGGGAATATCGGCTGTGTTCCATTTCAGGAAGAGGCTGTCAATTTTTTTTATTGTTGTATCGGGTAGTGATTGTGCAAATGCCGTTGTTGTAAACGTAAAAGCAATTGACCAAATTATTATCACCACTCTCTTTTTGATTATCATAGCAAGTAATTATATTATTGTTTAGAATCAATCTCGAAATTCAATTTGCCAGCCGACGTCAGTCTGTCTAAGCACTTCTGCAGCTGATCAAATATAATTCACTTTTAATCGTTTTCGTAGCTATCCACGCCATTTTCTGGCCCAGCGAATAATTCTCCTTTTGATAGGAGGCCCGGAATTAATATCAGTTCTTTTTTCAAATTTAAAATTCGTTTGATGCAAACATATATTGAGTTTAGAAACCAACCTGGGAACTCTGCATGATCTTATTTGCCAAAGGTATCCGAATCCGTAATTTCACAAATGCAACAAAAAAATCTAAAACAGCAATTTCTATTAAAAGGAGATGTCACCTATCTGAACTTCGGGGCATACGGCGCCTGCCCAAAACCTGTCTTTGAAAGATATCAGTGTTTTCAGAGAGAGATGGAAGAAGAGCCCTCTCTTTTTATGAATATTAAAGGCCCGGAGTATTTAAGAGCTTCCCGTACGGCTCTTGCAGGTTTTTTGAATTGTGATGCCGATGACGTAGTGTACGTCACCAATCCTACCTATGCTGTGAATATTGTTGCCAAAAGCCTTGACCTCAAGCCGGGTGATGAAGTGATGACTACGAACCTCGAATACGGCGCATCGGACAGAACATGGAGATATTATGCCGGAAAGAAAGGCTATACCTATCAGCAACAAAATGTCCGTTTCCCAATTGAATCAAAACAGGATTTCCTGAAGCAGTTTTTGAGCAAAGTAACCGAAAAAACCAGGCTTATATTTATCAGCCATATTACCAGTTCTACAGCATTACAGCTACCGGTACTTGAAATTTGTGCCTTCGCAAAAGAAAACGGAATCCTAACTTTTATTGATGGTGCGCATGCACCCGGCCAGGCAGATGTAGATTTAAAGGCATTGGGTGCAAATATGTACACCGGCGCCTGTCACAAATGGATGCTTACGCCCAAAGGATCTTCTTTTTTATATGTTGAAAAAAGGTTCCAGCATTTGTTTGATCCGCTTCTCATCAGTTGGGGCTATGCAAGCGAACATCCTTCTGGTTCGCAATTCCAGGATTATCATCAGATGCAGGGTACAAGGGATTATTCTGCTTTTTTAACGATACCTGCTGCTTTACAGTTTATGAAGGAAAACGATTGGCAAACCGTAGCGAGTCAATGCAGAACGCTTACAATGGACAACGCCGACCGGTTTTGTACCTTATTGCGTGCAACACCACTTTGCCCTGTCACCAATGATTTTATCAGCCAAATGTACAGCATTTCTTTACAAATAAATTCTACTGAAAAATTGCACGATGTATTGTATGAAAAATATCGAATACAGATCCCTGTTATGAAACAGGGGGGCCGATTTTATTTACGCTATTCCATACAAGCTTTCAATAGCGAGGAAGACCTTGATAAACTGTATGATGCCTTAAGAGAGGTAGGTGCATAACAGCTAGGCCCTAAAAAAATAGTAGCTTCAAAATCCTCAGAGGCACACCTCGACCTGTAATCTTATAGATCGATTGAGGTTCATGAACTACAAACGCAAACCTTTATGAAAAAAAATACAGACCAAACCTTATAAATGGGCGCCATGAATACTATTATGATAAGAAATTTTCTATCAATTCTCTCTTTACTTGACTAAATAATCCCCTAAGTTATTTCAAAAAGTTTCAAATTTGTTACTTTTTTATTTGGATGAGAAGGAAAAGGAAGCCATAAAATATATAAGTATCCCGGCTTTAAATACCCTATCTCGGTTCCATTTCACTGAAAAAAAAGATTTAGGAAAAGGATTGTTTAACAAATTAATGAAACAGGCATGGTTGAAATGAGGGCCCTTTCTATTATGAATTACCATTAACTTAAAACTGAAATAACTAAAAATGAATCGTATTCAAAAAATCGAGGTTATCATTGAAAAAAATGAAGATCACTTTTGGGGAAGAATAGAGAACAAGGGATTTA
>ODAK010000926.1_pt1 | contig 33124 bp, 23 predicted proteins | sample 1539591 | NCBI WGS metagenome assembly ODAK01 (sample SAMEA3539303, study PRJEB22396) | soil metagenome | biome: tundra; feature: field; material: soil | place: USA | collected 2010-05 | depth 0.15 m | reverse complement strand
CCGTTCCTTTTTTCATCACTGGACTGTTGTTTTCTCTTGTGTTTGCGCGCCATCCCGCGCGGATTACCCAGCTCTACGGAGCCGACCTGCTGGGGGGATCGCTGGCCTGCCTGGCGCTGGTGCCGCTGCTGAACTTTATCGGCGGGCCCAATACCATCCTGTTTGCGGCGGCGGCAGTCGCGTCGGCAGGCGTGGCTTGGGGTACGTCGCGGACCCGCCGTATTCCTGCTAGCCTCGCGCTGGCTTTGCTGGTGCTGATCGTGGCGAACTTTAGGGGCAAACTGATTGACATCGTTTATGCCAAGGGCATGAAGCGCGAGACGCCGCTCTACGCCAAGTGGAATGCGCTGTCGCGCGTCGAAGTGGACGGGTGGGGAGACGCCAAGGCGATCGTCATTGACGCCGACGCCAGCACCTATATCATGAACTCCGATCCATATCATTGGGATGAGGCTTACCGTCGCAATCTGATGTCGGCGGCGGCGTCGATCGCCAACGTGCTGCGTCCGCGCGGAGACTTCGCCATCATCGGTCCGGGCGGCGGAGTGGATGTGCTGCGCGCCGTCGCCAACGGCAGCCCGAACGTCACCGGCATCGAGATCAATCCCATCATCGCCACCGACATCATGCGCGGGGCGTTCGCGGACTACGCTCACCACCTCTACCAGATTCCCGAGGTGCACATGCACGTCAGCGATGGACGCTCCTTTGTGCGCAACAGCCGCGACCGGTACGACGTGGTGCAAATGACCCTGGTAGACACCTGGGCTTCCACTGCGGCCGGGGCCTTCGCCCTCAGCGAAAACAATCTGTACACCGTCGAGGCGTTTCGCGAATACTTCGAGCACCTGAAGCCGGATGGCATGATTGCCATCACCCGCTGGGAGTTTAGCCAGCCCCGTGAGGCCCTGCGAGTGGTCTCGCAGGCCATGGAAGCGCTGCGTCAACTCGGCGTGCCGGACAGCACGCAGAATTTCATCGTGATCAGCGACGGCGCGTTGAACGTGGACGGACGTCCCGTGCTGGTGCTGGCGAAGAAGTCGCCCTTCACCTTGCAAGAGCAGCAGGCTGTGCTGAACCACATCCAGGGGAAAACGCCCGCCGACTCGAACCTGAACCTGCACGTGCTTTACCTGCCCGTCACCGCTGCTACTCCGGGCATGGCACATCCCGCGTTCGCCGAACTGATTCGCAGCCAGAACGCGCGCGCCTTCTCCGCGCATTACGCTTTTAACGTTTCGCCGGTTACCGATAACGCGCCGTTTTTCTTCTTCACCCTAAAGCCGGGGCAGGTATTCCGTGGCCTGGACCGAGGCGGCATCGATTGGAAGGTGAACCTGGGGATTGCGATCCTGGGACTGGTGTTAGTCATATCCGTCGCCGCGGTCATCGCTTTTCTCGTAGTTCCGCTGCTGTTTTCGCCACAAGCACGATCCGGCCGCAGCGTTCGCCTGCTGTATTTCATTGCCATCGGCTTGGGGTACATCCTGGTCGAGATCGCCTTCATTCAGCGCTTTGTGTTGTTTCTGGGAAACCCGACGTATGCCCTCACGGTGGTGATCTTTCTGATGCTGCTGTCCAGCGGATTGGGAAGCATGGTCTCGCGGCGATGGTTCCACGAGCCGATTCGGGTCGCTTCGGCGATGGCGTTCATTGTAGCCGCCCTGGTGATCTATGTTTTCGCTCTGCCACATCTGCTGGGGGCGCTGGTGGGCCTTCCCTTCGTGGTGAAGCTATTGCTCAGCGCCCTGCTGCTTGTTCCACTGGGCTTCGCGATGGGCATGCCATTCCCCAGCGGCCTGCGCGCCTTGTCGCATCAGGATTCCCGCTCGCAGAGTATCCCGGCAAACCACGGCGCCGTGGAATGGGCGTGGGCCATGAACGCTGCATCGAGCGTGCTGGGCTCGGTGTTGGCCATGGTGATTGCCATCCAGTTTGGATTGAATGTCACGCTGGCCTGCGGCGCCGCCGCGTACGTGCTGGCCATGCTGTTGCTGCGCACGTTAAAGACGCAATTAGCAGTTAGCAATTAGCAACCAGGAATTATGGCATTGTGGAATTGCTTCAGCCACCGTGCCTGCTGGCGATAAAAGCTCCGAAGCCGATGTGCGCCAGTCCGAAACCGGCAGCCAGCATGATGTTGGCCCACAGCCAAGGCATAGGCAGCGCAATAGCGCCGAGCACTACAAATACTGCGCCCATCGCCGGCACCACGCGCACCGAAAACGCGCCGGCTTGCACGACGCCAATTCCATAGAGCAACAACCACACGCCGGGGATCAACCGCGTGGAGCCGTCCCATACCATGGCAGCCGTGAGCACACCGCCGGCCGCCAGCGCCGGTAGCAGTCCCATCAACAGCCGCCGGCCCGCAGCGCACAGCATGTCTGCTCCCTGCCGGGAAGCTTTCTGCCGGATGCTGAACAGTGCGATGGTGAACGCGACTAACGCTTCCGCAAGCCAGGCTGCCAGCCAGCCATCTATGGTTCGCTGACGCATCGCCACAACCGTCGCGATGAGCGCGGTAGCACCCATGGCACAGAGGCCCCAGCCGGAGACAGCGGTGAATGTGGATCTGCGCTCAAGGGTCTGCTGAATGGGCCGCCGGTTTCGGCCACTCTGCCCGTTCACTTCGTTACCGTCGCCGCTGGTTCTCCCACCCGCTTGGCCACCTTGAACGTCAGCTTGTGCTCCTTCTTGTCCACGTCCACGACGACATGGTCGCCGTGCAGCACCTCGCCATCGAGGATCTTCATGGCCAGCGGGTCCTGCACCAGGCGCTGGATGGCCCGCTTCAGCGGACGCGCGCCGTAATTCGGATCGTAGCCTTCGGTGAAGATCAGTTCCTTCGCCTTCGGGGTCAGCTCCAGGCTGATCTTGCGATCGGCCAGCAGCCTGCGCAGGTCCTCCAGCCGCAGATCCACGATCTTGGTCAACTGCTCTTTGCCCAGCGGGTTGAAGATGACAATGTCATCCACGCGGTTGAGGAACTCGGGCTTGAAGTGCGCCCGCAGCGCCTCCAGCACCCGCTGGTGCACTTCGGGAATCTGCTCCGCTGAACGCTCTCCGAGGTCCTGCAGATAACTGGAGCCGATGTTCGACGTCATGATGATGATGGTGTTCTTGAAATCGACGATGCGACCCTTGCCGTCGGTGAGGCGGCCGTCGTCCATGATCTGCAGGAAGACGTTGAACACATCGGGATGCGCCTTCTCGATTTCGTCGAACAGCGCCACCGCGTATGGCCGGCGGCGCACCGCTTCGGTCAACTGCCCTCCTTCGTCGTAACCGACATAGCCTGGAGGCGCGCCGATGAGCCGCGACACGGAATGTTTTTCCATGTATTCCGACATATCAATGCGCACCATGGCGTGCTCGTCGTCGAACAGAAACTCCGCCAGCGCCCGCGCCAGCTCGGTCTTGCCGACGCCGGTTGGTCCGAGGAAGATGAACGAACCAATGGGACGGCGCGGGTCGCTCAGACCGGCGCGCGAACGGCGGATGGCGTTGGCCACGCTCTGAATCGCCTCGTCCTGTCCAATGACGCGCTGCCGCAGACGGTCTTCCATGGTGACCAGCTTCTTTACTTCGCCTTCCAACATCTTCGACACCGGAATGCCGGTCCACTTGCTGACGATCTTGGCGACGTCTTCCTCGTCCACCTCTTCCTTCAACATGCGCGACTGCTTGCCGTCCATCGCAGCGCCGAGCTTCTTCACCTCAGCCTCGAGCTGCGGCAGCTCGCCATACTTGATTTGCGCGGCGCGATTGTAGTCGCCCTTGCGTGTGGCTTCCTGCTCCTCCAGCTTCAGCTTCTCGATGCGCTCTTTGGCCCCGCGCACCTTGGCAATGGCTTCCTTCTCCTGCTTCCAGCGCGCCTTGAGGGCGTTGGCATCTTCCTTGATGTGCGCCAGCTCTTTCTCCAGAGCGGCCAGCCGTTCGCGGGAGTTCGCATCGTCTTCGCGCTTCAGCGCCTGGCGCTCGATTTCGAGCTGGGTCGCGCGGCGCTCCAACTGATCGATCTCGGTCGGCATGGAGTCAATCTGGATGCGCAGCGATGCCGCGGCCTCGTCAATCAGGTCGATGGCTTTGTCAGGCAGAAAACGGTCGGAGATATAGCGATGCGACAGCGTTGCCGCCGCGACGATGGCCGAGTCCTTGATACGGACGCCGTGATGAACTTCGTACTTCTCCCGCAGACCGCGCAGAATGGCGATCGTGTCCTCCACGTTGGGCTCGCCAACATAAACAATCTGGAAGCGGCGCTCCAGCGCAGCATCTTTCTCGATGTACTTGCGATATTCGTTCAGCGTGGTCGCGCCAATCGCGCGCAACTCACCGCGCGCCAGGGCGGGCTTCAGCATGTTGGAAGCGTCAATCGCGCCTTCGGCGGCGCCGGCTCCCACCAGGGTGTGCAGCTCGTCGATGAACAGGATGATTTGCCCACTGGACTGCTCAATCTCTTTCAGCACCGCTTTCAAGCGGTCTTCGAATTCGCCACGATACTTCGCGCCGGCCAGCATCGCACCCAAGTCAAGCGACACCACGCGCTTGTTCTTCAACTGCTCAGGAACATCGCCGGAAACAATGCGCTGCGCCAGACCTTCAACGATCGCGGTCTTGCCGACGCCCGGTTCGCCAATCAGCACCGGATTGTTCTTCGTCCGGCGCGACAGTACCTGCACCACGCGACGCACTTCCTCATCGCGCCCGATCACGGGATCCAGTTTGCCCTGGCGGGCGAGCTCGTTGAGGTCCTTGGCGTAACGCTCCAGCGCCTGATACTTGGCCTCGGGATTCTGGTCGGTCACCTTCTGATTGCCACGCACCGAGGTCAGCCCGCGCAAAATGTTGTCGTAAGTTGCGCCCGCCTTCGCGAGGATCTCTTTGGCTGCATCACGCTCTAGCTTCGTAAGGGCCAGCAACATGTGCTCGGTGGAGACGTACTCGTCTTTGAAGTTGGCCGCCTCTTTGAAAGCGTTCTCGAGCATCTGCGACGCGGCATCGGAAAGGTGCGCCTGCGTGGCGCCGCTGCCGGAAACCTTCGGCAGCTTCTCGATCGCGCTCATGGCCTCGCTCTGCACCGTCGCTACATGCAGCCCTACGCGCTCCAACAGAGGCGAGACGATCCCCTCGCGATCTTCCAGCAGCGCGGCCAGAATGTGTACCGGCTGCACCTCAGGGTTGCCGTGCTCGCTGGCGAGATCGTTCGCCCGCTGCATGGCTTCCTGCGCTTTCACGGTTAATTTGTCCCAACGAATTGCCATGTCTAACTCCAGTTGTCAGTGGCCAGTTGTCAGTTGTCAGAAATACCGGAAGTCAATGTCGGCGTCGAGAAACTCCTAACCACAATCGTAATCTCTTGGCTAAAGTGAGGGAAGTGCACAAGAACCCGGCCCCTTAGGGGCGAAAAATCTTAGCCCAGCGCGTACCGGGGCCGCCAAGCCGCGCCGCTTTTGCGTGGCTTGGGGTGGTTGAGCGCTGGGTAGGCTGCATCGTTGAAATTGAGCCCCTTCAGGGGCGGCACATTGGGATGTCAACAAAAGCCACACAGTCTCTCAAGACCTGTTGTTCCGCTTCGTCCTACCCGATGACCTGGCAAATAACGCACTTCAGGTAGGCGGTCTCCGGCACGTTCAACAGGACGGGATGGTCGAGTGACTGGCCCCGCCTTTCGAGAATGCGCACTCGGCGGCCCGCATCCGCAGCGGCAGAGCCGAGCATCGCCAGAAACTCGCCTTCGCCGACGTGAAACGAGCATGAGCAGGTGACCAGAATGCCGCCGGGCCGAAGCATCTTCAGAGCGCGGAGATTCAGCTCCTTATAGCCGCGCAGGGCGGTCGGCACGGTGCGCTTGGTCTTGGCAAACGCCGGGGGATCGAGAACGATGGTGTCATACTGCCGGCCCGCGGTGGCGTAGTCCTTGAGCAGGTCAAAGGCGTTGGCCTCGATCCATTCGATCTCGCCGCAGCGGTGAGCGGCGCGATTGAGCTGTTCGTTCCGTTCCGCCACTTCCAGCGCCGGACGCGACGAGTCTACAGCGGCCACGGTTGCGCATACTCGCGCCAGGTGCAGCGCAAATCCTCCCTGATAGGTGAAACAGTCGAGCGCCTCTCCGTGAGCGTAACGTGCGGCGGTGGCATAGTTCTCACGCTGGTCGAGAAAGGCGCCGGTCTTCTGACCGCCGAGGCCGTCGAAGTGGAAGCGGACGCCGTTCAGGATGAAGATGGTGCTGGACAGCTCACCGCGTACCAGTTGCGACTCGCGCGGCGGCAGTTGCTCCAGCTCGCGAATATGAGAATCGATGCGCTCGACGACGCTGGCCTCGGGAAAGTGCTCGGCGATGGCGTCGAGGACCGTCTGCCGCAACTCCTGGCGATCGAAAGCCTGGGTCAGCGCCTGCATGGAAAGCACTTCGTTGTACTTGTCGAGGATGAGCCCGGGCAGCAGGTCAGCCTCGCTGAAGATCACGCGGTGGGAATCGCTGTCGCGCGCGACTTGCTGGCGAAAGCCAACCGCAGCGGCAATGCGATCCCGCAGCAAAGCCGGGAGCTGCGCTTCGCTGATTTCGTCGCCAGTCAAGAGGCGGATCGCAATCTGCGATGCACTGCTGTAGAGCGCTGAACCGAGCTTGCGCCCGCGCTGGTCACGCACATGAACCAGCGCTCCGGCGGAAACCTCGGCCGGCGGCACCAAATCCGAGCGATAAACCCACAAGTGTCCGGCCCGCAGTCGCGCCGCGCCGCGATGGTTCACGGTTATGACTGGAATGGAGTTGGTCAGGGGTTCCTCGCTAGGGTTAAACGCCTATCTTACGCGGGATGGTGGATTATGGCGGGTTCTTACGCTTGTCATCCTGAACGAGAAGCGAAACGACGAGTCGAAGGACCCCTATCGCTACCGGGGGGTCTAGGTCCCCTACTGCGCGGCCGCCTCGTCTGCCTCGGCGGACTCTTCTTTGGCGGGCTTGGCGCCGTGCCCGGCTTTGGCGTTCTTCGCTGTCGCTTCCTCCGGCTGGGGCGGCGGGGGAACGTAGTACAGAATCCGGTTGCAGTAAAAGCAGGTGATGATCTGCTCGTTGCTCATGACTTCCTGGAACACCTGCGGGCGCAGCCGGACCCGGCAGGCCGAACAACTTTCATCTTCATGAACTGGCGCGGTGGCGGAGCCGCGTAGCTTGAGTACGCGGTCGTAATGATTGAGGGCCTCCTCGGCGACTCCGGAACGCAGTTCCTTGCGCGCCGCATTCAACTCCGCAAGCTGCTTTTCGTCCTCGGCCGTCTGCGCCCGCGCGTGGTCTTTCTCTTTTTCATTCGCGGCGGTGTCGGCCTTGAGCGCAACCTCAGCCTGCTTCATTGCCTCTTTGCGCGCGTCGGTAGCGACCATGATTTCCAGGACCTTGTCTTCCAGCTTCTGGATCTCGGACTCGGCAAACTGGATCTCGTGGTTCAGCGCCCTGTACTCGTCGTTGGTTTTGACCTTCAGCGACTGGTCGCGGTATTTGCTGATCTTCTCCTGCTGGTCCTTGATGTCGGACTCGTGCTTGCGGCGGGCGATCTCATCGGCCTTCATTCCGGCCTGGGCGGCCTCGAGTTGGGCCTTGGAACCGGCGAGTTTGGCCTCGATCTGCGCCACCTGCTGGGGCAGGGCGGCAACCTCGGCCTTAAGCGCGGCAATCCGGGCATCGACCACTTGCAAGTCGATCAGCTTTTGCAGATCGGAATTCATCTGGACCCCAAGGGAACCTGCTGGGATTCTAGCACGCAGAAACCAAGCTCCTGGCCGGCAGTCAGCTTGGCGGACTAAGGTTTTCGGGCTATTGAGACAATGCTGCGGGCTTGTGACCGGTGCCGTCCCTAAAGGGACTCAGTTAGATTTCCCACTCGACCGCGGGCTTACGCCCACGGCTAAAACAAATATCGCCGCTTGCGCGGCTTAATGCCAGCCATCGCCGCATGGACCCACTATCCTGATATAAACTTCCCCGCTACAGATTTTCTTCGTCGGAGTTAACGTGAAATCACGGTTCGCTGCATTGGTCTGCTGTGTGCTGGCCACTTCCTTCTTGGTTGCGCAATCGGCCCCATCCCCTGCCTCGCAGGAGCCACAAACAAAAAAAGAGCTGACGATTGAAGAAATGTTCAAACCTGGCGGCATACTCGGCCGCGGTCCGGAGGATGTGAAGTGGAGTCCCGATGGCTCCAAGGTTTCCTTCGTACAACGCGACGACAGCGGCCAGCATGGAGCTTTGTATTACGTGGATGTAACCACGGCGGGCAAGCCGGCCGTGCTGGTGGCGAGCGAGAAGCTGGCATCGTTGGCTCCGCCCACCAGCGCCATCAAGGACGAACGCAAGAAGGAAGCGGCGCAGCGTTACTCCATTGGCGCCTATCACTGGTCGCCCGATTCCAGGAAATTGCTGTTCGACTCCATGGGGCAACTTTGGCTTTACAGCTTGGACAGCGGCACCGCCGTGCAGATCACGGGCAGCTCCGATGCCGCCGTCGATCCCAAGTTCTCGCCGGATGGAAGCCGCATCTCGTATGTGCGCAAGCACAACCTCTATGCGCAGCCGCTGGACGGCGGCCGCGAACGAACTCTAACCAAAGATGGCGACGACAACCTGCTGAACGGGGAAGTCGACTGGATCTACGAGGAAGAGCTGTACACTCGCAGCAATTACTTCTGGTCTCCCGACGGCAAGCAGATTGCGTTTCTCCAGATGAACGAGAAGGAAGTGCCCACCTATCCCATCACCGACTGGATGCCCACCCATGCCACCGTGGACCAGGAGAAGTATCCTCAGCCCGGCGATCCGAACCCCAAAGTGCGCTTGGGCGTGGTGGGCTCCGATGGAGGCAAGATCAAATGGATTAACGCGGGAACGGGCGGCGACGTGCCGTTGTCAGACAGTCCCGATGCTCTGGTTCCGCGCTTCGGATGGGTACGCGACGGCGTGCTCTGGGCGCTAGCTCTTAACCGCTTGCAAAACCGGCTGGACTTGTATTTTGTGGATGTCAAGAACAGCAAGTGGGCGTTAATGATGACCGAGACCACCGACGCCTGGATCGACATGCATCCCGAGGTGGATTTCCAGATTTTAACCTCTGGTGATCGCTACTTGTGGACGAGTTGGCGCGACGGGCACAACCATGTTTACCTGTACCATTTCGACAAGCAGAATCCCCTCAGCAGCCCAGCAACAATGGTGGCGCAACTCACGCATGGCGACTGGGAGGTCGAGAACATTGCTGGCGTTGATGAAAAGCAGGGCGTGGTGTATTTCTCGGCTAACGAGGGCGATTGGCGGCAGACGAACCTCTACGCCGTGGGACTGGACGGGAAGAACCTCCGCCGCATCTCGAAGGAAAATGGATCGCACTCCACGGACTTCGATCCCAGCAACTCCAAGTATTACGTGGATCGTTACTCCGCGCTGACCACGCCACCGACGGTTTCGCTGTGCGCCGTCGACGGCGCCTGTAATGCGTTTTGGAGTGCGCGCAGCGTTGACACCTACAACCTGCTGACCCCGAAGTTCGTGGACTTCAAGGCCGCCGATGGCACAACCACTTTGCAAGGCGTGGTCCTGCTGCCGGAGAGCGGGCCGATGATGGCGAACGGCAAAGCGCCGCTCATCGTCAATCCCTATGGCGGCCCCGCCGCGCAGACTGTGCGCGATGCCTGGGGCGCCGTTGACCTGTTCGACCAAGTCCTGGCGCGCCAGGGATTCGCGATCCTTAAGGTTGACAACCGGGGCATGGGCGGACGAGGCAAGGCCTTCGCCCTGGCCGTGAAACACAACCTCGGCGAGACCGAGTTCAACGACCAGATGGCCGCGGTGAAGCAAGCGCTGCAACAGTTTCCCCAACTGGACGGAAACCGGCTGGGATTCTGGGGCTGGAGCTACGGTGGATACTTCACGCTGTACACGCTCGAGCACACCGACATCTTCAAGGGTGGGGTTGCGGTGGCGCCGGTGTCGGATTGGCGCAATTACGATTCGATCTACACCGAACGCTATATGGGCCTGCCCAACGATAACCAGGAGGGATACAGGAAGAGCTCGCCGGTGAATTTCGCGGCGGACTTGCACGGCAGCCTGCTGGAGGTGCACGGTACCAGCGACGACAACGTACACATGCAGAACACCATCCAGATGATCAACGCGTTTATCAACTCAGGCAAGCAGTTCGAACTGATGATGTATCCGGGCAAGACCCACGGCATCGCCGGATACGCGGCCCGTATCCACCTGTTCCATATGATCGAGAACCACTTCGAGGCGATATTGGCGCCGGGAAAGTAGGGCATTCACCACGGAGGCACGGAGGACACGGAGAGATTTTTTTACCACAGAGACACAGAGGCACAGAGAAAAAAGAATTGCTCTTGTCTTCCGAGAGTAGCAATGCACAGTGGGAATAACTGCACTTTGCATAGTGAAATTGAAAAATATTTCTCTGTGTCTCTGTGTCTCTGTGTTTCAAAGAAGTTTTCGTGCCTCTTGCTCTTGCCCGGACCTTTCTGTTTGAATTCGGAAGCACTGATTTCAGCACTCCCGGGAGCGTTATCCTGGCGAACCAACTCTTCGCGTGCAAGTCCATCGACAAGCTGATCTCCGATTCGGAGGAGCCGGAGCATCGGCTTAAGAAGACGCTGGGGCCATGGTCGTTGACTGGGCTCGGTATTGGCGCCGTTATCGGCTCCGGCATATTCACCGTGGTGGGAACAGCCATCGCCGGACAGAAGTTCAACACCTCGTCCATCCTGAACGCACCCCTGGCCGACTATCTAGTGCATCACGCAGCCACGCTGGGCCGTCCGGGGGCTGGCCCCGCGCTGGCAATTTCTCTGGTGCTGGTGGCCATCGTCTGCGCCTTCACCGGGCTCTGCTATGCGGAACTGGCGTCCATGATCCCCATCGCTGGCAGCGCCTACACCTACACCTACGCCACCATGGGCGAGTTGATCGCCTGGATCATCGGCTGGGATCTCATCCTGGAGTACGCGGTCAGCAACATGGCCGTGAGCGTGGGCTTTGCAGCGCACATGGTCGCCACGTTCAGCTGGTTTGGTTGGCATCCAGCGCTGCGCTGGATTACCCCCGCTTACTTGCCGGGCGGTCTCACCGACTTGCAAAACAATGTGCTCTACGCCCCGGGCTGGCATTTTGGTTTCAACATTCCAGCGTTTCTGATCGTGTTGTTGCTGACGGTGGTGCTGGTGCGCGGCATCCGCGAATCGGCCGAGACCAACAATGTCATGGTGATCCTGAAGATCGCCGCCATCCTGGCCTTCGTGTTTGTGGGCATGCGATTCATTCATCCCGCTAACTATCACCCGTTTGCGCCGGAGGGCTGGCCGGGCGTGTTGACCGGCGGCTCGATCATCTTCTTCACCTACATCGGATTCGACTCGATCTCGACCGCGGCCGAGGAGGCGCGCAATCCGCAGCGCGACCTGCCAATCGGAATTATCGCGACCCTGATCGTTTGTACCGTGCTCTACATCGCGGTTGCCGTGGTGCTGACCGGCATTGTTCCCTGGCAGACTTTGATTGACGACGCCGCGCCCGTGGTCAACAGCATGAGCAGGCTGGCGGGAACCACGAAGTCCGCGCTGCTGCACTGGACGGAGCTGGCCGTTCTTTTCGGCGCGATGATGGGCATGATCTCGTCGCTGCTGGTGTTCCAGTTGGGACAGGCGCGTGTCTGGTTCTCGATGTCGCGCGATGGCCTGCTGCCCAAATTGTTCAGCCGGGTGCATCCCCGATTTCGTACGCCGGCCACCGCAACCTGGATCGCAGGATTCCTGGTAGGAATTCCCGGCGGGATTCTCGACATTGGCACGCTCTCCGACCTGTCAAATATCGGCACTCTGTTCGCGTTTGTCCTGGTGTCGATCGGAGTGGTCATTTTGCGGCGCAAGCAGCCCGAGCGGCACCGCGGATTTCGCGCTCCCGGCGGCCTGGCGGCGCCCATCCTCAGTGTTGTGTTTTGCGTGCTGCTGATGTCTGGCCTACCCATCTTGACCTGGCTGCGTTTCTTCGTGTGGCTGGTCATCGGGCTGGCGGTGTACATGCTCTACAGCCGCCATCGCAGCGAGTTCAGCCCGCGGCACGCCGCGCCGGCGCTGAATGCGCCGAGCAAGCGCTAAGCATGTTCTCCAACGACTTCATCTTGGGATTGCCCAAGGCCGAGATCCATCTGCACCTCGAAGGCGCGGTCGATCCGCCGACCCTGGCGGAACTGAGCCGCCGCCATCCCACGCCGCTTCCCAGCACCAACAATCGCTACAAGAACATTGAGGACAGCGGACGCGTATTCAGCGAGGAAGAAGCCCGTGCGTTGTACGAGTACCAAGATTTCACCGGCTTTCTGGTGGCGTTCAAGGCGGTCACCGAGCGGCTGCGCACCGCCGCGGACTACGAACTTGTGACCTATCGCATGATGCAGAAGCTGCATGCGCAGAATGTTCTGCACGCCGAGGTGTACATCTCTGCCGGCGTGGTGCAGTGGCGCGGGCAGGAATTTGCCCCTTTGTTTGAAGGAGCAGAGCGTGGGCGACAGCGCGGCGAGAGCGAATTTGGCATGTCGCTGTACTGGATCTTCGACGCGGTCCGGCACTTCGGCGTGGACGAAGCGCGCCGTGTGGTTGAAGAGGCAATTCGCTTCAAGCAGCGCAACGTCGCGGGCATCGGAATTGGCGGGGATGAGCGCCGCGCCGCACCGGAGCAGTTCCGCGACGTCTATGAGCACGCCGCGCAACACGGGTTGCGCTTGACCGTGCATGCCGGAGAGACCTTGGGAGCGGATTCCATCTGGGGCGCGCTGCGGGAGCTTAAGCCGGATCGCATCGGACATGGACTACACGCCAGCGACGATCCCGAACTGGTGCGCTATCTCGCCGAAAAGCAGATTCCAGTGGAGGTGTGCATCACCAGCAACGTGATGACCGGCTGCTGCACCGCGGTGGAGCAGCACCCGGTCCGGAAATTGTTCGATGCTGGCGTGCGGGTCACGCTGAATACCGACGATCCCGACATGTTCCACACCAGCCTGTTACGTGAATATCGCATTGCGCAGGATGTCTTCGGCTTCAGCGAGGCTGAGCTTCGCGAACTGGCGAAGAATTCATTCCGCGCGTCGTTCCTGCCGGAAGAAAAGAAGCGAGAGTACCTGGCGAGGTTCTGACGCAAAAGCAAAGATCCGCGCGCATCCGCGAAATCCGCGGTTGGTTTTTCCTACCTTCCACGTGCCGCGCGAAAGGCGGCCAGACGTTCCCGAACGTTCATCACATGCTGCGGAAGGTCGAGCCGAGACCCTTCCTCCAGAATCGGAATCAGCTTGTCGAACTCCGGACCGGAGTGTGAGCCGGTCAAGGCGATCCGTACAGGATGGAACAGATCCTTTCCCTTGGCGCCAGTCTTCGCCTTTACCTCGTTCATCATGGCCTTGAAGCGCTCCGGAGTCATCGGGGATGGATCGCCTTCGACCTGCGCCACAAATGCAGTAAGGACATCGGCAGTTTTGGGCGCGGCGAGGACCCCGGCATTGTCGGGAGCGCTCAAAGCAGCGGCTGCGTCGTAGCGGAAGATCAATGCGGCGCGCTCGGGAAGCTGTTCCAGTTTGTCCACCGACGGCCCGAGCAACGCGACGACTTTGCTGAACCACGCACGGGTGCGCTCATCGAGATTCTCCGGCAACATCCCGGCGCGCACAAAGAACGGCTCGGCGAGCTTCTCGATACGCTCAGGCGGACCTTGCTTGATGTAATGCCGGTTGAGCCAATACAGCTTCTCCATGTCGAAGACGGCGGGCGACGGGGTGACGCGCTGCAAGGAAAATTCCCTGATCAGTTCTTCGGGTGAAAAGATTTCGCGCGTGCCGCCGGTCGGCGCCCAACCTAGCAGCGCGAGGTAGTTCACCAGCGCCTCGGGCAGTACGCCCATCTCGCGAAAATTGGCGATTGATGTCGCCCCGTGCCGCTTGGACAAGCGTTCGCGGTCGGCGCCCAGAATCGTGGACAGATGTGCGAACTCCGGCACCGGCCATCCCAGAGCCTCATAGAGCGCCACCTGCTTGGGCGTGTTGGAGAGGTGATCGTCGCCACGAATGACGTGGGTGATGTCCATCAGCGCGTCATCCACGACTACGACATAGTTGTAAACCGGAATGCCGGTGGAGCGCAGGATAATGGGGTCGCTGACCACTTCGCTGGAAAACTCGACCGGCCCGTGCACGATGTCGTGAAAGCGAATGGGGTGCTCGGGAATGCGCAGCCGGATCGCCGCCGCTTCGCCGTTGGCGTGGCGGCGCTGGCTTTCTTCGGGATCGAGCGCGCGGCATTTTCCGGAGTAGATCGGCGGCTGCTGATGTTGCAGAGCACGCTCGCGGTCACGCTCCAATTCCTCCTGCGAGCAGAAGCAGAGATAGGCCTTGCCTTCCTTCACCAGCCGCTCGGCATGCTCGCGATACAGCTCCAGGCGATCGCTCTGACGATAGGGCGCGAACGGACCTTGGGGCTCCTTGTCGGGACCCTCGTCCCAATCGATGCCTAGCCACTTGAGATCGTCGAGGAGTTGGTCCTCGAAACGCGCCTCGCTGCGGGCCACATCGGTGTCCTCGATGCGCAACACCATGACGCCGCCGGCTTGACGGGCAAAGAGCCAGTTGAAGAGTGCAGTGCGGGCATTGCCGACATGCAGTTGTCCCGTAGGAGACGGAGCGAAACGAACGCGGACCTTGGCAGCGGTGCTCACGCTACGATGTTAGCAAGAGCGGAGGAAGAAAACCGTTTGGCCACGGATTTACGCGAATGAACCCGGATTTTCACAAGATCGCAGGCTCCCTTGTTTCTCGCGTCGCTCCCGGCGCAGGCCGGCCCCGATTACGTCGGCGGGGGCGGCGGAACATCATCGTCGGCAACCGGTTGCGCGGTGCTCCGGCGCATCTCGTCGAGGATTTCCTTCATGACCTGATCGTGGTAAGCGCCATTGTGCATGCGCTCAGCCATCTCCTGGAGCGCTACGTTAAGCACGTGATAATGGTGCAGCTCGCGGTAACGCGGGTCGCTGGTCACTTCCTTCCACAGACCATGCAGCAGATCCACATCTGCCTGGCGCATGCGCGGGAGGTGCGGCCCCAGCAGATATTCATGCTTGGTACCGTTGGGTTCGACCACGACCAGCCGCAGCCGGGGACGCGGTTCCGGCAACCTCTCCCAGGCGTCGCCTGTGAGTTTGCCCTGCTCATCCGCGGTAAGCTTGTTCGACAAGCCACACAAGATCACCGAAGAGTTCAGTCGCTGCGCCGTGGCCACAATGCTTTCGAAAACATCGTTGGTGGGCACCACCACCAGCGAAACGTGCTTGCCTTCCTTCTCGGCGGCTGTGATCACCGCGGTGAACAGTTCCCGCTCATACTTCTTGAAGACCTCCGAGGTGTCCACCACTTCGCTACCACTGAAAGAGTGCTCACGGTGATAGACGCGCGAGGTCATCACCACCACGTCGGTTTTGGTGGTGTCCGTCTTGGCCAGCACCTGCCGCAAGTAGTAAAGGTTGCGGGGATCGCGGACGGCCACCAGAATGTTGCCCGGTCGTACCTCCATGGCGTCAGCGCTCAGCTCGCGAGCCGTGGCGATGTTGAACTGCTCCAACCCTGATTCGCCTGAGGCGTGCTGGTACGCGGTACGGCGCTCAGAAATGGTCAGGATAAGGAAGAACACCAGGCTAAAGGAGACCCCCGCGATGGTAGCCAGTTGCTTGGTGAAAAGGTTCACGATAGCGGTGGAGAACAACAGCAGCGAAATCAGGATGAGCCCAACCGGGACCTCCACGCCCTTAATGCGGAGGTTGCCAGGCACCTTCCACTGCCGGTTCTCGGGGCTGGTATAGCGCAGCACCACCACCGCCAGCGACATGAACGAGAAGCTCCAGATCACGCCGAAAGCGTAGAGCGACGCCAGCAGATACACATTGCCGCGGCTGGCGACAATGGTGAAGATCTGCAGGCCGACGATCATGTTGATGACGCGATAGCTGGTCCCAAAGCGCTTTTGCGGTTTCTTGAACCAGGTGGTGAGTACGCCGTCTTCCACCATGCGGCTGAGCACGCCATTGGCGCCCACGACGGCGGTGTTCACCGCACCGGACAAGATAAGCGCGCCCACAATGACGACGAACCCCTGAAAGAACAATCGTAGGGTATAGGGCCCGACCACGTTCATCGCCAGCCCGCCAATCAGGTTCGCGTAATATTCCGGCCGCACCTTGTCGGGGATGATCATCACCGCAAAGAACGAAACCAGCGAAGTAAAAAAGAGGCTATAGAGGAAGATCACCAGTCCGGTCTTCTCCAGGTTCTTCAACTTGGGATGTTCGATCTCGCGATTGACCTGGGCCAGCGATTCCTCACCGCTCATGGCCAGCACGGAGTGCCCAAAACCGACCAGCAACATGACCAGCGGGATACGGGCCGCCCAAGTCCCCAGCAGCCAACCCAGCGATTCCTTGCTGTGGTGCATGTCTGCGGGCGACGGCAAAGGCGGTATTTGCCCTCCTTTCTTCGCCAGCGTGATCAAGCACCAGACAATCAGCAGCACCACCATCACGGTGGTGATCTTCATAATTTGCAATGCCCGTTCGCTGGATTCGTGAATGCCCTTGAGGTTCTGCCACCAGAAGTAAATGACCACCATTACCGCAAAGGCGGCGGCGAACGAATTGTCAGGAACGTGAATGTTGTAACCGAGATGATGGAAGGTGTCGGTAAGAAATCCAGCAACGTACTGGCCTGCGGCTACCGCGCTGATGGGGCCGGTGAGAACGTAGTCGAACAGGAGCGCGGAAACCGACAACTTGGCCAGAGTCCCGCCCATGGCCTGTTTGACCACCCGGTAGACACCCCCGCGAACGAACATCGCGCTCGACTCGATGTAGATGGCCCGAACCGCGTAGCTGAAAAGCATGACCGCAAGCACGAACCAGGGAGCGCTTTTGCCGATGACCTTCTCGGCGTCGCCGCCCACGTAGTACGCAGACGAAGCAAGGTCGGAGAGCACAATGGCTGCGGCCCGCCAGAACGAAATGAAAGTCAGCATCACCGAGGTGGCGACGAAGACTTTGATTGCGGGCCGCTGCAGATTCTCGGCTTGTGTGGACATAGTCGTTGGCGCGGCCCTCGAGCAGCGCTCCGGTCACGGGAGCCTGTCAACCGGAGTACATCAGTTTACTGCCTTTGGTGCTTATTGATCAGTGCTTGACCAATTTTGGACAAAGCATTGTTGATTGGATGCTTGGTGGAGGCATCCCGAAGGTCCGATCCGGCGTAAGCCTGCTACTCTCGGTCGGTCAAGTAGGTTCGGCTGATGCGATCGTGCCAGCAGAGAGAATCCACATCTACCAAGGCCCAGAGCAAGCCCATGACGAAGGAAGCGGTGGAGAAATAGAGGGCCATAACGCGATGGCGACGCTCCCGCCGGCCCGGCGATTTCCCTTTAAAGGTACTGAGGCGAATTTTGGCGAAACGCATGCCCGCAGTCGCTCCACCATAAACCAGCAGCAGGTACTGATAGACCGCCCATAGCAGTAGCGGCAGCGCGGCAGCCGTCAACAGTACCGGCTTGGTAAAGCTTAGCTTGGGCAGCATCTTGTAACCCACTGCTGCGAAGACCGCGGTGCCCGCAGCCACGAGGACGCAATCCAGCAAGGCTGCGGACAGGCGGTGTGCCACGCCGACAGGCCGACATGGAAGCTCCACGTTGTCCGCATGCGTCGCCATGACTGGCTGCGCATCAGGCCCGAATTGCAATCCGTCGAGGAAAGGCGTGGTGGGCAACGCTTCCAGTTCCTCAGGCACATCCAGGATGCGCGGTTGCTCCGGCAGAACCGGATCGGCCAGGCGATGCATGTCCGGGGACCCTGCCGCGTGGCGGGGGAAGGCAATGACTTTGCGCTGGGGCCTGGGGCGCGGCAAAGCAGGGGATGGCGGTCCAGGGTCAGGTTCAGGATCAACGGCAACCAGCACCTCAGGCAGCGTTGGGGGTCCATTGTCGACCAGCAACCCTGGAAGCGCGGGGGGTTCCAAGAGCCAGACTTCTGGCGCTGTGGCCACAGGTTCCAGTGCGAGATCGCAGGTCTCGGAGCTGGCAACTTCGGTTGCGGTGGCTTGCATAGCGCTCGCAGTATGGGCTGCAGCGAACTGTTCCCGGTTCGCCAAGTCCGCCGGCGCGTTGGTTGCTGGGCCGGACACGCCGGGTTCAAGCGGAGGGAAGGGGAAGCGCATGCTGTAGGCTCCCTCGATGTGGCGTCCGCGGCGCGTGCGATAGCCGGCCACGCGGGCGTGAATTTCGTTCCGCCAGATGTCGCTAGTGGGCTGGGGTAAATTTCCAGATGCTTCAGAAGGCAAAGTTTGTTGGTCGGTCATGTCGTGGCGCGACTATTCCTTCTACCCGCTTCTTTGACCAGGCGCGCATAAGGCGCCTGGCACACGAGAGCATGGTTTAATCATGAATGAAAATGAGAAAAAGAGGCCGTCGGCTCGCGTCCATGAGGCGTGGCAAGCTGTGCACCCGATCGCCAGAACCGCGCAACCAGTGGACATCGAGCGGGTTTAAGAGAAAATCCAGAGCAGCGTGGAACCAGCGCAAGCAGATGGCGTTTTACCTCACCGTAGGCAACGTGCTAAGTTGCAAGGTTCTGCTTAATTCAACCAAACCCGGTGAGGGGACGCCAGCTTTTCGATGATTGTCCGCACTCGAATGATTATCACGGCGCTGGTGGCATGTCATCTGTTTCTGCAGCCCGGTGTGTTAACCAGCCAGTTGCGCCCGCCGGAGCAGCCGTATAGTCCGGCGCAACCCGTATCGCAGTCAGGTTCGTCCGATGCGGCCCCGGCTCCTGAAATTCCCGCCAAACCGCAATTGCCGGGCGACTCAACCGCAGATATTGAGCCTGCGCAGCAACTTCCGCCAGCCAAGCCCGGAGTCACGGTGAAAACCGATACTGGCAAGGAAGACAAACAAACTGAACAGATCATTGAGCAGGAAATTCAATCGGGCAGCAACGACCAGGAGTTGGGGCCTCCGCGTCCGTCCATGAACGTTGCCTTGGGCCGGAACGAAGTGCTGATTCGCGGCGACGAACAGGAAAAGAACCAGGACATTTACAAGGCCCGCGGCCACGTCGTGATGCGCTTCCGCACCTACACGCTGCACGCCGACCAGGTCACTTACGATTCCACCACCGGACAGGTGACGGCAAACGGACACGTAGTTTTCGATGGCGGACCCCACAACGACCACCTGGTCGGGACGCACGCCAGCTACGACGTTAGCCGCGACACGGGAACTTTCTACGACGTGGTCGGGTCGAGCGGAGTCAAAGTCAAGAACAAAGACATGTTCCTTACTTCCTCGACTCCATTCTTCTTTGCCGGTAAGGTGGTGGACAAGCTTGGCCCCGATCGTTACCGGGTCAACCACGGCTACATTACTTCCTGCCAGTTACCCAACCCCAAGTGGCAGTTCAACTCCCAGACCTCATTCGTGGAAATGGGCGCCGACGCCACTATGCATCACGCCACCTTGCGCATCCGAGGCATTCCCGTCTTCTATTTTCCCTGGGTGGAACACCCGGTCGATAACCTCGGACGCCAGAGCGGCTTTCTCATGCCACTCTTTGGACAGTCGAATACCCGGGGTACCATCCTGGGAGACGCGTTCTACTGGGCAATCAATCGGAGCAATGACGCCACCATTGGTGCCTCGCTTTACTCCGCACGGGGATGGGCGCAACACGCGATCTTTCGCTCCATCGGCTACAACTACCAGTTCAAGGCCGAATACTTCGGCGTGATTGACGAGCAAGGCGCCCCCAAAACACAACCCAACCCCGGACAGAACCAGGGTGGCCAGGAACTAAGGGCGAACGGAGCTATCCTGCTGCCGGAGGGATTTCGCGGCGTGCTGTCGGTGGACTATCTCAGCTCTTATTTGTTTCGCGCCGCGTTCGCCGAAGGTTTTGCCCTGCAATCCATCAGCTCCGAGGTCCGCTCCTACGGATTTCTCAGCAAAAATTGGAATGGATACGCGCTGGGCTTGCAGGCCGGGCTCTATCAGTCTTACCAGAGCACGAATCCGGGAGAGGTGATCGATATCGCTCACATCCCCACGCTTGAGTTTTCCTCGGTAGAACGTCCTTTCAGCCGCACAAGTCTGGTGTACGCCTACGACGCAGCTGCGGAAGGACTTTCCCGGCACGAGATGGGATTTGAGACGGCCCCGGTGGTCGGTCGCCTCGACGCCCATCCCTACGTTTCTCTGCCTACGTTTCTGCATGGTTGGACTTTTCGACCGGAAGCCGGGGTGCGCGAGACCTACTACACGCAAAGGCTGCAGAGCGGAGGAGAGGCGGCGGTGGGCCAGGCGATCAGCAATCCGATCAACCGTAATGTTCTCGCCGCTGCGATGGAGGTGAGGCCACCAACGCTATCGAAGATCTTCGATCGCAAACTTTTTGGCTTCGTGATAAAGCACACTATAGAGCCGCAGGTTGTCTATCGCTACCAGACGGGCATCGACAACTTCAGCCAGATCCTCCGTTTCGACCAGCGCGACATTCTGGCCGACACAAATGAAGTGGAATATGGGGTGGTCAACCGGCTGTTCGCCAAAAAAACGAAGTCGACGGCCGAATGCTTTCACCATCCAAAATACGCGCTTCTTTCCCAGCAGAAAGAACTCACAGCCAAGAAGACCAGTGGCGAAAACGGGCCCGGAACTTGCGATGACAAGCAAGGTCCGGCGCGCGAAGTCATTACCTGGGAGCTCGCGCAGAAGTATTTCTTCGATCCCACTTTTGGCGGAGCGCTGATACCCGGTCAGCGTAACGTGTTCGACAGCACCATAGACCTCACCGGCATTGCGTTCCTTACGCAGCCGCGCCGTTTTTCGCCCATCATCTCCCGTCTCCGGATGCAAGATGTAAGAACCGATGTCACATGGGCCTTGGATTACGACCCAGTGCTGCATCAGCTGAATGCCAGCACCCTTTTTGTGGGCCGAAGGATGGGCGATAGTGGCAAGTGGTACGTGGCGGGTGGGCAGACGTACATGCGAGAGCCCGCGCTGACGGCTCCCATCGCTGGTCAACCGACGCTCGGCCTCAGCATCTACAACCAGTACCGCGTCCTGGTGCAGTACGGTAACGTCGCCATGAAGGGGTTGAGTGGCGCGGCAGCCGTGGGAGTGGATGACCGGCTCAATTACGTCCAGTCAGCAACCGTCCAGACCACCTACAACTGGGATTGCTGTGGCGTCGCTTTCGAATATTCGCGATACGCCTTTGCCCCCACGGTGAGCCAGGAGAACAGTTTTCGCTTCTCGTTCAGCCTTTCCAACATTGGCACGTTCGGCACTATCCGGCGGCTGCAACGACTGTATTGACTCGCAGCCTTCTCCACCTCTTCGTGCCTTACAATTAAACCATGTCGGTGGCGCGCTCCAATCCTGTCGAAGCCGAAGTTCTTGCGGCCAAATCACGTGCGCTGGGGGAACACTTGCGTTCCCTCGGGCGAGTGCTGGTGGCTTATTCCGGTGGAGTGGATTCCGGATTCCTGGCTTGGGCGGCGCACCGCCAACTGGGCGGCGACATGCTGGCGATGCTGGCTGACTCTCCCAGCCTGGCGCGCTCGCAAATGCGCGATGCCGTTGCCTTCGCCGGCGAACACGGCATCCCGCTGAGCGTGGTCGCAACCCAAGAACTGGAGCGTCCCCAATACCTGCGCAACGATGGATCGCGTTGCTATCACTGCAAAGACGAACTGTTCACCGTCATGGAAGAGCGGCGGCAAGGCTTGGGGTTCGATGCCATTGCCTACGGCGCGAACCTCGACGACCACGGCGACTACCGACCGGGCCAGCAGGCGGCCCGCCAGCATCACGTGGCTGCGCCCTTGCTTTCCGCGGGATTGACCAAGGCAGACATCCGGCAACTGGCGTCGCAAGCGGGATTGCGGATCTGGGACAAACCTGCCTCGGCGTGCCTGTCTTCCCGCATCGAGTACGGGCGCGCGGTAACCCGGGAGGCGCTGTCAGCGGTCGAGCAGGGTGAAGATGCGCTGCACGAACTTGGTTTCCGCCAGGTGCGGGTGCGTCATCACGGCGAAGTCGCGCGCATCGAGATCGCGCGCGAAGAATTGCCGCGGGCCATGACCATGGAGATGGCTGCTGAGTTCACGCGGATTTTCAAGGCACTGGGATTCACCTACGTCACCCTTGATCTGGAAGGATTTCGTTCGGGTTCGATGAATGCATTACTGCCGGTGGGCCCGCTGCTAAAAATCGTGGCGAAGGATTGAAACCAGCTAGCAGAACGAGTTTGGAAGTAAGCGTAGTTTATCCGGAATGTTGAAGTTTTGAATATTTTGGGTGGGGCCTATTGCGTTTGCGCAGGACCCATGTCGTTCCTACCGGACTGAGGTTGATTTTCCACTCCATCTAGCACTCCGTCTGCGGCTCCGCGTTGGACGAAACTGGGCCGCGCCCGCTCTGGATTTTTGCGACGCGGACACCCGCTGAAGGCCCGTGTCCCGGGCCCTACGCCCGGTCAAAAAAAAGTGCGCTGGAATCCCTCGATGCGTATACTATGCGTATATCGTTGTGGGGTTGTTGGGAGCTAAAAACAGAAATTCCGGTCTAACTAACCGAACGGATAGTCGCCCGTATCCATCCGGATAGCCTCATCAGGCCAAAACGAACGAGCGATCCATCTGAAAATGGTTCCCGGCACTGTATGTCATTGCGAATGCGGGGGGACGCACGTGGCCGTTTATCGGCTCCGAGTTGGCACCTGTCTTGCAATACTGTTTGCGTCTCTGCAAGCCTTCCCAAGACTTAAGAAGGGCCACCGCCGTTCCGCGGCAACTGAAACGGACGCCATGGAGCCCGAAGTTCTAGAGGGGTAATACGCGCACAAAGGGTCTCTATTGAGCGAGATCAGAAAAATATTCGTGGATTGTCACGGATATACGGACATAAGCCTGGGGGCTGTTGGGACTAAAACAAAAATTTCGGTTAAGGAGAAGAGGAAAAGAATAATGAAAACACTTTTGAAGTTAACCGTCGCTGGCGCATTGTTGTGCCTGCTGTTGCAGGTCAGCTCGTTAGCTCAGGAAGAGAACTCACCGTATAGGGTCACGGATGATCAGGGCAACACCGTGCACATTTTTCCCACGCCTTCCATGTCCGGGACTATGTCCGCGCCCTCCGGTGCGCTCAGTTACCATGGCGGTCCGATCATGCCGTCCATCACGACGTACGTGATCTTCTGGGTGCCGCCGACATTACAGAACGGCCATCCAACCAGCTTGTCGGCGACCTATGAGAATCTCGTCAAGCGTTTCATGGCCGATTACCCGGGTCACGGCATCGCTAACAACAGCACCCAGTATTACTCTGTCATTAGCGGCGTCGACCACTATTTTCTGAACGCCGGTAGTTTCGCTGGCTACTATGTCGATACCAATCCCTATCCGGCGAGCGGATGTACGGACCCAGATACGCCCGGTAACTGCATCACCGACGCGCAGCTCCGGACTGAGATCGCGAGGGTGTTGACCTTGAAAGGATGGACCAGCGGCCTGGGCAAGATGTACCTGGTCTTCACCTCCCAGGGAGAAGGCTCCTGCTCGGGATCGAGTTGCGCATACACGGCGTACTGCGCGTACCACGGCTACTACGGCAGCTCGTCGTCTCCGGTTATTTACGGCAACGAGCCGTACGCCGACCCCAACCATTGTTACGCTGGCACTCAGCACGATCCCAGCGGCGATAAGCCGTCCGATGCGGCGGTCAACATAGCCAGCCACGAAATCACAGAAGCCACCACCGATCCGGAACTCAACGCCTGGTGGGATACGGCGAACGGCGAAGAAATCGGCGACCTCTGTGCCTGGACCTTCGGTACTGACTCTTGGGATAGCGGCCTGGCCAACCAGATGTGGAACGGAAATTTCTACGATTTGCAGTTGGAGTACGACAATCACGTCAGCGGTTGCGTACAGGTCGGACCGTAACGGCGCCTCCACAAGGCTGAAGCGCCGATATTTACCACCAACCCCAACTTCTGCCGGGGCGGAAGTTGGGGTTTGATTTTCCCTTCGCCATCCTGGTTAGAACGGTCCTGTCAGTACAAATTCAGGCCTCGAATTCCCCCTGATCTCCTGACGTGGCATCTTCAGGGAGAATGGTCGAGTCTCCCGTCAAAGACCGCTCTTGGCCTTCTCCCCAATGCTGGAAATGCGCTTGCCATGAGATAATCAAGACTCAGGTTCTGCCTTTGAAGGTGGTTTTCATCTTGCTCTTGCGACGACTGGCTGTCTTGTTGCTATTGTTCTGCGCCGGGTGTTCGGCGCAGTCGAACCCAAACTCCCCCCGTGCGGACGTGGCCCAAAAGGTGCAGCGGCAAGTTCGGGCCTACTTCAATATTCCTCCCGATGTAGACATCAAGCTGGGACCACTGACTGCTAGCGAGTTTCCCAACTACGACAACATGACCGTCACCTTGAGCCATGAAGGGAAGTCGCAAGCCTTCGAATTCCTGATTTCGAAAGATGGCAAGACCCTCGTTCGCGTGACCAAGATGGACCTGACCAAGGATCCCTACGCTGAGACGATGAAGAAGATCGACTTAGCCGGCCGACCGGTGCGAGGAAATCCGGACGCCAAGGTCACCATCGTGAACTACGATGACTTCGAATGTCCGTTCTGTTCTCGCATGCACAGCACGCTGATGAGCGAAATCCTACCGCAATACGGCGATAAAGTAAGAATCATTTACAAAGATTATCCGCTGCTCTCGATACATCCGTGGGCGCAACACGCTGCCAACAACGCCAACTGCCTGGCCAAAGAGAGCGGCAAGGACTACTGGGAGTTTGCCGATTACGTGCACGCCAACCAGCACACCATCAGCGGTCCTCAGAAGGACGTGCAACAGGCTTTCGGTGAATTGGACCGCCTTACGTTGGATATCGGCAAAAAGAATGGTGCCGATGCTACCCGGCTGCAGGCGTGCGTGAAGGCCCAGGCGGACGGCGCCGTGAAGTCCTCGATGGCCGAGGGTGACTCCGTGGGGGTGAGTGCGACCCCAACCATGTTTATCAACGGACAAAGGATGGAAGGAGCGGTGGACGCCGACCAGGTGAGAGCGGCCTTGAACCAACAGTTGCTGGCCGCTGGAGTACAGCCACCGGCCCCGCCTCCAGCCTCAGCATCGCCGCCAGCGACTAGTAAATAAAACGCGAACTCGGTATGGAAGGCGGCTTTACGGGGCTAGTTAGAGAATCTGGAAGGCAAATCCCACGGGACGGCAACAGGTTCTCACGCACTCAGTGAAGCCCCAGAAGTTATACGGCAGTATGGATGCCGGCCTAAAGGCTGGCCTTCCCCAATGTCTCGCATCGCATGAGTTTTCAGAAGGAGCGGAGTTTGAAATTGAAACGCAAGAGTGTGGCGATCATAGCCGCTCTGTCGATGGCTGTCATTGCGCTGCTGTCGAGCGTGGGCTGTTCCGGGAAGCAGGAGGGCGCAGACGTAATGGCGGGCGTGAACGGCCGCAAGATTACCCGCACCGAGGTGCAGAAATATTTTGACAACCAGACCGCCGAGTCGCCGCAAAAACCCAGCCAGGAACAGGCCGATAGTCTGCGGCTGAGTATCCTGCGCGAACTCATCGATAACGAAATCCTGATGCAGCACGCCGAAAAGCTGGGCCTGCTGGCGACGGATGAGGAAGTCAACAGCAAGCTGGCGGAAATCAAAGCGCCCTATACGCAGGAGGAATTCGACAAACGGTTGAAGGAGCGCAATCTCACGCTCGACGACTTCAAGCACGACCTGCGCCGCTCCATCACCGTGGACAAGGTGCTCAACAAGGAAGTCACCTCGAAGATCAACATTACCGACGATGACATTACCAGCTACTACAACCAGCACAAGGCCGAGTTCAACCTGATCGAGCCCCAGTACCGTCTGGCGCAGATCCTGGTGACCACGCAGCCCAACCCGCAAGTGAAAAGCATGAAGGCGCAGAACGAGGGTGACGCGCGCAAGAAGATCCAGATGATCGCCAATCGGCTGGATAGCGGCGAGGATTTCAACACCGCCGCCATGAACTACTCGGAACAGCCAGAAACCTCGCAGAACGGCGGCGACTTGGGCTTCGTTCCGGAATCGTCACTGAAGGTCGACAGGATCGCCTATGATGCGATCAACAAGCTGAAGCCCGGACAATACACGGCCGTGCTGCCGGTGGCCGATCCCAACAGCCATCAGATTTACGGCTACCGCATCGTCAAGCTAATCAGCAAGGAAGTTGCCGGCCAGCGTGAGCTCAAGGACCCGCGCGTGCAACAAGCGATACGCGAGCAGCTTCGTGACCGCCGCGAGCAGTTGCTCAAATCGGCGTACTACGAATCCATCCGCGACAAGGCCTCCGTGGAGAACTATTTTGCCGACGAAATTTTGAAGAAGGCCGGAACCATGAAGTAGGCGCGCCGCGATGCCTCAGTTATAAATGTTGAATTGTCATCCTGAGCGGAGCGCCCGCAAGGATTTTTCGACCCGCTGCTTGTCGGGTGATTGTGCGGGTCGGGCGGGCACGCAGCCGAAGGATCTGCGGTTGTTCCCCGGGCGTGCTTCACCGTCGCCTATATGCACCAGTTGTGAACTGACGTAATGCTGAGATCTCCCGCGCTATTCGATGATCGCCAGCGTGTCTCCCGCATTCACGATTGACCCTTCCGCGGTCAGGATCTTCTGCACCAATCCATCCTTGGGCGACTTCATCTCGTTCTGCATCTTCATGGCTTCCATCACGAGGATGCCTTGGCCGGCCTTTACCTCTTCTTTCTCGTTCACCATGATGCGGACGATCTTACCGGGCATGGGGGCCTTGAGCTTTTGCGGGCCGGCCGCCGAGCCGGCGACGGCGCGACGGGTGCGCAAGGAGCGGGGGTCCTGGACATCCACGGCATAGCGCGCGCTACCGATGACCATGTGCAACTCGCCTTGCAGCGAGCGCTCGCGCTTGATTTCGTAGGCTTTGCCGCCGACCAGCACCGACAGCACGTCGCGCGCGGTAAGCGCAGCATCCACTTCGATCTCCTGGCCGTCCACCTTGCATAGCCAGGTGCTCTCGCCGCGCGTCAGCTCCAACTGGTGCGTTTTGCCGTCTACCACCACGTCGTAGGTCATAGGTAGCTGTGAGCAATTAGCAGTTAGCGATTAACTTGTTATAGCAGGTGTCGCGCCGCAGTAACAGCAAGTCTCACACTGGCGGAGGTTTTCGGGCGTTTGCCACGGCGGAGTCCCGGGGCTAGTGCGTTCTTATGGGCGGGATACACCCAAATCCTTGCAGATACGTGCCGCAGTAGGAGCCTTGATCTCCTTATGCCGAGGCACAGTGGCAGTCCGCTGCACCTTGGGGTTGTGATAGACGGTGTGTTTGGCGCCTTCGCGGAGGAGAACGCAACCGTTACGTTCGAGATGGCGCAACAGGTCAACACGTTTCATCGACTAAGCGACGACCTTGATTGACTCTCGGATTATCCGTTTCCCATGCTCGGGCTTTGCCAGCTCACGATTTGCTTCTAACAACAGGGAGATCGCGTCTCGCAGGTTTTCGCGCGCTTCGCCCAGGGTATCGCCTTCCGAGATTGCGCCCGGCAATTCCTCAACGTAGGCGACGTAACCACCGCCCTCGGATTCGGATACTTCCTCAAAAACAGCGGTCAGCACCATTTCCATAAATTTCTCTGCGTTGATTATAGGTGAATAACAATCATCCTTCGCGCACTGCTTCGGCGCGCGCGGCGCGGTGCCAGTTCGAGACGGGCGGCGGAGCAGTCTTACCGTTCATCGCAGTGGCGCCGTTCGCTCCAGTCAATGTCGCCTTCGGTTCCATGGTCGCGAAAATTGCTGCCCCGATCGCAGCCACAATCGGACGCCGCGGGTCAGTCTCATTGCTGGGTTTGGCCAGCAGCCGATCAAGGAAGCCGGTGTCCAGGTTGCCCGCGCGGAAGTCGGGGTCCTTGAGTATGCGGCGAAACAGCGAAATGTTGGTCTTGATACCGCCCACGAAATATTCGTACAGAGCGCGCAGCAGGCGGTTGATCGCCTGGTCGCGGTCCTCACCATAGCCCACCAGCTTGGCCAGCAGCGGATCGTATTCCATAGGCACGTTCCAGCCTTCATACATGCCGCTGTCCCGGCGGATGCCCGGACCCGAGGGCGAAATCAGCCGCGTGATCTGTCCCGGCGACGGGAAGAAATTGTTGTCTGGGTCCTCGGCATAGACGCGACACTCGATGGCATGGCCGCGCAGCCGCACGTCTTCCTGCTTGAACGGCAGCTTCTCACCCGCGGCAACGTGCATTTGCAGGTGTACCAGATCAAGGCCAGTCACGAACTCGGTTACGGGATGCTCCACCTGTAAGCGGGTGTTCATCTCGAGGAAATAGAAATTGCGCTGCTCATCCACCAGGAACTCAATGGTACCGGCGTTGTGATAGTTGGCGGCCTTGGCCACCCGCACCGCGATTTCGCCCATGCGCCGGCGCATGTCTTCGTCCACAATCGGACAGGGCGATTCCTCCATCACTTTCTGGTGGCGGCGTTGCACCGAACACTCACGCTCGCCCAGATAGACGATATTGCCGTGCTCGTCGCCGAAGATCTGCATCTCGACGTGGCGCGGATTGATGATGTACTTCTCCAGATACACCTCGTTATCGCCGAAGGAGCGCTGGGCCTCGCTGCGCGCGTTCTCGTAGGCGGAGTGCAGTTCCCCGGCCGACTGTACCAGGCGCATACCCTTGCCGCCGCCTCCGGCCGCCGCCTTCAGCATGACGGGATAGCCGATCTGCTCGGCCAGCCTTTCGGCGGCAGCGATGTCCAAGCTGTGCTCCGAGCCGGGAACGAACGGCACGCCGGCGCGCTTCATGTTCTGGCGGGCCCGCGTTTTGGAGCCCATCATCTCCATCGACTCGGGGCTGGGGCCGATGAACTTGAAACCATGGTCGGCGCACGCCCTGGCGAAGCGGGCATTCTCGGAGAGAAACCCATAGCCGGGATGGATTGCCTCCGCCTGGCTGCGGCGCGCCACATCGAGGATCTTGTCCACGTTGAGATAGGACTCGCTGGCTGTGGCGGGACCGATAGGGTAGGCGTAATCGGCTTTGCGAACATGCAGGGCCTTACGGTCCACGTCGGAGAACACGACGACCGACTCGATGCCCATCTCGCGGCAGGCGCGAATGATGCGCACTGCAATCTCACCGCGATTGGCGATCAGGACTCGTTTGAACATGACCGGGCCTCGAAGGCGCTAGAGACGCAATCTAAATCGAATGTTCTGCGGGAGCCGACGGCGGAAAGAGGGCAACTAACACGCGTACTCCACAGAAGAATGGATTGTACTGCATGGGCGGGCGGACGGGAGGGCGACCCGACGACTGTGTGGACAAAGCAGCTGTCATCTTCTACAACGTGCCCATGGAGTGGACGACCAACCTCAATCGCTCTTTCACCACAAAAGGAACCCGTGGGAAGTGCACTGCGGCGAGCTGTCCGGATGCCTATCAGCACCCGACCGACGATGAACAAGTGGCGTGTACGGTCAACCCAAGCCGCGGTTATGTCGTGACCTATTGCCCTGCCGGGTCAAGTATGCCGAATCCTAAGTAAGCGTAGTGTCCGGAGAATCGGGCACGCCGCTCTGAAAGTCGATGATTGAGTGTTGTGACGTCCTCCGGGTTCAGGATTCGCGCTCCCACCCTTTCGCAAGGGCGGCGAAAGGATGGGGCACCCAGGACCCGGTCCCGCACCGTTTCAAGAAATAGATTGCACGAAAGTGGAGGCGTTGGCATCCGCACCTATCTCAACGCCTCCTCAGCAAGATCCGCGCTTCTCCTAAGTTACTGATTTAAAGTAAGTTATCTCGCTATTTTTGTCCCAACCCTTTCCCAACAAATTCCTCACCTGTTTTTAACTTCCTCTTTAGGACTTGAGAAGGCCAGGGGCGCTACTTTTCACTCGCAGCCGGTGATTGGCTCACAGGCAGGGAGCAGATGAAAGTTGACTGGCTTCCACTCTGGGCACATCGGCAGCAAATCAGTTTCCGGCTGCCGCCGCAAACATATCTAAAGAGGAGAAACGACAATGAAACGCTTTGCTTTCACCCTGACCATGGCCCTGCTGCTCTGCACCTCGATGTGGGCGCAGGGATCCTATAACTTCCAAACCGTCAACTACCCTGGCGATACTTTTACCCAGTTGTTGGGCATCAACAACAGCTCGCTGATAGCGGGCTACCACAATGTGAACCAGAACTCAGGATTCGAACTCAAGTTGCCTGGCGGCTTCGCCACCGAGAACTACCCGAACTCGATGATGACCCAGGTCATCGGCATCAACAACAACGGCACCACGGATGGTTTTTACGTGGACAACGGCGGCAATACCCACGGTTTCTATAACCACAAGGGTACGTTTAACAACGTCGATTATCCGGGCACGCCCTTCAACCAGTTGCTGGGCCAGAACGATATGGGCCAAGCGTCCGGCTACTACAGCCTGAGCGCAAACAACACCACGCCCGACTTTCCCTACGTGTACGACGAATTGGGGGGAGGGGTTTTTCAGGTAATCACCATTCCGGCAGCCGTGGGCGGAGCGCAAGCCACCGGCATCAACAACTCGCAGCAAATTTGCGGGTTCTACATCGACGCTAACGGCGTGAACCACGGCTTCCTGTTGAACTTCGGCCTGTTGGTGACGCTCGATGTCCCTGGTAGCACCTTCACCCAGGCTCTGGGGCTGAATAACAAGGGACAGGTAGTGGGTGACTACGTCGACGCGGGCGGCAATACGCACGGATTCGTGTGGACCAGCGGTGGCGGATTCACGACCGTCGACGATCCTAACGGCGTTGGCACGACCATCGTGAACGGCATCAACGACCGCGGCATGATCGTCGGGTTCTACGGTACGGCGCCGATAAACAGCGGATTCGTAGCCTTCCCACGGTAATGACTGACCTCGTCGCTCCCACCCTTTCGCAAAGACGGCGAAAGGATGGGGCACCCAATACCCCGTCCTACCGAAAGTGGGGCGGGGATTTCTTGGGTTCTGCGGTGCCAGGCTTATTCCCGAAGGAAGGGCGAAAAACGGTGGGCGACGGCCCGATCTCACGAACATGGTATATAGTCTTTAGCCCATGCGAACATTGACGATTCCTAGGAACCTCCTAAGCGGGTTCAATGGACTGCGGAGGAGGTAGTTATGAATCGAGTAGTGGACTCCAACAAACTCGAGCGCGCCCAGATTAGCGGAATGGACGAACCATCGGTCCGATGGGCTGGCGCCTTTGCGACCTACGGCGAGCATGGAGCCAGCCAGTCGTCAACCATTGTCTACGAAATCGAACCCTGCGGACGGCTAGGCTGGCATACCGATGCTACGGAGGAAGCGCAGTACATCATCGCCGGCAACGGCGAGTTGCGAATGGAAGATGGCACGTATCCGGTTGCGCCGGGGAACGTTTTTGTTCTGCCGACGGGAGTGCGGCACGATCTCGCCAACACCGGCAAGGAAACGCTGCGGGCGGTCGCCTTTTTCGCCGCGGCGATGTTTACCCAGCGGTTCGACAACGTGATGCTGCCGCCTAAAAACCACATCCTCGGTACGCCGAATCGCGAGAGCTGAGCGCGAGGGGGCGGGAGAGGCGGGATGGGCCAGCACCAGGTTGCCGGGCTCGGCGAAGAGTTCGTCGAGCCCAAGCGTGTCGAGCTCGCGCGGCGTGTCGATGCGGTACAAATCGACGTGGAACAGGTTCACCTCGGGGCCGCGATACTCGTGGATGAGGGTGAACGTGGGGCTGGTGACATCGTCCTGCGAAGCGGCGTGCAGGCCTTCGGCGATGCCTTTCACCAGCGTGGTCTTGCCGGTGCCGAGATCGCCGCGCAGGATGACCATGCGCGCCGCCTTCAGCGTGGGCGCCAGTTTGCGGCCCAGCGCCATGGTCTCTTCGGCCGAGTGCGTGATGTGCTCGTGGGGGTTCATCGCGGAACGAAGGCAATTTTAGCAGGATGGTTTGGCGGACTCAGCGAAGAGCGAAGAGCCAACAGCGCCGCCGCTCACCCTCCAATGCGCGTCGTGCTTTCCTTCGCCCAGTGCGCGGCGCGGCGAAACGCTTCCGGCAGGGCCGCGAGCAAATCGGTAGCCACCAGAGAGTGTTCGCCCATGGTTTCCGCGGCCACGTCCCCGGCCAGTCCGTGCAGATATACCGCGGCGACTGCGGCCAGAGGAATGTTGTTCGGCATCTGTGCAATCACGCCCGCTGTCATGCCGGTCAGGATGTCGCCGGTGCCCCCGGTTGCCATGCCGGGATTACCAGTCGGATTGACCCACGCAGTTCCATCCGGCAGCGCAACGATGGTGCGATTGCCCTTCAGCACCAGAACGAGGTGATGCTCGCGCGCGAAACTGCGCGCGACGTTGAGCCGATCGGCCTGCACTGCCTTAATCGTGATACCGGCCAGCCGTGACATTTCTCCCGGATGCGGGGTCAGCACCAGCGGACGCTCGTGGCCGTCGAGCAGTTCGGTGTGGCCGTCGAATGCGTTGAGACCATCAGCGTCGATGACCATCGGTGCTTTGGTCTGGCGAACGGCTTCGTGGACGAACTGCACCGTTTCACGATCGCCGCCAATGCCTGGGCCGACTGCCACCACGGTGATTGGCTTCACCAGCTTCTGGAAACGGCCGCTCTCGATGGCGGCCAGTGCAATGCCACCGCTTTCGGTTTCAGCCAGCGGCTCGGTCATCAGCTCCGCAGCGAATGCGGCGACGCTGGCGAGCACCCTCGCGGGCGTTGCGACGGTGCTGAGTCCTGCCCCGGCGCGCAGAGCTGCCATGCCCGCCATGGCGGCGGCGCCGGACTTGCCCAGCGATCCGCCCACGATCAGAACATGTCCGTACATGCCCTTGTTGCTGTCGGCAGGGCGCGGCGCCAGCAACGCGGCGAAGTCGCGCGGGGTGGTGAGCTCGAGCGCCAGCT
>ODAK010000925.1_pt1 | contig 33127 bp, 22 predicted proteins | sample 1539591 | NCBI WGS metagenome assembly ODAK01 (sample SAMEA3539303, study PRJEB22396) | soil metagenome | biome: tundra; feature: field; material: soil | place: USA | collected 2010-05 | depth 0.15 m | reverse complement strand
AGGACGTGTGCGATGCGCAGCAGGTCGCGGCCATTCCAGACCGAAAGGTTCTTCTCGATGGGGTAAACCAAGATCACGCGACCAATACTTCCGTCGACCTCGGTAAAGGGTCGTCGGGCGAGCGGCGGAACGTCTTCGGGAACGAGCACGCGGAGGTTCGCGGCGATGTCGATCTGCTGGATCTGTTTTCGCTCCTTTTCGCTCGCAGCCTCGAGCGCCGGGTCGCGGGTGAGCTTGCGGATGTCGTGGAGCAACGCCAGCTTGCGCTGCTGGGCCTCGGCTGTTCCCGGCAGAATGTCGTTGATCGTGATGATCTGACCCATCACGTGCTCGCTCTGGTCGTTGCGCCAGATGCCTGCGCGAATCGCCTCGACCTCGCGAATGTCGTCGGCAAGGATGATGGTTGGCGACGGCCAGCGACCGAACAGGCTCTCCATGCTTTGGTTGAACTCGCGAGCTGTCTGGGTGCTTTCCAGATTCGCGTTCAGCTTGCGGAAGTCGTACTCGAAGGGCGCGCCGAGGAAGTGGAGCAGACCGTAGCAACAGAACAGCGTTAGAGCGATGGCTGCGAGCGAGATGGCGCGCGGCCGCCGAGAGGTCCAATGGCCTAGGAAGTTCAGACTGAGTGGTGCGCGCTGTTTCTTCGCCGATTGACGGCGGTCGAGAAGGAAGAAGATCGCGGGCAAAACCGTGAAGGTCAGCGCCCAGCAGAAGAGCACGCCGAACGCCGCCATGACCCCGAACTGGAAGAAGCCGCGAAACTTGGTCAGCATCAGTGTTGCGTACGCCGCGGACGCACAGACGGCGGCGACCCCGGTGCCGCGCGCAACACCCGCGATGGCGCGCTCCATGGCCTCGAACGTGCCTACGCCGGCCGCGCGGGTTTCCTCGTAGCGCGACATTAGAATGATGGCGTAGTTGATGCCGTTGCCGACGATGATCGATCCCAAGAAGGCCGTGGACGAATTGACGTAGCCGAAGGCCAGCTCGGCGACCGCGAATGCCATGACGGTGCCCACCACCGCCGATGTGGCAATGAGTGGCAGCGAACGCAGGCTGCGAAAGTAGATCGCGATGGAGAGGGCGACGATAACCAGGCAGGTTATGGTGACCGAGAGGATATCTCGCTCGACGGCTGCACGGCTGGCGATCGCTGTAGCAACCGGGCCGCCGATGTACGCGGTCATCTGCGGATTGTAGGCGTGGGGATCATTTTCCCGGATGAGGCGCTCGGCAGCTTGGTAGATGCCTTCGCCTCCGTGCTCGACGAGAATGCCGCCGGGTGGAAGTGCGGCAATCCAAACGTAGGTGCCGTCTTCGTTACTGAACACGCCGTCCGGGAAGCGGCCGCCCAGCTTGTCCTCTTTGGTGAGCCGCTGCCGCAGAGAATCCACCGATTCTTCGTCATCGTCCGACAAGTCGACCAGAAGCGGATTTTTGCGCTTGGTGATCTCGCTGCGCAGCCGGTCGCGGATGGTTTCCAAGTCCGGCTCGGCAACGTAGAGCCACTTGTTCTTCTCGAAGAATTGGCGAAGATCGCGAATGTTGTAGGCGGCCAAGTCGATCGTCGTTTTTGGCAGCGATCGCAGTTTTTCGGTAAGCGCGTCAGCGTAGCGCAGGTTGGCCTGTCGGTCGGGGGAGCGGATGCCGATAAGAAGGAGCGACATGTCGCCCAGGCGCTTTTGGGTCTTTTCCAGCGCGACCACGCCCGGATCGTCGCTGGGCAAAAGCTCGGAGATGGCGGTGCGCAGCTCGAGCCGGGAAGCAAGGACTGCGGAGCCGGCAAAAACCAGCAACGTAGCGATGAGAATCAGGCCGGCGTGGCGCGAAACGAACGCGCAGTAGTGTGCGGCGCGGGAAGAGGTCGATGAAGGCATGAAGGTTGATGAACCTACCCCCTTCGCGCCTTGCGAAACAAGGTTTTGTCGTCGGTTGCAATGGGAACCCTGAGAGGGTTCCCAAGCCCTCCCGCGATGGTCCGCGCCGAGCAAAGCTCGGCGGCTCCCCACGCGTTGCAATGGGAACCCTGAGAGGGTTCCCAAACCCTCCCGCGATGGTCCGCGCCGAGCAAAGCTCGGCGGCTCCCCACGCGTTGGGCGAGCCCACAGAGACCTATCCGCGCTCATGAACTAGGGCGGGTCAGCGACCGCAAGGCACGCCTGCCGGCATGCCGTCGCGGGTGTTGCTTGTGCCCCCTGATGCTGGCAAGCTGCTGACCGTCGAGCTATGAAGAATTCCTTGTTGAAGTCCGCTGTGTTCGCCTCTGTGGTCGCTATTCTCTCAGCGTGCGCACACGATCCGCCGCCGCCGCCCCCGGCGCCTCCTTCGCCGTGCCCCACACCCGAACCTGTTCGCTTGACCTTGACCGCTTCGCCCATCCTGAACCCGGGCGAAAATGGCGAATCGCTTGCGACCACGGTGCGCATCTACCAGCTCAAGGACGTCGGAAAACTGGTGGAATCCAGCTTGGATCGCATGCTCGACGGTGATCGGGCCGTGCTCGGGGAGGATCTCGTGTCCGTGCAAGAGCTCACGCTCTATCCGGGCGAGAGGGCTGCCCCTGCATTGGTGCGTGGCGAGGCAGCCGCCTATGTCGCGGTGGTCGCCATGTTTCGCCGGCCGGTCGGGCCTTCGTGGCGGGCCATCCGCCAGCTTCTTCCGCCCAATCCCCAGCACTGCCACGGCCAAGTGGCGACGCCAGCCGCGCTGGCGGCATCCCAGCTAAAGTTCACATTAGAAGGTAGTCGCGTCGATATGCGATGAGGTAGGTGCCAATGAAGGGTCTGCAGCGAGTTGTCTGGTCCGAGGGTATGCTGGTTTCTCCCCAGCATCTTCAACAATCCGATCTGTATCACGAGCGCATGCTCGACTGTCGCATCGGAGCGATCACGCCGCTTTCGTGGGGCATTACCAGCGTTCAGATCGATGCCGGCGCGCTAGCCGCCGAGCAATTGGTGGTGAGCCGATTTTCGGGCGTTCTTCCCGACGGGTTGCCGCTGGATTTCAAGGCCGGAGATCCGGAAGCGCCAGCGGCACGCGCGATTGGCGCCAATTTTCCGCCTGCGTTGCCGGCACTGGAAGTTTTTCTGGCTGTGCCCAAGGAGCGCGAGGGCGTACCGTCGGTGGCCGCGGAGATGGCTGCGGAGGGAAAGGCTCCTTCCTCAAGGTCTCCCATTCGAACGCGCTTTCGGAGCGCCAGCCAGAAGATCGTCGACATGACCGGCGAGGCGGCCGACCTGGCCATGGCATTCGCCCAGCGCAACCTGACGATTCTGTTCGGCAACGACGATCGCGACGACTACGAGTCGATCAAGATCGCCGATGTCGTCCGCGATCCCGGCGGCGCGCTGCTGGTCAGCGAAGCCTACATTCCATCGGTCCTGACCATTTCAGCATCGCCGTTCTTGATGGGCGGCGTTCAGCGCCTCCTGTCGCTCATCGTGGCCAAGCAGCGCCAGCTGTCGGCCGAGCGTGCGCAGCGAGATTCGGCATCCATCGAATTCGGCGCCAACGACGTCACTCGCTACCTCCAGCTGTCGGCGCTCAACGCGACGATTCCCTTCCTCGTGCATGCCGGCCGCAACGGCGAGCTGAGCCCGCGTGAGCTGTACCTGTTCTTGATCCAATGCGCTGGACAGCTATCGACTTTCGCCGTGGACACGGATCCGTCGGCCTTCCCGCCTTTTCTGTACGCGGACTTGCGGGCGACGTTTGAAGAGCTGTTTGCCCTTCTCACCGGACTTTTGCGCGCCAACCTGCGCGAGCTGTGCGTGCGCGTGCCCATCGAGATTCACGAGGGTATTCACGTCGGCACGCTCAACGACGAGCGGATTCTCAAGTGCCAGCAGTTCGTGCTGGGCGCGGTCTCGTCGCTACCCACGGAGCAGATCGCGCGTGACCTGGCTGGCCGGACCAAGATTGCCTCGTGGACGCAGCTGCCGTTTCTCATGCGGTCGGCCGTCCGCGGTATTCCCTTGCAGGTCACCCACCGACCGCCAGCGGAGATTCCAGTGCGAGCGGGCGTCGTCTACTTTTTGATGGACACGTCCATCGATCACTGGCGCCACGTGCTGGCCGAGCGAAAGGTCGCCATCTACGCGCCGCCACCCTTCGATCCGTCGCAGGTCAAGATCGAGCTTTACGGCATTCCCAGCAAAGGCTGAGACACGCATGGCAGAGATCATCCAAGAGCTGACAGGGGAGTGTTTCGGCGCCATCGCGCGACTGCGCGAGCTCGATGGGCCGCCGCCGTCGCCCGAGACTATCCACACGCGTATGCGCGGGTTCATCGAGGCTCTGAAAAACCGTGCTCGTACCCACGGGGTGCCCGATCGGGATACCCAGGACATCCTCTATGCCATCGTCGCGCTCTGTGACGAGGTGGCCATCAAAGCGCCCGAGCCTCTGCGCTCGTACTGGATGAATCAGCCACTGCAGCTTCATTACTTCGGTGAGAACATCGCTGGGGAAGGGTTCTTTGCCCGGTTGCAGGCCCTGCTCAGCGACGGTCGGCGCATCGAAGTTTTGCGCGTGTACCACTTGTGCCTGCTTTTCGGCTTTCAAGGCAAATACGGTTTTCCGGGTGGCGACGTCGACCTGATGCGCGTCGCAGATGGCGTGCGAAATGTGCTCGAACGAAACTTGGAAATCCCCGAAGAGATGGCGCCCGCGGGCCAGCCGCCCGACGAGCCGATGATCCGTCGAGCGGGCAGCAACCTGATGTTGTGGGTCTCGCTCGGGATTTTCGCGCTCGCGCTGGCCGTGTTCGTGGGGCTGCGCGTGTCGTTCGATCAACAGGTCGCCGACGTCACTGCTCGCGTCGACAAACTAGCCCATTAGAGGTCAGGCCGTGCTCAAGTACATCTTTGGAGCCATCTTTATCGCACTGGCCTGGGCCGCGGCGATCGTCTTCCACGGTATCACGGCGCTTTTCCTTGCCGCTATCGCTGTCACCGCGGTCGTCGTGCTGGGGCTCGCCGCGTGGGCGATTTACAAAGCCATTGCCACCCGCAACGCGGCCAGCGCCATCGAGCAAGGGCTGGGCGATCTGTCGGGGCGGTCGAACATTCGTCCGGATCAGCAGGCCGAAATTACGGCCATGCAGGTCGAGTTTCAAAAAGCCATCGCAGGGCTCAAGTCGTCGCGCCTCGGCCACAAGGGCCGCGACGCGCTTGGGTTGCTTCCCTGGTACGTCATCATCGGACCGCCCGGCGCCGGCAAGACCACCGCGCTTCGCGCATCGGGCCTGCAGTTCCCCTACGCCAAGGGCGGCAAGGTCAAAGGCGTGGGCGGCACCCGCAACTGCGATTGGTGGCTGACCAACGAAGCCATCATCTTGGATACCGCCGGCCGCTGGTCGACCCAGGACGACGACCACGAAGAATGGCTGGCGTTCCTGGATCTATTGGGCAAAACGCGCCCCAAGAAGCCCATCAACGGCATTTTGCTGGCGGTCAGCTTGCTTGACCTTGAAGGCGGCGAAGCGGAAATGGCAGCGCTGGCCAAGGCGCTGCGCGACCGCTTGGACGAGGTCACCGGCCGTCTGGATATGGTCGTGCCGGTGTACTTGCTCGTCACCAAGACCGACCTCGTTCCTGGCTTCGTCGAAATGTTCGGCGATTTGCGCGACAAAGAGCGTGGTCAAATCTGGGGCGTGTCGCTGCCGCTCATGGCCAGTCCCGACGAGCGTGCCGAGATTCTCACCGAGCGAATGCAGGAGCTCTTCGAGATCGCTGGGCAGCGCTCGTTCCTTCGCCTGTGTGAGGAGCGGCGCGTGGACGCGCGCTTCAAGATTTTCGAGTTCGCACAGCAGCTCGAAGCGTTCGGCCAGAACCTGTCGATGCTGGTCGGCGACCTGTTTGCCGAGAACGTGTACCAGGACGCACCTGTTCTTCGCGGCGTCTATTTCACGAGTGGCACGCAAGAAGGCCGCCCCATCGACCGCATCATGCAGAGCATGGCGTCCGCGTTCGGCGTTTCTGGTCGAGCCGCTGCCGGCGTTGCCATCACCAAGCCGAAAAGCTACTTCCTGCGCGACGTCTTCACCGACGTCGTGTTTCCGGACCAGCAAGCCGCGGTTCGCAGTACGCGCGTCATGCGAAAAGAGCGGGTCCGCCGTATCGCCATCACGGCGGCAGCCTGTGTGCTCGCCGCGGGTTTCTTGTTCTTGCCTATTCGCTCGTACAGCACGAACTCGGGCTACGCGAAGGACGCTCTGCGAGCCATCGACAAGTTGGCATCGAGCAAGTCGAGCAAGAACGGCGCAGGGCTGGTTTCCGCCGAGTCGCTGGAATCGATCGAAGAGCTGTCCAAATCGCTGGCCGAGGGCGATAGCAGCTCGGCGCTGTTTCCGCGCTCCGCCATCACCAAGCAACTGCACATCTCGGTCGAGCGTTTGGTGATTCGTCCCATTTTGCGCGCGGACTTGGTCAGGGCGGCATCGCAGGGCGGTTTGTCGGCGTCCGAACTGATGGATGCACTCGTGTTGCATCTTCTGCTCACGCAGGAAAAGCTACCCGACGAACCCACGCCGCGCACCGATCGATGGGAGAGCGGGGTCAAGTTGGCAGCGGAGAAGGCTGCGGCGCGCTGGACGGCGCTCACCAATCAACCGGCAGCCGGTAGGGCGCCTCGCGTGATCGAGAACTTGGTCAAGTTCTACGCCACGGCAATCCCGGATCCGGCGGACATGATCGACCGCGACAAGAAATTCGTGAATTACGCGCGAGGCGTCCTCATTGGCTCCGGCGACGATCCCTTGGCCGAGATCATCAACGACCCGAGCATGCCGCGCGATCTCAAGACCATCGATTTGCTCGGCAGCGCCGTGGTCCTGTTCAGCCCGCAGCAGCAGCAGCAGCAGCAGCAGCAGCAGCCAGGCAAGAGCAAGAAGGAGGTCGCCGTGCGCGGCGCCTTTACCCCCGACGGCTATCTGGCGGTCAAGAAGCGCCTTCACCAACTCGAAAAGGCCCAGGACGACGACGAGAATTCCTGGATCTTGGGCAAGGAGCGCAAGACTAAGGACGCGCGCGCCATCGCAAGAATCAAGGCCGACTATTTCGTGCAGTACGTGGCCGCGTGGAAGCGATTCCTGCTCACCTTGTCGATGCGCGAGCCGGTCTCCCTCGATGAGGCGCGCACGCTCGTCAAGAGGTTGGTGGCGGACAAGCCGTTCGAGGCGACCTGGAAGAACATCAATGACAACCTCGTCCTCAAGGAAGAGGAGTCGCTCGGCGACAAGGCCGTCGGCTTTCTCAAGGGCAAGGCGGAGGAGAAAGCCAAGCAAAGGAACATCAAAGTTCCGCGCGGCGAGAGGAACGACGACGAGGACGACAACCGCGATCCGGGCGCCAGGCAGGTCGAGACCGCCTTCGAGGGCCTGTTGCGTTTTGGCTCGGTCAAACCCACGGGTTTCGAGCAGTACGGTCAGATCCTGACCGAGCTTGGTGCAGCGATGGGCGACCAAGGAACGCCTGACAGCAAGACGTTCCCGGCCGCCATCCGCACCGCACGCACCAACCTGTCGAACCTGATCGCCCGCTACGACGACCAAGGCTGGGAGCAAGGCATGCTCGAAAAGATCCTCACGCCGCCGTTGCGTGGTGCCGAGGTGGCCGTCGTAGGCGCCAGCGCCGACTCGGCCAGTCGCAAGTGGTGCGAGACGGTCTACGTCGCCTTCGACCAACTGCTGGCCGGCAAGTTTCCGTTTGCCACAGGCAGGGCCTTGGGCGAAGCTAAAGTCGCCGACATCGAGAAGTTCTTTCAGCCCGGCACGGGAGCGCTGTGGCAGTACTACACGGACTCGCTCTCGTCCGACATCGAGAAGGTGGGCACGCTCTTTCGGCTCAAGGACGGCGCGACCGTCCACTACCGGGACGAGTTTCTCAAATTCCTCAGCCACGCGGCCGAGCTGACCGGAAGAATTTTTGCGAATGGCAAGGTCGGGATGCCGGTGGCCGTTCACATTCGCCCGTCGGCGCAGTACTCGAAGATTATTCTCGATCTTGGCATCAAGAGAATTACCGGGCTCAATGCCGTCGATCGCTGGGACGAGTTCGTGTGGCCGATTCGTCGGGCGAATTTCCGGCTGTTCGTGAAGAACGATGAAATGGAAGCCATCGGGCCGCGTGACGAGGGCGAGTGGGCGCTGTTCTACCTGCTTGCGCAGGGAACCAACCCGTCCAAGAACGGCGACTATGTGTCCCTGACGTACGCTTCGGCCAATGGCCAGAACAGGATTTTGGTGGACTTCAAGCCCGACAACATTCGTGAAATATTCCAGAGGTTTTCGCTGCCCAAAGGCATCACCAATGGCGGCGGTTCTTGTCGGAAGTAGCGAGGGATGGCCATGTACGTGAACTCGTTGCCGCGGATTGGGGAGCCCGCTGCTGCGCTTTACGGCAAGATACTTGCCGAGCGCGACTTCGTTCGCATCAACGCGGGCGAGTTCCAGCGGGCGGGGCTCGACCAATGGTTCCAGGAAGGCGTCGAATGCCTGCATAGCGACCGCCTGCACTTGCCCGAGGAGCCCATGCATTTCCTGCTGTGCGCCCAGTCGGGTGACGTCTTCGTCGGCGCCTTCATGCCTGGCCAAGATGCCGTCGGCCGTGCCTTCCCCCTGGTGATTTCGGTGCGCCTTGAAAGCCGGCCGGTGGTCGAGGCTCTGCCGCTTTTGCCGTCGATCTTCGGACCGTTCTTCGAGGCGGCCATCACGGTGGCCGAAGCCGCCCGCGGCCTGACAGCGCAGGACTTGGCCGCTCAGGTGGATTGGCTCAAGGAAACGCTCAAGCAAAGCGCCCCGGCGCTGCCGCTTGACGACCTGCTGGCAGCGTCGAGCTTCTTCGAGCTGCGGGTCGCCATCGGCAACCTCAATGAAGGCGGCGCCTATGCCCTGCACACGCTGGGCATGGCGTGCCAGCAGGCACTGTCCAAGCCTGCGGAATCGGCCAAGCAAACCGTTACGCTCGAATGCCCGACGCCGACCGAAGGTATGCGTGCCTTCTGGCTTGAGCTCATCCGCCGTCACCTAAGCGGTGGTTCGTTCATGCCCTCCGTGATTTGGACACCGACCCGACTCTTGCTATCGCTTGGTCCGCCGCCGCCACAGATGCTGGCCTTCCTTGCCAATCCCGAGCACAAGAGCCAGCGCTTCTGGCCGCTGCACACAAGCATCGTGGCCGCGAACGAAAAGGCCGTCCAGTCGCTGACGCCAGCGCAGGCCCAGCTTCTCGGCTCGGGTCAGGCTTCGCTGGCGGACGTGCTCGCGACATTCGGCGGAAGTTAGGGCAAGCGGCTTGCCTCAGCGCTGATCCGTGGGCGGAAGCTCGATGAGGGGTATTTCGTCGCGGCGCTTGGGGCGCAGGTCGTTGCCGATGAGCGGCGGCAGCTTGAGCTCTTGAAACTGTGAGGGCGGCGGCTTTGTCCAATCGGAGAGCGGCACCAGCGACAGTCGGCGCGGCTCTAGCGCGCTATCGGTGAGCGTATCGCGCGGCCATGGAATATCGATGTGGGTCGCGCGGGAGGCGAGGGTGAGCAGAAAAGTGATGGGGTTGTACGAATAGACGATCTGGTTCTGCGGCAAACCGGCGTGTTCGGAAAGTGCATCGCCCCAGAAAATGTAAGGCGCGATGGCGATGGCGTACAGACGGCGACGGTCGGCTTCGGGAATGCTGGAAAGCTCGCGCAGCCCGACGAACTCGTCTAGCGTCGTCCGGTTGCCCCATTCGTGCCGGTGGCGCACGACTGCACGGCGGAGCGCTTGGCGCTTGGTCATATCACTGCCGTGAAAGACGGCCGTCAACTCGGCCTCGCTAATCTGACCGTCGCCGTTCTTGTCGATCATGGCTATCAGCGGCGCCCGCCGGGCAATGGGACCGTCGCCGCTGGCGTTGAGCGTGCGGAAGCCCCGCGCCAGATCCTCCGGCAAGCGCTCGACCGTGAAAATCTCGAAGTGCAGCTCGGGGCCTTGCTCGGGCCCGCGGCGGACTTGCCCGAGGTATCCCACCAGATCGCCGGTTTCGGCGCGCTCGTCGAGCAAGAGCACGCGCCCAGATTCGAGGGCCTTGCGCGCTTCCGCTCGGTCAGGCTGCAAGAGCGCCTGCATCCACGGAATGGGGTTCTCGGGGCCAATGGCGGGAAGGGCGAGGTGCGCGAGCAACGTGAAGAACGTGATGACCTCGCCGTCCACTTCGACCTCGTGCTTGATGAGTACGAAGGACGTTGATGAGCCGCGGTAGTCGCCTTTACGGACGGCCACGATGCGGCCGCGTGTTGGTGCGACCACCGTGGTGCCAGCCCGACCCCGCAAGTGCACGCCGGAATGGAACAGCCGGCCGGGCGCCAATGGAAAAAAGCCGCTGGCGCGTTCTTCGCTGCTGAAGAAGGCAGCCCGGCGTGCCGCCAGAAGCTCGTCGCGCGTGCGCGGCACCTCGGTGAATGCGCGTATCTGTATCGGAAAGACGAAGCCTTGCAGGGCGCGCAGGATCCGTTTCCAATCGAGGGCACCCGGATCCCATTTCTGCTTGTCGAGGTCGACATGCAGGTGGCCGACGATACCGTGAAAGTCGAGCGGGTTTTCCAGCGTATCCATGATGACTTCGCCGTTTCGCTCGGGCACCTCGGGCTTCAGCTTCGGAAACACGCGCAAGAGGGTTCGCGTGACCGCCACGATGGATTCGTACTGCTCGGGCCGAAAATCGTAGGCCGTGTACTTGAAGCCGTTGATGACGACGTCGCGCCGGGGCCGCGTGCGCCACTCGGCTGGGAGCTTGCTCATCTCTTCGGGCTTGTAGCGGCCGCGATTGCAGATTTCGACGCCGATGGAAATCGAATTCTCCTGTTCGGCGTGATAGGCGCGTTCGGCGAGATCGAGCGTCTGGTAGATGGTGCCGTCGGTGTCGATCATGAAGTGGGCGGAAAGTCCGCAGCCGGTGCTGCCGCTGGGGCGTGTGCGGTTGTGCATGGATTTGAAGCACGAGCGCGAGTTGACGCAGCCGTCGAAGTGAAGCACGAACTGCGATACGATGGCCTGCAAGTTCTCGACGGTGCGCTTGACGAGACCCTTGCGCACGCCGTAGCGGTCGGAGTCGAAGTCGCAGCAGCCGCCGGTTTGATCGATACAGCGCTTTTGGTACGCGTTGAAGCCCTGCTCGTCGCTCCACAGGACGACCGTTCGACCGACATCGAAGGGCTGACCCGCAACGATGATGGACGTTCCACGCGTCGTGGCTGGCGTGGACGGCGTCGTGGCGGGCGCGGCTGCACTTTCGCCGGATGGTGCGGCTAAGACGAGCGCAAGAAATGCGGTTGAAAGCATGCTGCCCATGGTTTGGCGGATGTTACTGCAGGTGCGCGATGGGTTGGTCGCGACGGCGAGGTCCCTCGTTCGGCGGAGGCGGAACACGGGATGCCACCGATACTCTCGAAGGGTCTCGATAAATGAGATAGGTGTTTGACCATCGCAGGCTGCAAACCTATCATCCCTAGCGGCGAGCTTCCCGTGTTCGACAAATCAAAAAAAGGCATTCCTTCGAGCGTCAAGCCCGGCAAGCGCGGCCCAGTCCCCCGCCGCAAGCCATCGTGGAGCAAGGTCGAGGAATCCTCTTCCGACGACCTGCGGGCATCGATCGCGCCGCCAGCACGTACCGAGGAGCAGCCGTGCCCCAACTGCGGACAGCCCATGCTCGCGGCCTGGGGCTCGACGTGCGGCAACTGTCGGCCGCGCATGGCGTCGCCCAAGACCATGTTCATGTCCGCGGTGGACGACAAAGGGCTCGTGCCTGTGCCAGGGCTAAGCCTAGGCTGGTTCGTCGTGGTCTCGTCGCTCGACACTCAGTACAGCGGATCGCTTATCGAGCTCGTCACGCCCGTGACCATTCTTTCACGTGGCTCGCAGGAAAATACCTCGATGGAGACTTGGATCGATCTTAGCGACAAGTTTCTCTCGAATGGCCACGCAGTCGTGCATCGTCCGGGGCGCGACAACCAAGACGAGGCGTTCACCATTCGCGATCGCGAGGTACCAGGGCCGTCGGCCAACGGCACGTTCGTCAATTCGCACAAGCTGGCGCCGGGCGAGGTTGTCGAGCTCAGCGACGGCGATATTGTCCGCGTCGGACGAACCGAGCTGATGTTCAAGTCGCTTTGGCTCTCTCCGAGCGGAAAGGCCGGCGCGTGAAGAAAGGTCTGGCCGTACACGCGCTGGCTCTTGGTTGGGCATCGTTGGCATTCGCCGGTCCGACTTTTCTAGCGTCGCCTCCCGACGTTGAGCGCGACACGGGCGAAATGGTGGTACTCGTTGGCGGCATCTCCGAAGACGGCAGTACGATCAAGCCAACCGCGGTCGAAATGGAAGTGGATGGCCAGCCGGGGGCGGCGACCAAGTCCACGGAGGTTTTCTCCGAATACGCGCAGACCGCTGCCGAGGCGAGCCAGTCGTGGAAGTCTCCGCTTGCCGTCGGCCTAGTCTACCTTTGGGTGAAGGACGTTCCGGCCGGCGTGTCGGACGCCATTCTTGAAGGCGTCGGCGGTTTCTTCCGTCGCATTCCCGCGCGGAGCAACGTCTACGTGACGCTCTACGGTCGCAAACGCCAGCCCATCCCCAAGCTAAAGGCCTCCGAGATCGGCGGGCAGTTGCACGACCTCGGATACATTCCCGGCGACCGCCCCAATCTGGCGGATGCCATTCGCGTCGACCTGAAGGCGCTCGGCAGCGACGAAAGTCCGTTCAAGGTTTTGCTGGTCGTCACCGACGGGCGCGACTTCAACGATTCATCGGGCGACAGCTCGGCCGATTTCGGTGCGCTCGCGGACGCCGTGGAAAAGGCCGGCGCAAAGCTGCTCGTGGTTTCGTTTCCACCGCCCGAGGCCGACGCCGAACAGAGCACGAAGAACCTGGGCGATTTGGCGGCGGCCGGTGGTTTTCGCCGCGCGACCGAGCAACCCCTGGAAGTGCAATCCGCGCTGGAATCGCTTGGCCAAGCCATTGCCGATATGCGACGGGTGCGATGGGAGCTGCCGTGGTCGTGGCGCACGTTCGGCGGCACGCACAAGCTGCGCCTCAACCTGACCACCGACGGCAGACGCCGCGCCATCGAAGTTGGCAAGGTTACCGTGGCCGGGAGCACGACCTGGCTGCTCATGCTGCTAGGCGCAGTCATCGGACTTCTGATCGTCATCGCCATCGTCGTGGTGCTGGTGCGACGACGATCGTCCGGGAACGAAACGGAAGCCGAGGACGAGGACCCGCCGGTGGTGGCAGCGGCGCACGCCCTCATTCAACGCGGATTGTCCGCGTCGCGTGCGCTGGTCGAGCTGACCCGTAGCTATCCCAACGATGTAGGCCTTTTGGCCGAGCTTGATCCGTCGGTCTTTGCCGACGAGCGCTATCCTCTTTTCAAGACCAAGGCCGGGCGCCGTCGCTTCGAAGAGTTGCAGGCGCTGCTGCTCCACAAGACAAACGACGATACGCTGCTAGGTGGCGACCTGGCGGAGGTCCTGGCGCAGTCGGTTTCGGGACAAACGCCACCCGATCAGGTGGCCAGCAGCATTGCCGCGCGGGTGCCTGAAGATCAGTGGGCAGCGTTTGCGCGCATGGGGCTCGACGAGCTGGCCCGCGCATTGCGCGCTTCGGGAAATCGTCATCCGGTACTGGCGTCGCCGCGAGCGCGCGGCGTTGCTTTGGAGATCCAGGCCGCTCTTCGCAATGAAAGCCGAAGCAGCCACAATGCACTGGCGGTGGGCTGGCTGGTGCGTGCGGCGGGGCAGGGCAAACGAGGCGAGACGCTGCGGTTTTCAGGTAATCGCGCCGTGATCGGGCGCGGATCTGGATGTGACATTCGAATCGATGCCGACACTCAGGTCGCCGACCAACATGCCGCGATCAGCGTGCGGCGCGGATCGTTTTTCGTCGAGCCGATGCAGGGTGCTGTCAAGGTCGAGACGAAGTCCGTCAGCGGTCGCCAACCCTTGGGCGACGGCGATACGATCGAGATCGGACGCAGCCGGTTCGTGTTTAAGTGCGTGTCGAGCGGCACCATCGATCAGAGCCGCCCCGGGACCTGATTTCCAGACTGCCGTGGTGCCGATGGCAAGCTGCCCCCACTGTGGAAAGCCGTTGCGAAGTGCGCGCGGATGCGACTGTGGCGGAAAGCTCCCGCGTACGGAGGTGGCGATCTCGGCAGGGTCCGCTCCGCTTGCTCCGCAACCTCGGGCCACGTGGGATGTGCCAGCCCTCGACCGGTCCATAGAGCGGCGCTTTCGCCAGTTCGCGCTTCCGCTGGCGCTGGGCATTGCGTGGGCGCTGGTGCACGCTTCGTTCGCACGCATGCTTCTGCGCACCGTTTTCAGCATGTGGATTCACGAGCTGGGTCACGCCGTGGCGGCGTGGCTGTGCGGTCGCTGGGCTTTCCCCGGGCCGTGGCTCACGCCGGCCGGCGCTAGTCGCTCGTGGATAGTCTTCGTGGCGTTTGCTGCCGGGCTTGGCTATGCCGCTGCGCGGGCTCGGCGATCGATCTGGCTTGTCGTACCCGCCGTGCTGCTCGCGGCAGAGCTTGTCTGTACATTCCTCCTGCCAGACCGACGGGCTCAGTCGTTCATCCTCTGGAGCGGCGACGGCGGTTGCATGATCTTTGGAACACTTCTGATGTTGTCGTTCTATGCGCCCAAGGACAATCAGATCCGCATAGGCTGGCTGCGCTGGGGTTTTCTGGTCATCGGCGCGGCCGCGTTTGCGGATGGCCTAGCTACGTGGTGGGCCGCGCGCTCAGATCGCGACGCGATTCCGTTCGGCGAGAACGAAGGGCAGGGCTTGTCGGATGAAGCCGTACTGGTGTTTCAGCAACAGTTCTCCATTCCCGGTTTGGTGAACGGCTACTTGGCGGTCGGTGCAGCCTGCTTGATCGTCTTGGTGGTGGCTTATGCCCTCGGTCTTCGCGGCGAGTCTAAGGATCCGGAGTCGGCGTGAAGCGACGACACTGGCTTTCCCTTGCCCTGGCCGTGGTGGTGGTGTCCGGGATCGTACGCTGGCGGCCGTGGCTGTCGCGCCTCGAAGTCCTGCATAAAGGCGGCAAGGGTCCGCCGACGCTGGTTTTGTTGCACGGCTACGCATCCTCCGCGGAACATTGGATTCCTTATGGCCTGACGATTCCGTTTCCTCCTCAAGGGCGGCTCCTGTTCCCGCTGGCTCCGTACCACGTCTCGCGACTCGATGGACAGACCGACGGCCGCGCGTGGTGGAATCTAGATTTGGCGGCGTACCGGCGCTCCGTCGGATTAGGTGTCGATCTTCGCGGGGAAGACCCTTCCGGACTCATGCGCGCCGCCCGTCTTGTGCGCAATACCCTCGATGCCGAAGGTAATACGGCCAAGCCTCCGCTAATTCTTGGCGGATTTTCCCAGGGCGCGATGGTCGCGTGCGAGGTCGCTTTTGCCTCGGACGAGCCTCTGTCCGCGCTGGTAATTCTGTCAGGCACGCCCCTCGACCGCGCGGGTTGGTCGGCGGGTATGCCCAAACGAAAGGCCTTGCCCGTATTCATGGCGCACGGTCGTGCCGACGATGTGCTGCCGTTCGATCTTGCCGAAAAGTTGCATGAGCAAATGGTCACCGCCGGACTCTCCGTGACTTTCGTGGCGTTCGAGGGCGGCCACGAGATTCCGGCCGAGGTAGTTGCCGCGTTGGGAACGTTCTTGGCGCGAAGGGCAGCCCTTCGCTAGCCCTGGCAAGGTCCCTCACCCCGGATCAATCGAAGCTGTAGCTGAGCTCGCCTTCGGCAACCGTGGTTGCCACGCGCGTGATGGGCTTGTTCTCCATCATGCGCGTGAGTAGCTCCTTGCTGATGACGGGAAGCAGCGTATTCGTGAGGATCGAGTCGATCATGCGGCCGCCGCTTTCGAGCTCCGTGCAGCGGGCGACGATGAGCTTTACTACGGCGTCATCGTAGGTGAACGGGATCTTGTGGCTCTGAGCGATGCGCTTGGCGATGCGGCCGAGCTGCAGGCGCGCGATGTTTCCGATCATTTCGTCGGATAGCGGGTAGTACGGGATGGTCACCATGCGGCCGAGGAGGGCGGCCGGGAAGGTCTTGAGCAAAGGCTCGCGCAAGGCCTTGGCGATGCCATCCACTTCGGGAAGTAGGGCCGGATCCTTGCACATGTTCATGATGAGCTCGCTGCCCACGTTGGTCGTGAGCAGAATGAGCGTGTTCTTGAAATCGATCACGCGGCCTTCACCGTCTTCCATCCAGCCCTTGTCGAAGACCTGGAAGAAGATCTCGTGCACGTCGGGGTGAGCCTTTTCGACCTCGTCGAGCAGCACGACGCTGTACGGACGCCTTCGCACGGCCTCGGTCAAGACGCCGCCTTCACCGTAACCCACGTAGCCGGGAGGCGAGCCCTTGAGCGTAGAAACCGTGTGCGCCTCTTGGAATTCGCTCATGTTGATGGTGATGATGTTCTGTTCGCCACCGTAGAGCGCTTCGGCTAGCGCCAGTGCGGTCTCTGTCTTGCCGACGCCGGATGGACCGGCCAGCATGAAGACGCCGATGGGCTTGTTGGGGTTCTCGATGCCAGCGCGCGAGGTCTGGATGCGCTTGGCGATCATTTCGAGCGCGTGGCGCTGACCGATGATGCGTTGGTCGAGCGTATCTGCGAGTCGCAGCACGGTGTCGATTTCGTTCTTCAGCATGCGGCCCACGGGAATCCCGGTCCAATCGCCAACGACCGATGCGACGGCCTGGCCGTCGACGGTCGGGAGAATCAGCGGGTGGTCGCCCTGCAGATTCTCGAGGGCCTGTTGCGTTTCCTGCAGTGCAGCGAGCATCGCGGGACGGTCGATGGTCGGCGCCGGCGCTGCTTTGGGTTCGCCCTTGGCAACCTCGGCCTTGGCTTCCAGCTTGCTGTCCGTGCCTTCCACTTTCTGCGAGGCCGCGCGGAGCTTCGCGCGCAAATCGAGGATCTTGTCTACCAGAGCCTTTTCCTTGTTCCAGCGGGCTTCCAGCCCGACCAGGCGCTCCTTCTCCGTGGCCAGCTTTTGGGCAGCCTCTTTCTCGCGCTTGTCGGCGCCGACTACGCCTATCGCATCTTCGCGCTTGATGATCTCGATCTCGGTTTCGAGCGCCTGGATGTGGCGGCGGCAGTCGTCGACCTCGGCCGGCACGGCATGCTGGCTGATGGCTACGCGTGCGCAGGCCGTGTCGAGCAGACTCACCGCCTTGTCGGGAAGCTGTCGCGCCGGAATGTAGCGGTGCGAGAGCTTGACCGCGGATTCGAGGGCGTCGTCGAGGATTTGAATGCGGTGGTGCTTTTCCAGCGTCGATGCAATTCCGCGCATCATAAGCAGCGCCTTGGCTTCGCTGGGCTCGCCAATCTGGACGACTTGGAAGCGGCGAGTGAGGGCAGGGTCTTTCTCGATGTGCTTCTTGTATTCGGCCCAGGTCGTCGCCGCGATGGTGCGCAGCTTGCCGCGTGCGAGCGCGGGCTTGAGCAGGTTCGCGGCGTCCCCCGTTCCAGCTGCACCACCCGCGCCGATGAGCGTGTGCGCCTCATCGATGAAGAGAATGATGGGCTTCGGCGACGACTGAACCTCTTCGATAACCTGGCGCAGGCGGTTTTCGAACTCGCCCTTCATGCTGGCGCCGGCCTGAAGAAGCCCGATGTCGAGCGAACGCAGGCTGACCTCCTTGAGCGGAGGCGGAACATCACCAGCAGCAATCCGCTGGGCGAAGCCCTCGACGACCGCGGTCTTGCCGACGCCGGCCTCGCCGGTGAGGATGGGGTTGTTCTGCTTGCGTCGCATGAGGATGTCGACGATTTGTCGAATCTCCTCGTCGCGCCCGACGATGGGATCCATCTCGCCGCTCTTGGCGCGCTCGGTGAGGTCGACCGAGTATTTCTTGAGTGCTTCCTGCTTGCCCATGGCAGCCGGTGCGATGGCACCGCTGGCTTCGCCGGGCTCTGCGCCGCCGCCGGTCTGGAAACCGTCGTTGGCTTGCATGGCGTTCTCGGGTGATGCCGCAACGATTTGGGCGAAGCGCTCGGTCAGCTGCTCGATTTTGATCTTGTCGAACTCGGCGGACATCGAGACTAGGGTGTTCCGCAGGCCGGGCGTCTTCAAAATTCCGACCACCAGGTGCCCGGTTCGCACCTGCGATTCACCGAAGAGCAAGGTGCCAAAAACCCAGCCGCGCTCGACTGCTTCGGAGATATGCGACGACAAGTCGGAAATTGACGTGGCACCGCGAGGCAATCGATCGAGCGCCGCAGTCATATCGCGAGCCAAGCGCGAGGGTTCGATTTGGAACTCGCGGACGATGCGATGGAGATCCGAATCCGGTAGCTGCAAAAGCTGGTTGAACCAGTGCACCAGCTCGACGTACGGGTTGCCGCGCAACTTGCAGAAAACCGTGGCGCTCTCGATGGCTTTGTAGCCGAGGCTGTTCAGCTTGCCGAACAGTGAAACGCGTGAAATCTCGGACATCGTTCTTCTTCTTCCTGTGGCCTCGCGGCCACCTTAAGTGACAGTTGTACGGTCGAAGTTCGAGGACGGATTGTACAGTAGTGCTAGGCCGTGGAAGCCGAATTCTCCGTCGCCCCGCCCTGGTTGTCTTGGTTGTCCTGGTTGGGATTGAAGATCAGATCTTCGCGTCCTTCTCCTTCCGGACAGCGTCCCAGCCACGCCGTCCAACCCAGCCGAGTCCCTCGATCGAGGCGGAATGGTTGGCTGACCCGCTTGTCGAGGAAGAGTCGCAGATCCCAGTTGAGCGAGTCGCCGACGTAATTGCGAACCAGGGCTTGCAGGCGCTTCACGCGCGGGCTGCCCGGCAGCATGCTGTGGAATTCGTCTTCTTTGAGCGGGCCGAAGACCAAGCGAAACTTGGTTTGCCGCTGCCAGGCGTGCGCCCCAAGGATGGTGCTTATACCGAGGGCGCCAGCAAAAGCCGTGCGGGTGGTGCGCCAGCGCTCCGCCTCCTGCAGGGGCGTCCATTCGCCTGCGAACTCTTCCAGCTCAGTCGGCAGTCGCATGTAATCGGCAACCATGGCCTTGAGCCCTTCGGCGTTTCGGGTTTGTGCGGCCAGGCGGCCCGCGTAGTACAGCTTGGCGTTATCGGGAAAGGCGTCGCGATCGCGCATCGCGGGCGAGCCGATGCCAAGGAGCGAGCCGACGTAGGTGACGAAGCGGTCGCTTTCGGGACGATCGAGACTGACGGTGGGTTGGGTGTTGGCCCACGCTCGGTAGAAAAGCGCCAGAATGCGGTGGTGGAAGATGTCGAGGAAACGGATCAGGGTCGGATCGTTGGCGTTGCGCAGGCGATCCCGGGCGTGCTCGGTCAGGTGAAGCGGCAAAGGGCCGTTGGGACCGAAGGCGCCCAGGAAGTGAACGCCGATGCGAGGTGGAAATCCTTCTTTGCCGGGCTCGGCGTACGCCAGCGTGGATGGCGCAAAGGCCAGCGATGCTTCTTGGCCGAGACGAATCGGTTCATCGCTAGGGCGCGTCGCCTGTCCCAAGCGCATGCGATTGGGAAAAGTGCACTCGATGGCTCGTAACAGCGCGAAGAAGTCGTATTTGTATGGCGCCTTCTCGACGGCACGGAAGAGCTCGTCGAACCGCTGCTGGTCCGTCGGCCGCGCGGCTTTCTTGGTTACAGCGCCGGACGCCGGCCGAGTCTCGCTGGCCATCGCACGACCTCCTTGCGCTGAACCGTACGCAGCACCGTCTCGCTGAACGAATTGATGGACACATACTTGGCGAAGAATCGCTCGAGCACCGAGCCGAGCAGAAATACGCCTGAACCTTCGAACGCAGTCTCGTCGAGGGTCAACGTGACTTCGATGCCGCGACCGAAGGCCACCGGGCCCGACACGGGCAGCCGCCGCGTAATCGAGCGCGACGACACCGACTGCACGCCGTCGATTTGCTTGCGCACGATGGCCTCGCTGGCGTCGCCGTAAAGCGAGAGGAGCTCGCGCAATGCCGGTGCGCCGCCGCCGTTGGCGTCATCGGTGATGGACAGGTAGTTGAGCGCCAGATGACTGATGAGCCGCCACGTGGGATCGCCTTGCACGTGCGACGGGCGCGGCGGCGTCGGCCCGGCCACGCAGCGGACGGCTTGCACGGGCGCACCTGATTCCAGTACGAAGTCGCTGTTGCGCTGGCCGACGGGAATGTGAAGGCTGAGGTCGCGGTTCGTGCACAGCGTATTGATGGCGAGTTGCTTTAGTTGCGGCCTTATGGGCGCCTCGGTCGCGTCCACCAAGTCGATGAAAACCTCGCTGCCGATGTAGCTCGAGCGGGCGCCCTGCGCGCGCTGTTTGGTGGACAGCATGCGCGGCGTGCGGTGCACGGTGTAGTAGCTCGACAGGTTCTCGGCCGCGACGGCGTCGTGCAAGGCATAGAAGGACAGAAATTCCTGCTTTTCGTCGCCGCTGGTGCCGTAGCCGAGCACCTCGGTCAGTTGGAAGACCTCGTAGTCCATCGGCCGCGTGCGGTCGGGAACCACGTGGTATTCGTATTCGCTTTCCGTCAAGTGAATGCGGTCGGTGCGCTTGGGGAACAGATTGATGGCCGGCGTGCAGAACAGGTCGAACTGCCCGGGACCGACGGCCTTTTCCAGGCGGGCATCTTGCGCGTCGAGCACGATCACGATTTCCAGCTCGCTGGTTGGGCAGCGCCTTGCCGCTGTCTTGAGGCCGTGCAGGTTGGCGAAGAGGAAGCGGCTGGGAAAAGCAAAGTACTCTTGCAACAGACGGTAGCCTTGGAACGAGCGCGGCCCGTAGGGTAGAAGCGCCTGCTCGTCCTCGAAGCCGAGGGGCTGTACCGGATCGTCGAGAATGATCTCGCTCGACGAAGCGCCCGCGCCGGCCGGCCGCACGATGAGCGCTACGGTGTGTCCGAGGAGCAATTCGTAGATGCGCATCGCAACCTCGTCACCGCCGCGGAGAAAGATCGGCAGATCGTCGAGTGCGATTTGGTCGAAGTTGAGGCCCGCGGTGGCCTGCAGCTTCAAGCGCAGCGCCGCCTTGGCTTTTACCGGTAGCCGCAGATTGCCGAGGTCGCCTAGGAACGACGTGTACTCGGCACCGCTGATTTCGAGCGGCCAGAGCGTCACGTCGTGCGCGGTACGGTACTCACAGGCAGTCTGTTCCCCGCGACCGATGAGGCTTTTGAGGGCGGAGCCGCGCGGCACTTTAAATCCATCCGCAAGCGCGCCTTCCGTCAGGCTCGGCTGCAGCTGCACGACGGTCATGGACGGCGTCGGCGCCAGGTAGTGCGGATACACCATGTGCAGAAGGTGCTGGGCGAAGCGCGGAAATTCCGCGTCGATCTTCATCTGCACCCTCGCCGTCAGAAACGCGAACGATTCAAGCAAGCGCTCGACGTAGGGATCCGAACACTCGAGCGATTCGATACCCAAGCGCCCGGCGATTTTCGGAAATTCCCTGCCGAACTCCTGCCCAGTCTCGCGAATGTACTGAAGCTCGCGGTTGTAGTAGCCAAGGAGGCGCGGATCCATCAGCTGCCTCCCTTGCCGCCCAGGTCCACGACGTCGATGCTACCGGTTTCGAGGTCCACGGCCGTCCGCAAGAAAAGGCGGAGCGGCAGCGGCTGCGCCCACAGCTCGGCTTCGATGTCGAAGGACATGGCGTTGCGATTCATCTGCTTCTCGTCGATGACCAGCTTGACGCGCAAACTGCGGGCGACAAGGCGAGGCTCGAACTCCAGGATGGATTTTCGGATGGCTTGCTCGAGTGCGGCGGAATCAATCGTCGAGCTGGTGCGGCCAGCAAGATCCGGCAGGCCGAAGTTGAGCACGGATTTGGCGACGAGCGGGTACTCGTCGAGATTCTGGGTGGCGGCCAAATGCGTGGTGTTCATCAGCCAGGCCAAGTCGCGCCGAACGCATTCGCGCAAACGACTCGGCGACAGAACCCGGGCGTCGCGCGATTCCTGCTTTCTCTCGGGATCGTTGTCGGTCAACCGATCCAAGAGCGATGGCTGAAGTCGATCTTTCTGTGTGAGGTCAGCCATGGAGACAAGGCAGCTACTCGGCCGTCTGGCCGGCTGGCTCGGAAGCGGCGTCGGAAGACGCGTCGGATGCCGCGTCGAATTCGATCGAGCGCACGTCGAGTAGCGAGTATTCGCCCTGATCCGACGCGAACATACGCTGGCCCATGCCCGTGGCCGAGCCGTCGCTGCGTTCATTCCAGTCGGTCTTGCGGGCCAAGCGGATGGCGGTATCGCCGCTCTTCTCGGAGCCGGGATAGCGGGTTGGAATAAGCGCCACCACTTGGCCGGCGTTGGAAAGCGTGAGATAGGCGGGTAGCCAGGCAAAGTCGCGCAGATCGGCCGGCTTTTCGGTTGTGATGGTGCTGAGGTTGCTGAAGGGAATCCAGTAATACTTGCCGTCGACGATAGCTTCGAGCACGGGACCCAGTCGACCATCGGCATCGGCCAGCCAGGCGAACGGTTGCCCATCGATCTTGCCCGACGAAGTCGGCGCTTTCTCGAAGGCCTGGGCATGCAGCACTGCCGCTTGCTCGGCATTGCCTTGGGCATCCAAGGTGAGCGATTGGACGAGGAGGGCAGCCCACTCGGCGGGCTTCCCGAAAAGAAGGGGCGTGCGCTTGCCGGCAAAAACCTCGGCGCGCAACTCTTCGCAGAGTAATGCGGCTCGGTAGGTCTGCACCATGGGCAGTGCTTTTGCGTCCATGTCCGCGAGCACGTTGAGCTGAGTCATGGCACGATCCCATTGCCCTAGGATGCACGTCAGCTGGAAAAGCAAGGTCCGTAGCTTGGGATCGGCGGGTGCCTTGCGAATGGCGGCTTGCAGGCCGACGAGAGCCTCTTCTAGTCTTCCTTGTCGAACGTCGTCCTCGAACGTGCTCATGCGTACGGCCTACGAAGGTTAGGGTGGATAGAAAACCATGGGCGCCTCCGAGGAAGCGCCCATGGATGACTTCGCGAGGGCTAGAACTTCTCGGCGATCTTGAGGTCGCCCGAGCTCACCGCGGCGTCGGCGCTCTGGTCGGCCTTTTGGCCCGTGTATTCGAACTTCACCTTGGCGAAATTGAGGGAGACCGTTTCGACGAAGCGATCGTGGTCACCGACTTCACCCGTGTGTACGGACGAGATGAAGACCGGGCTAGACATGGTGATCTTCACCACGGGAATGGATTTCCCACCTTGGCCGGTGACTTTCATGACGGTCAAGGTCGACTCCCCGTTGTCCGAACCGATGAAGCAGTTCTTGATCAAGTTCGGCGACGCTTTGTCGACGTACTTGGTGATGGTCAGATCCTTCACGTCGGCGGAGCCAGTTCCAGCACCGGTGGACACGTGAGCAGAAGCGGACTGCGTGAGTCCCCAGTTCCACGACAGAACGTCGATTTCGCCCTTGTGCTCTGAGACAGACGATTCACCGGGCACCTTTTCCATTTTCAAACAAATAGTGACGGCCATGTTCTTAGCTCCTTCTTTCTATGTTTCGTTGATTGGTGGGTTTGAACTTGTGAATTAACCGCCGGCCTTGGCGGACGGCAGCTTGGAGACGAGCCTCAGGGAGACGGTGAGGCCTTCGAGTTGGTAATGCGGCCGCAGGAAGAACTTCGAGGTGTAGTAGCCCGGGTTACCTTCGACGGACTCGACGATGACCTCGGCGCCCGCGAGCGGCTTGCGTGCTTTGGTGTCTTCGGTCGAGTGGGCCGGGTCGCCGTCCACGTAGTTGATGATCCAGCCTTGCAGCCAGCGCTGCATGTCAGCGGCTTCGCGGAAGGATCCGATCTTGTCGCGCACGATGCACTTCAGGTAGTGCGCGAAGCGGCAGGTGGCGAAGAGATACGGTAGGCGCGCAGCCAACGCTGCGTTGGACGAAGCGTCCGGGTCATCGTACTGAGCTGGCTTCTGCAGTGATTGTGCGCCGATGAAGGCCGCAAAATCCGAGTTCTTCTTGTAGATGAGCGGCATGAAGCCGTTCCTGGCCAGCTCGGCCTCGCGGCGGTCGCTGATAGCGATTTCCGTGGGGCACTTGAGGTCGACGCCGCCATCGTCCGTTGGGAAGGTGTGTGTCGGCAGCCCTTCCACGGAGCCGCCCGACTCGATGCCGCGGATGCGCGAGCACCAGCCGTACAGCTTGAAGGAGCGGTTGATGTTGACCGCCATGGCGTACGCGGCGTTCGCCCAGGTGTACTTCCTCGCGTCGGGACCGTTGGCGTCCTCTTCGAAGTTGAACTCCTCGACAGGATTCGTCTTGGCGCCGTACGGACGACGGGCCAGGAAGCGCGGCATGCAAAGGCCGAGGTAGCGGGCATCGTCCGACTCGCGGAGCGAGCGCCATCCGGCGTACTCGGGCACCGAGAAGATCTTGGTGAGATCCCGTGGATTGGCGAGCTCTTGCCACGTCTCCATCTGGAAGACCGTGGGCGAGGCTGCGGACAGGAACGGGGCGTGTGCCGCCGCTGAGACCTTGGCCATTTCGCCAAGCAGCTCGACGTCCATCGGTCCGTGGTCGAAGTAGTAGTCGCCCACCAGGCAGCCGAAGGGCTCGCCGCCGAGTGTTCCGTACTCTTCCTCGTACAATTTCTTGAAGATGGGGCTCTGATCCCACGCCGCGCCTTTGTAGCGCTTAAGGGTCTTGTGCAGATCCTTCTTCGAGACGTTCATCACGCGGATTTTGAGCTGGTCATCGGTCTCGCTGTTGGTCACGAGATAGTGCAGACCACGCCAGGCGCTCTCCAGCTGCTGGAATTCCGCATGGTGCATGATTTGATTGATCTGTTCGCTCAGCTTCTTGTCGATTTCGGCGATCATCGCGTTGATCGTCTGTACGACGTCACTGGAGATGAGCCTAGTGCTCGACAAAGCCTGCTGGGCCAGCGTCTTGACCGCGTTCTCGATTTCGGATTTCGCGCTGTCGGTCTGTGGCTTGAACTCTTTGTTAAGCAGAGAGGCGAACTCATTCACCTCCATGGTCGCGGAGGCAGCCTCAGTTTGTTTTTGTGTCTCAGCCATGGTTCATCCCTTGTCCTTATTTCGCTTCGCCCGAGCCGCTGTCGCCGCCTTCAGGTTTGGGCGCAGCGGCCATCGCCTGCAGGAGCGCAGGATCTTTGAGCAGGTTGGCCACCAAATCCTCAGCGCCGGTACGGCCGTCCATATAGGTCACCAGATTCGACAGCTGATTGCGTGCTTGGAGCAATTGATTGAGTGCGCCCACCTTGCGGGCGATGGCGGCGGGCGAAAAGTCGTCGAGGCTTTCGAAGGTGAGGTCAACGCTGATGTTACCTTCACCGGTCAGCGTGTTGGGAACCTGGAACGCCACGCGGGGCTTCATTGCCTTCAGGCGATCGTCGAAGTTGTCGACGGAAACGTCGACGAACTTGCGGTCGGCCACGGGAGCCAGGGGATCCTTCGGATTGCCGGACAGATCAGACATGACGCCCATTACGAAGGGCAGCTGGACCTTTTTTTCCGCGCCGTAGAGCTCGACGTCGTACTCGATCTGCACGCGCGGTGCCCGATTCCGTTGAATGAATTTCTGCGAACTGGTTGCCATGATGTCCACCTACCTCTGAGTTATAGAGAACGACTAGCTGCTATTCGAACCGTCTTTGCCCCGCAGATTCTCGATCTGCGCAAGGCCGTCAGACGCAATGTCCCGAACAATATCCATAAAACTCGCTGAAACCAAGCGTTTACTTCGACGGATTAGAAGCGGAATGGGGCTCGAAGGTTCGGCGCGCTCGTAGTAGGCGATGATTTTGTCCAAGATCCGCAGTACATCCTCGCGGCTGCTGATCTCGCCGCTGATCGAAGGCCCTGCGCCAGGTGTGCCTTCGGTACCTCCCGCGCCGGCCGCGTCCGTCTCGCTCACAAGCGCGGCGGTAACTCCGCGGCGGGCAAGGCGGCTCGACAGGATCTTCTCGGCGGAGCGAAGCACGTCGGCGAGCTTTACGAAGTTGGTTCCGCTGGGCGCGCCGACTTTGTCGGTGACGAAGGCCTCGATGGCACCAAGATGCGCCAGTGCCGTCTGTACGCTGTTCGCTATCGCCTGGAGCGTCGGCAAGGGTACTTCGTTGAATGCGCCATCGATGGCCGCAGTTTTGGGTGCCTCGACGCCTTCGGGGGCCGGAATCTCGCCGGTCGACATGGCGATGTCGCGCAGGCTGAAGCGGCCGAACGAGCGCGCGCTGACGAGAGGGATCAGTCGGATGCGGTCGACGAAAGCATCGCCGTCGCAAAGCCCCATCAAAATGTTCACGCGGAAGGTGGGGTCGTTGCCGTCGTCAGGGTCGAGCTTGGGATAGAAGCCGTCCCAGAATTGCTCGACAATGTCGCGCAGGACGGCGAGACCTTCGGCAAAACCCGCAAGTCCCTCCAGTTGCAACTGCGCTCGTGCGAGCCTCATGGCGACGCGGATATCCTTGGTCTTGCCAAGGAGAGCCTGTGCACGAATGCTCACATCTTTCCAGTCCGGCTCTTGGGCGGGAACGATGGTATCGCCCATCTGCTGCTCGGCCTTTCCCTGCGAAGCGCGATCGAGCTCGAGAAAGGTGGCATCGTATTCCATGTCCTGCCCGCAAGGTGCATCGGCCGAGATCGGTTGCAGCAGCGACTCTGGGTTTTGCAAAGGCATGGGTTAATCCGACTAGTTGAAACAGTGTGACATTAACCTTCGAAACCGCCATGCTGTCAAGGCCTTCGTGCCCGATACCCGGAGGGTCCTCGTGACCCGCAGCAGCGTCCTTGCGCGCCCTGTTTGAATGGAAATTGTTGTTTGACGAAGACGCGATCTTGGACCGGCGAGAGGGCGCGAGTCGTGCGCGAGTCGTGCGCGAGTCGTGCGCGAGTCGTGCGCTAGTCGCCGTCGTCGGTGGGCGGCTTATCATCGCCGAGCGCGACGCTGGCGTAGGCGGCGGCGAATTCTTCGCCGAAAATCTCGGCGTGCAGGGCGGCGTCTTCAGCGAGCAGATTACCGAACTGTTCGGCGTACTCGTTCCACCTGGTCTTGGCCTTTCCGCCGGAGAAGAGGCTGGACGTCGTTTTGACGTCGAGAGTGTTGGGATCAAGCTTGGCGAGCAATCCGCGCACGCTTTGGGTGATGCCTTCCATGAGGGCCACGTCGTGGATGCCCATATCGGCAAACACGGCATTGAGATCGCGCGCGCAGACCTCGGGGTCGACCGAAGAGTTGAGCAGGTACTCGACGATTTCCTGGCTGGTGCGCGCACGGTGAAGCGGCGTCGTTCCGGTCAGCGGCCGAACGCCGACTTCGGCGCCGAATTGCTCGTAGCCCTTCTTGAGGCCCATGAATGCCTCAGAGAAGGCGCCGATGATGCGGAGGCAGCGGATGAGCCGGTCCGGGATAGGGGCCGCCGCCGGGGCCGGTGGTGACGAAGGCGGTCGGCCGGTGGCACTCGTCGGCGGCGGTGGCGTCGGCGAACGGCCACCAACGCTGACGACCCGTGCAGGTGAGTGTGGCTGCGACGCGGTCTGGGGCAAAGCACCGGGTGGATAGACTTCCGTACTTCGACCACTACCGGCCGAGGTTCCCGCCAAAGGCGGTTGCGACTGCGACACCAGCAGCGATCCGGACTGTCCGGGGATGACCATCAGCTCGAACATCCAAATCGTAAAGCGCGTCGGCTGCAGCACCGGAATGGCCGTGTTCTTGGGCAGTTTCTTTCCGTCGAGGCAGGTGCCGTTGGTCGAGCCCAAGTCGAAATAGAACGTGCCGGTGTTATCGAAACGGATGATGCCGTGCCAACCCGAAACGAAATTTCCCTCGAGCACGATGTTGTTAAGCGGGTTGCGTCCAATACGCACAGGCGATTGGTCGAGCTCGTACTTCCTCTCGGTGCCCGAGCGAGGGTCGCGTAGAAGGATCTGGATAAGCATGGGGAACCCCGGAGAGTTCTCAAACCATAGCGCAGTCGCCGTAATGTGCGAAATATCCAATTGACGACGCCGTGTGCGCCCGCCGCGATTGTCACCGCCCAGGCCCGCCATAGCCGCAGAAGGTCGCGGTCGTAAACGTGGCCGTGGCCCTGGCCGAAGTGATCAGTCGACCACACGGCCAGGACCACGACGACGACCACGACGACGACCAGGACCACGACGACGACCCACACCAAATGCTCTGGTTGAGTGCGTGGCACGCTGTAGACTATCCTTCAGTGCTGTAGAAAGTCGATCATCGCTGGCGACGGGGGCAGTCTTCCGACATCGAATCGCCCACGATTTGCTGGCTCGGCGACGGTTCGGTTCTTGCTATGGATTCGAGCATGAGTCGAGCTCTGTTCGCTGTTTTCTGGGCCCTGTCGGCGGTCGCGCAAGCAGCCGAGTCGTTGCCGACGCCTTCCGGCCCGCCCCTCTCCGACGACCCTACGCTGAAGTCGTTCGTGAAAGAGTCGCTCGAAGGACGCCCGGAGCTGACGCAAGTGCGCGCGCAGGTCCGCGCCGAAAGCGAGCGCGCGCCGCAGGTGTCAGCGCTGCCCGATCCGACGCTGTCGCTCGGCATTCAGAATGATGGCTTTTCGGGCATCCAAATCGGCAAGATGGAGACGAGCTTTCTCGCGGTGACGGCGTCGCAGACGTTTCCCTTGGCCGGCAAGCGCGGTTTGCGCGCCGACGTCGCCCACCTTGGCGCGCGTTCGGCCGAAGTGGACTTGCAGCGCGCATTGCTTTCGGCCGAGGCGGATGTCGAGCGCGCCTATCTCGATCTTCTGCTGGTGCGCGATCAATTGGCGTTGCTCGGAAAGCTGGAATCCCTGTGGACGCAGTCGGAGGGGCTTGCTCGGGCTCGCTACGAAGCAGGCGAAGGGACGCAGTCGGATCTGTTGCGTGCCCAGTTGGAGCGCACGCGTCTTCGCCAGCGGCGGTGGTCGCTGGAAAGCGACGAGCGACGTCGCGTCGCCGCGCTCAATCGCTTGCGCGGCCATCCGCTCGACGAAAAAGTGGCGACGGAACGTTCTGTCGTGGATTTGCCCGACCCGGTTCAGCCTGATGTGGGCCAGGCGGTCGCGCAGGCTCAAAACGATAGCCCCGAGCTGAAGAAGGCGATGCTGGTCGACAAGCAGGCGCACCATCGGGTTGAGATGGCCAAGAAAGAGCGCTGGCCCGACCTGACGGTGATGGCCGGACTCATGCCTCGCTGGGGAGATTTTCCGACCATGTGGCAAGCTGCCGTCTCGTTCAACGTGCCGATCTGGTCGACGCAAAAGCAGGCGCGCGCCGTCGCGGAAAACCAAGCGCGTAGCGACGCCGCTGCGAGCGGCGCCGAGACGATTCGGCAAGTACTGCGCGAACGCATCGTCGAGCGGCTGGCGGGGCTGCACGGGCTCGTTGAGAGCAATCGCCTTTACCGGGCCGGCCTCTTGGTGCAATCGGAGGCGACGGTGAACAGCACGCTTCTGCAGTACCAAGTCGGCCGCGTCACCTTCGCATCGGTGCTGGAAGCTCTGGTGGGCTACCTCAACGACCGCAACGGTTTTCTCGAGTCCATCGCCGCCGCTCAGCGCATCGCTATTGCCCAGCGGGAAATAAGCTTGGAAGCATCCGGCGGCGGGGCCGCAGGTCTCGGCGGTGGCGCCATCCCAGGCGCTGGCGGGCAGGCCACGTCGGGTTCCAGCGCGGCTTCCGCCCCAGCCCAAGGCGTGGAATCGGGTGGCGGCAGCTCCATGACACGCATGTAGAGGATCGCCATGGACATCGATAGCTCGAGCCCCGACGAAACATTGCTACCGAGAAAACCTCGACGAACGATGGCGCTGGTCTTGCCGTCGCTTATCGCGGGCGCCGTGCTCGGCGGCAGTGGCACGTACTGGGTTTCTCACAACCACGACCATGCGCTCGCACCTGCCGGCGAGTCTGCGAAGAAAAAGCCGCTCTTCCAATGCCCCATGCACCCGTCGATCACGTCGGATCATCCCGGCGAGTGCCCCATCTGCGGCATGAAGCTGGTGCTGGTGTCGAAGGCGGACGATTCCAGTCCGCAAAAGTCGGGCGAGCGCAAGATTGCGCTTTACCGGTCGCCCATGGATCCCAAGCAAACCTCGCCGACGCCACGCAAGGACGAGATGGGCATGGACTACGTTCCGGTGTACGAGGACGAGCTGAAGGGCGTAGGCGCGCCGGTGCCAGGCCTGGCGACCGTGACGATCGATCCTTCACGCCAGCAGCTGATTGGCTTGCGGACCGTGGCGGCGACCAAGGGCGATGTCAGCTCGACCTGGCGCACGGTCGCGCGCGTGCAGGTGGATCCGACCCGCGTGCGCAAGACCAATGTGAAGATCGAGGGCTTCGTCGAGCGCATCTTCGTCGACTTCGTGGGACAAAGCGTCCGCAAAGGACAGCCGCTATTTTCCATTTACAGCCCGACCCTGCTTTCCGCGCAGAACGAATACATTCTCGCGCTGCAGACGAAGGACGCGCTGGCCAAGACGGGCGCTGAGGGTAGCGAGAATCTGGTGCAGGCCTCACGCCGCCGCCTCGAGCTGTGGGATGTGCCGGCCTCGGAAATCGACCGCCTGACCCGAACGCGCGAGCCGAGCAAGACGCTGACGCTCGTGTCGCCAATCGCCGGGGTCGTCACCGCGAAGAACGTCGTCGAAGGCGCGCGCGTGAGCTCAGGCGAGGCACCGTACGAAATCACGGATCTCAGCATGGTATGGGTCATGGCCGACGCGTACGAAAGCGATCTTGGCCGCATTCGCGTGGGCATGAAAGCCACGCTCACCTTGCCGGCGTATCCCGACCGCAGCTTCATCGGCGAAGTCGTGTTCATCGATCCGCTGCTCGACCCGAAGAGCCGCACGGCCAAGGTGCACCTGCACTTTGCGAATGCCAAGCGCGAGCTCAAGCCCGAGATGTACGGCGAAGTCGCCCTGCAAACTACGGCGAAGGAAGGCGTGCGCATTCCTGCCGACGCCGTGATTCGGGCTGGCAATCAAGACGTGGTTTTCGTCGCCCGCGGCGAAGGCAAGTTCGAGCCGCGCGTGGTTCAGCTGGGCGGTAAGACTGGCGACCAAGTCGAGGTCCGCGCGGGCCTCGACGCCGGCCAGGAGGTGGTCACGCGCGCCAACTTTCTCGTGGATTCGGAATCGCAGCTGCGCGCCTCGCTGGCCGCCATCGGGGGCAAGTAGCGGTGCTTAGGCGCATCATCCGGTTTTCGGCAGAGAACAAGTACCTGGTCATTGCCGGCGCGATCGTCGCCATTGCGATTGCCATCTGGACCATGCGGAACATTCCGCTGGATGCGCTGCCCGATCTTTCGGATACGCAGGTCATCGTCTACTCGCGCTGGGATCGCAGCCCGGACATCATCGAAGACCAGGTTTCCTATCCCATCATCACGGCGCTTCTAGGCGCGCCCAAGGTGAAAGCGATCCGCGGCTACTCCGATTTCGGCTTCAGCTACGTCTACGTAATTTTCGAGGATGGCACGGACATCTATTGGGCACGGACGCGGGTCCTTGAGTACTTGTCCAAGATTTCTTCCCAGCTTCCGGCCGGCGTGAAGACGGAGCTGGGGCCGGATGCTTCGAGCTTGGGCTGGGTCTTTCAGTACGCGCTCGTGGATCGCACCGGCAAGCACACCAGTGACGAGATGCGGAGCTATCAGGACTGGTTTCTTCGCTACGCCATTCAAAGCGTGCCCGGCGTTGCCGAGGTCGCGACGGTGGGTGGCCAAGTCCGCCAGTACCAGGTCACGGTCCGCCCCGACGCGCTGGCCTCGTACAAGCTGCCGCTCGATGCGGTGGTCGAGGCCGTGCGCAAAGGCAACAACGACGTGGGCGGACGCCTGGTCGAGCTGTCGGGCCGCGAGTACATGGTGCGCGGCCGCGGCTACGTGAAGTCGATCGCCGATTTGGAGAAGCTGGTTCTCAAGACGGAAAACGGCACACCCATTCAAGTGAAGGACGTGGCCACGGTTCAGCTTGGCCCGGAGATGCGGCGAGGCATCGCCGACTACAACGGACTTGGCGACGTGGTGGGCGGAATCGTGGTCATGCGCCAGGGCGAAAATGCCCTGAACGTGATTGACCGTGTGAAAGCGAAGTTCGCCGAGCTTAGGCCCTCGCTTCCTGGCGGCGTCGAGGTCGTGACGACCTACGATCGCTCGGACCTTATTGAACGCGCCATTCACACGGTGAAGGACAAGCTGGTCGAGGAAATCATCGTCGTTTCCCTCATCATCTTGCTTTTTCTCTGGCACGTGCCGTCGTCCATCGTGCCGATCTTGACGATTCCCATCAGCGTGGTGCTGGCGTTTATCCCGATGTACCTCATGGGATTGAACGCGAACCTGATGTCCTTGGCTGGGATTGCGATTTCCATCGGCGTCCTGGTCGACGGCGCCATCGTCGAGGTCGAGAACGCGTACAACAAAATCTACCTCTGGCAGGCCGGCGGCAAGAAGGAGGACTTCCACAAGGTGCGCCTGGAAGCGCTGATGGAAGTGGGGCCGTCGGTGTTCTTTTCGCTGCTGGTGATCGCAGTCGCCTTCATGCCGGTGTTCACGCTAGTGGACCAAGAAGGTCGGCTTTTTAAGCCGCTGGCCTATTCGAAGAACCTGGCGATGGCCATCGCGGCGCTCTTGGCAGTCACGCTAGATCCGGCGATGCGCATGCTGTTCGCGCGGGCCGAGCCGTTTCGTTTCAAACCGCGGTCGGTGGCTTGGTTGGCCAGTGCGCTATTGGTCGGGAAATACTATTCCGAGGAGCGGCACCCCATCAGTCGGCTGCTCCATAGGATCTACGAGCGGCCGTGTCGCTTCGTGGTTCGCCACGCGAAGCTGACCGTGGTGGCGAGCTTGGCGCTGGTCGTGGCGACGATTCCAGTCTTTCTCAAGCTGGGCTCGGAATTCATGCCGCCGCTGCGTGAAGGCTCGCTTTTGTACATGCCGTCGGCCGTGCAGCCCGGCATGTCGGTGGCCGAAGCGCAAAAGGCGCTGCAGGTGCAGGATAAGATTCTCATGACCTTTCCCGAGATCGATCGCGTTTTCGGCAAAGCGGGCAGGGCAGGGACATCGACGGATCCAGCTCCCCTTGGCATGATGGAGACGACCATTTCGCTCAAGCCGGAATCCGATTGGCGAAGTAAAGCCCGTTGGGATTCGGCGTGGGCGCCCGGCTGGCTCAA
>ODAK010000923.1_pt1 | contig 33161 bp, 32 predicted proteins | sample 1539591 | NCBI WGS metagenome assembly ODAK01 (sample SAMEA3539303, study PRJEB22396) | soil metagenome | biome: tundra; feature: field; material: soil | place: USA | collected 2010-05 | depth 0.15 m | reverse complement strand
ATCAATCCGCATCTGGCTACGCGACCCCGTCACATGATCTACGAGACACGCCCTAGCCGCGAGAGCGGCTAGCGCCCCGTTTGCGTGGGCAGGCCGTAGCAGCCGTTTTCCGCAGGCACTGCCAGGCCGTCGGCGATCAGGGCAGCCAGGGCCCTGGCCCGCTGGACTCCGGCCGGCCAGGCCGCATCAAGGCGGCTGGCCTGGACCGGTCCGGTGGCGTCCCTGAGCACCGTGAGCAGCCGGCCGCGGCACTCCCGGTCGCTGCCTGCGTAGCGCGCCGCAGCGGGGCGCTCCGGCCCGGCGGGGCTGCCTGCGAGCCGCCATGAGCAGTGCCGCGCGACCGGGCAGCCGCCGCACCGCGGCCGGGCGGCGGTACAGACCAGCGCACCGAGTTCCATGACGGCGACGGACCATCGCGCCGCACGCCGCGGGGCCGGCGGCAGCAGCGACTCAGCGAGCCGCCGCTCGGCTGCGGAGGGGGCCCGGGGAGGCAGGTGCTCACCCCAGACCAGCCGGGTAAGCACCCGGCGCACGTTCGTATCGAGGACGGCATGCCGCTGGCCGAAGGCGAAGCTGGCCACCGCGGCGGCAGTGTAGGAGCCGACCCCGGGCAGCCCGGCCAGCGCGGTCACTGACGCCGGGACCTCCCCGGCGTAGTCGTCCGCGAGGACCTGCGCGCTCGCGTGCAGGCGGATAGCCCGGCGGGGATAGCCCAGACGGCCCCATTGCCTGAGGGCATCCGCGGGAGCGGCCGCGGCCAGCGACGCGGGGGCCGGCCACCGCGCCAGCCAGGCCTCGTGCGCGGGCAGCACCCGCGACACCGGGGTCTGCTGCAGCATGATCTCGCTGACCAGCACCGACCATGCCGACGCTCCGGGACGGCGCCATGGAAGGTCCCGCGCGTGCGCCGCATACCATTGCAGGACGGGTCCCACCAACTCGTCTGTCATCTCACGACCGATCCTCGCTCGGGCCGGCCAGCACGATGCCCGCGCGGGTCGAATCCCATTTGCCCGGTGTTCCACCCGTTGCGCTCTGCGGGACAGAAGGAGTTTAGTGGGCGTATTGCGGTCACTTGTCGCACCGTCTCCCCGATATCCGGTGCGCTGCGCGGGCGATTCCGGCACGATAGCTGCTGGGAGCGGAGGTGCGCAGTGATAGTGCGGCAGGCCAGCAGACTCCGGGAGGTCCGGTACGACATCCGGGGGCCGGTCCTGAGCCGGGCCAGGCAGCTCGAGGCGGCGGGTCACCAGATCCTCAAGCTCAACCTGGGCAACCCGGCGCCATTCGGCCTGGACGGTCCTGGCGCGGTGCTGGACGACGTGGCCCGCAGCGTTCCGCTGGCGCAAGGCTACAGCGACGCGCGGGGCATCGAGCAGGCGCGGATCGCGGTTGCGGAGCGCTATGCGGGCCTCGGGGTCCCCGGCGTGGGCCCTGACGACGTCTATCTCGGCAACGGCGTGTCGGAGCTCATCGTCATGGCGGTGCAGGCGCTGCTGGACGATGGCGACGAAGTGCTGATTCCCAGCCCCGACTATCCGCTGTGGACCGGAGCGGTCAGCCTCTGCGGCGGGCGGGCGGTCCACTACCGGTGCGACGAGGCGGCAGGCTGGGCCCCCGACCTCGGCCACGCGGCCGCCCAGATCACCGCCAGGACCCGGGCAATCGTGATTATCAACCCGAACAACCCGACCGGAGCCGTCTACTCCACGCAGACCCTGCTCGGCCTGCTGGACCTGGCGCGCCGTCACGGCCTGCTCGTGCTCGCCGACGAGATCTACGACAAGATCATCTATGACGAAACGGAGCACGCGTGCGCGGCTGCGCTCGCGCCGGACCTCATGGTCCTCACCATGTGCGGGCTGTCGAAGACCTACCGGCTAGCCGGATTCAGGTCGGGCTGGCTGGTGGTCAGCGGCCCTCGCCGCGACGCGGCGGAGTACCTGGAGGGACTGGAACTGCTCGCCAACATGCGGATGTGCCCGAACGTGCCGGCCCAGTACGCGATCCAGACCGCGCTCAGCGGCCGGCAGGACATCAGTGACCTGCTCCGGCCTGGAGGCCGGCTGCGCGAACAGCGCGATCATGCGTGGCGCAAGATAACCGAGATTCCGGGAGTGGACTGCGTCGAGCCGGCCGCGGCGCTCTACCTGTTCCCCCGCCTCGACCCCGATGTCTACAAGATCCGCGACGATGAGCAGCTCGTCATCGACTTGCTTGAACAGCAGCACCTGCTGCTCACCCATGGCACCGGGTTCAACCTCCCGACCGCCGACCACCTGCGCATGGTGTTTCTCGCCGAGATCGACGTGCTCGACGACGCGATCGAGCGGCTCGGCACGTTCCTTGAGTCCTATCAGCAGTAGGTCATCGTGTCGACTTTTCGGCAGATATAGCGGAAATGGCGTCACGATCAGCCCTGGACGCGTGTGCCGCCAGGATGGGTGCGCGTGCGCAGCCGCCAGGTCCGCGGCCGCGCACGCTCCGCCTCAGCAACTGCGCCAGACTGCTGAGGTGAGGGTCACGATCCGCGTCCGGCCAGGTGCCGGGACCACCAAGGTCGGTGGCGAATACGATGGCGCGCTCGTCGTCCGGGTGAGCGCGCGGCCTGTGGACGGCCAGGCAACGGAGGCCGCCCTGGCCGCGGTCGCGGCGGCATTCGGTTTGCGCCGGCGCCAGGTAACCCTGGTGACCGGCGCGGCCAGCAGGATGAAGGTGGTCGAGGTCGCCGGCGGCCAGCAGGCCGTGCTCGATGAACTTCTCGGCCGGTAGCCGGCCCGGCCCGGCTACCCATCCCGCCTGGCCCGTCCCGCTCCCATCCCGCCCCGCGTGGCCCGCCAGTCCCGCCCGCCCCGGATTTCATCTCACCAGCCGAGCTCCTCGAGCCGGTCGTCAGCTATGCCGAAATGATGGCCGACCTCGTGGACGACGGTACGGCGCACCTGGTCGACGACCTCCCCTGGGGTCCGGCAGATAGCGCAAATCGCCCGGTGGTAGATCGTGATCCGGTCGGGCAGTACGCCGGCATACTGAGACGAGCGGCTGGTGAGCGGAATTCCCTGGTAGAGCCCGAGCAGTCCGGGCGGCCCGGCCCCGTGCTCGACCGTGACCGCCACGTTCTGCATCATCCGGCCGAGTTCGTCAGGCAGCCCGTCGAGCGCCGTGGCGACCATCTCTTCGAACCGGTCAGGCTCCACCTCGATCACCATGCCATTGTCTGGCAACGGCGCTCCGATGCCAGGCGACGGGCGGATTGCCCGCGGGACACGGTAAGACGTGGGGGCAGCCCGCAGCCCGGTCAATACCGGTCCTGATAGGCGCAGAACGGGGCATTGGCGCGAGTCGCACCGCACACTGCCCGGACGCCGCGGACCAGCAGGATGGCCATCTCCCGGACTTGCCACAGCAACCCGGACAAGCCTCCTACCTGCAGCGATGTTCAGATCTCCGGGCCGGCGGGTCGGCCGGGGCCAGGTTGCCGCCGCTTGCATACTGCTCGCATGGGCCCGAAAGCGTTCCGTGATCAAGCGCAGCAGCGCGCGCCCAGGCCCGCGACCTACTGGCGCCGCCGCTTCCTCACGCTCGTCGCCGGCTTCGGCGTTCTTGCGCTGGTCGCCTGGGCATTCTCCGGAGCGCTCGCCGTGACCAAGACCGCCACCTCGCCGCCCGCGGGTGCCCGATCGGCTGCGCGGGCCCAGCCGGGCCGGCTGGGCAGCGGGAGCCGATCGGGAGCCTCCGCCGGCAGTGCCACGCCGGGAGCCTCCAGCAGCCCCGCCACGTCAGCACCGGCGGGGCACCGCAGCAGTACGGCCAAGGTCCCCGCCGCGGCCCCGGTCCGGTCAAGGTCACGCGCCGGGGCGAAGACCGTCCGGGCCGGCCGCGAGCGGCCCTGCAGCCGGGGCGATGTCGTGCTCAGCCTCTTCGCCAGCCAGGACAGCTACGGGCCTGGCCAGCTACCGGTGTTCGATGTCGACGTCGTTTCCACGTCCGAGCGCACCTGCACCTTCAATGTCGGTCCCAGGTTCCTCACGCTCGTGATCACTTCCGGCGGTGTCAGGGTCTGGAGCTCGGCGGACTGCGTGGCGGGCCAAGGATCGCTGCTGACCGATCTGGTCAGGGGCGTCCCAGCGGTCCTGCCGATCTCCTGGGGGCGCGAGACCTCTGCCGAAGGATGCGCGATCAGCTCGAGGCGGGTGCGAGGCGGGACCTACGACGCTGCCGCCACGGACGGGCGGCTCGTCAGCGCCACCGAGGCATTCCGGGTCAGCTGACCGGATGCTGACCAGCGGGCGCAGCGGCCGCTGCTACGCGTACCTCTCCAGGATCGATGACTCGGCCAGCCGCGACAGGCCCTCGCGCAGGCTCCGGGCGTGCGGGTCGCCCAGGCCTTCGACCCGCTGCAGGTCCTCGACGCTCGCGGCGAGCACCTTCTGCAGCCCGCCGAAGTGCTCGACGAGCCGGTCCACCGCGGCCCGCGGGATCCGCGGGACCATCGCCAGCAACCGGTATCCGCGCGGGCTCACCAGCTCGTCCAGCGCGTCGGGCCCGGTGAACCCGAGGACCGCCGCGACAGCGGTGCTGTCCAGGAGCTCATCGGGCGGCACCTGCTCGAGGCTGGCGAGGACGTCGGCGGCGGCGCGCGCCCGGTCTCCGGGCGGCCCGGGCACGTAATCGCGTACGAGCAGCTCACGGTCCTGTGCCGTTCCGGCGACCAGCTCGTTGAGCTGGAGCGCGAGTAGCCGCCCGTCGGTGCCGAGCTCCACCATGTAACCCTCGATCTCGGCCGCGATCCGGCGCACCATCTCAAGCCGCTGGGCCACGGCCGTGACATCGCGCGCAGTTGCCAGATCCTCGATCTCGAGCGCCGACAGCGCGCCCGCCACCTCATCGAGCCTGAGCCGGTACCGCTCCAGGGTCGCGAGAGCCTGATTGGCGTGCGACAGGATCGCGGCCGAGTCCTCGAGCACCCGGCGGGTTCCCTCGATATACAGCGCGATGATCCGCATGGACTTGCTCACCGAGATCACCGGGTAGCCGGTCTGCCGGGCGACGCGCTCGGCGGTCCGGTGCCGGGTGCCCGCCTCGTCGGTGGGGATGGCCGGATCGGGGACAAGCTGAACGGCAGCCCGGACAATATTGGCCGCCGGCTCGTCCAGGACGATCGCGCCGTCCATCTTCGCCAGCTCGCGCAGGCGCGTGGCGGAAAAAGAGACCCTGAGGTCGAAACCGCCAGAGCACAGATCCTCGACCGCCTGGTCATAGCCCAGCACGATCAGCGCGCCGGTATTGCCGCGGAGAATCCGCTCCAGCCCGTCCCGGAGTGCCGTGCCGGGCGCCAGCGCTGCCAGCGCGGCGCGGCGGCGCTTGTCTCGGCCTTCGCTCAGCGCGGGCACGTGACCTCCGGACAGTCGGTCATTACCGTGAGTGTATCGGCGGCTGGCCTGCCGTGCCTGCGGCTTGACCCCGGGCTTCACCCGCCCAGCGCCAGCGCGATCGCCTGGCCTATATCGGCAGCCTCCCGCACGTCCATCCGGGCGCCGGTGCCGCCCGGGCTCCCGGCGGCACCAGCCTGCCGCAGCGGCTCCAGGCTGCCCGGCGGCACGATCGCCCGGCGGAATCCCATCCGCTCGGCCTCCGCAAGCCTCCTCGGCAGCCCCGCCACCCGGCGGATCTCGCCGGCCAGCCCCACCTCCCCGATGGCCGCCAGGCTGGACGGCACGCTGAGGTCGGATGCCGCGCTCGCCAGAGCGAGTGCGATCGCCAGGTCGACGGACGGCTCAGTCAGCCGGACCCCGCCCACGGTGGCGGCGTAGACATCCTGCTTGCCGATGGCCACGGCTGCCCGGCGCTGCAGGACGGCGACCACCATGCCCACGCGGGAGGGGTCCAGGCCGGACGTCACCCTGCGGGTCAGGTCCGCCGTCGACGCGCAGACCAGGGTCTGCACCTCGGCCACGAGCGGACGGCGTCCCTCCAGCGTCACCGTCACGCAGGTGCCCGGCACCGGTTCGGGCAGCCGGGACAGGAACAGCCCGCTCGGATCGGGCAGCTCGGCCAGGCCGCATTCGCCGAGCTCGAAGCAGCCGATCTCGTCGGTGGGCCCGTAGCGGTTCTTCAGGGCGCGGACCATTCGCAGCTGGGCGCGGGAATCGCCGTCGAAATGCAAGACGACGTCGACCAGATGCTCGAGGGAGCGCGGGCCGGCGATAGATCCGTCCTTGGTGACATGGCCGACCAGTACGGTCGTCAGCGCCCGCTGCTTGGCCAGCGCGGTCAGCGCCGCGGTGATCTCACGGATCTGGGTGACCCCGCCAGGAGCGCCATCGACGCCGGCCGCGCAGATGGTCTGCACGGAGTCGACGATGAGCAGCCGGGGATCGACGGCGTCGACGTGCTCAAGGAGCGCCTCCAGATCGGTCTCCGCAGCCAGGAAGAGCCCCTTGCTGACCGCCCCGGTCCGATCGGCCCGCAGCCGGACCTGCGCCGCGGACTCCTCCCCGGTCACGTAAAGGACCGGTCCGCGGGCAGCGGCCAGGGCACCGGCCTGCAGCAGCAAGGTGGACTTACCGACGCCGGGTTCCCCGGCCACCAGTACCACGGCGCCAGGGACCAGGCCGCCGCCCAGCACTCTGTCCAGCTCGCCAAGGCCGGTGGGCCTGGCGTGGGCGGCAGTGGCGTCGATGTCGGCGATGGACATGGCGGCCGGCCCGGATCGCGGCGGCCGGCCGGCCGGGTGCGGCGCCCGCGGGCCAGCCCGCGCCCGCGCCCGCGCCCGCGCCAAGGCCAGCGCTGAAGCCGGGGCCCTGGTCTCCGCGACCGTCCCCCAGCTCCGGCACTCGCCGCACCGCCCCGCCCACTTCATGCTCTGCCAGCCGCATTCAGAGCACTGGTAGAGCGTGGCCACCACCGGATTTCCCATGACACGCACGGTAGTCACCGGTACCGACAGAGCCTCGGCCTGCCCGGATCGCACCGCCGGCCGGCATAAGCTGGCGACGCAGGTTGTCACAAGGCAGGTGCGGCCACAGGCCGCACGATCAGGCAGAGGAGACGCCTTGGGCCACGTCGCCCCGGTAAGCAGTGTGCAGGTGGCGTTGTCGACAGCGTCGGTCTTTCCGGAACGGGTGCCCGACGCCTTCGAGACGGCGGCCCGCCTCGGCTATGACGGGGTTGAGGTCATGGTCTCGGCTGATCCGGTCAGCCAGGACCTGGACGTGCTGCGCAGGCTATCGGACTATCACGGCGTGCCTGTCCTTGCCGTGCATGCGCCGTGCTTGCTGATCACCCAGCGGGTATGGGGCCGCGAGCCCTGGGGCAAGCTGGTCAGGACCAGGGAGGCCGCCGGGAAGCTCGGCGCGAAGATCGTCGTGGTGCATCCGGCATTCCGCTGGCAGCGGGAGTACGCGAAGGACTTCGAGAGCGGGCTGACCCGGATGGACGAGGAATCCGATGTGGTGTTCGCCGTCGAGAACCTTTATCCGCTGCGGCCCCGGGGCACTGAGGTCACCGCCTGGGCGCCGCACTGGAATCCGGTCGAGCTGGATTACCCGCATGCCACGCTGGACCTCTCGCATACCGCCGTATCGGACTCTGACGCCCTGGAGATGGCCGACCAGCTGGGGGACCGGCTGGCGCACGTGCACCTGGCCGACGGCACCAAGCCGGGCCTGCCCGACGAGCACCTGGTACCGGGCCGGGGCACCCAGCCGTGCGCGGAGCTGCTCACGCGGCTTGGCGCCCGCGGCTACGACGGAGTCGTAGTCGTCGAGATAAGCACCCGCCGTGCCGCCACTCGCGACGAGCGCCAGGCCGACCTGGCCGAATCACTTGAGTTCGCCCGCCGTCACCTGGCGGCAGGCCGGCCGGCGCAGGACGACGCGGGTCGCGGCGAGGGCGGCGTCAGGCGTCGACAATCAGTGTGACCGGACCGTCGTTGACCAGCGTCACCTGCATGTTCGCCCCGAAGATACCGGTGAGCACACAGCCGCCCAGATCGCGCAGCGCGGCGGTGAAGGCCGTGACGAGCGGCTCGGCCACCGCTCCTGGCGCGGCCGCCTGCCAGCTCGGCCGGCGTCCCTTGGCGGTGTCGGCGTAGAGGGTGAACTGGCTGACAACGAGCAGTGGCGCACCCGTTGTCGCGCACGACTGCTCATCAGGCAGAATCCGGAGATGGTAAATCTTCCGAGCGAGGCTGGCCGCCGTCGCGGCCGTGTCCGGATGGGTCACGCCGACAAGCACCACGAGGCCAGGGGAGGGCAGGGTGGCGACCGTTTCCCCGGCGACCGCAACGCTCGCCTGACTGGCCCGCTGGACTACAGCTCGCACGAGAAAGCATTCTCCCGCCCATGACCTCAGACAGCACGCGCCGGCCCGGGCCGGCCACCCTGATCACCGTCGCACCCACCGGTGCGGAGTTGGAGAAGTCGGCGGTTCCCGCGCTCCCCGTCACGCTCGACGAGCTGGTCACGACGGCCATCGAGTGCCGGGCGGCCGGAGCGGCCGTGGTGCATGTGCACATCAGGGACGGCGCGGGGCGGCCCACCCTGGACCTCGCCCGCCTGACCGACACCGTCCAGGCGCTCCGTGATAGCACTGACCTGATCATCCAGCTGTCCACCGGAGGCGCGGTCACCGACGGCTTCGGGCCGCGGCTCGCTGTTCTGGACGCCGGCCCGGACGCATGCTCCCTGACCTGCGGAACGGTCAACTTCGGGGACGAGGTGTTCACCAACCCATGGCCGTTCATCCGCGAGCTCTACGCCAGGACCAGGGAACTCGGCGTGGTACCTGAATTCGAGCTCTTCGACATCGGCCACGTGGCCACGCTGCACCGGCTCCTGGACGACCTGGGCGAGCCCCATGGCGGTCACGTCCATTGCGACCTGGTGATGGGCGTGCCCGGCGGGATGCCGGGCAATGCCGCGACCCTGGTCCAGGCGATGGCCGCGCTGCCGGCCGGCGCCACCTGGTCGGCCACCGGCATCGGCAGCCGCTCGCTGCCGGTGATTCTCGCGGCGCTGGCGGCCGGAGGTCACCTGCGGGTCGGCATGGAGGACACGGTCACCTTCGCCCGCGGCAGGCCGGTGACCGGCAATGCCGAGCTGGTGCAGCGCGCCGCTGCGCTCGCGGAGCTCGCCCAGCGCCCCGCGATGTCGCCGGAGCGGGCCCGGGCGATGCTGGGGGTGGCCGGCCATCGGTGAGAATCCAGTCGTCGCGGAGATCGTCAGGTCAGGCTTCGCGGAGTCCGCGCACCGCGGCACGATAGCCGCGCTGAACGCCGACGGCAGCGCGGCGCTGACGGCAGGCTCGGCAACCGCGCCCGTCTTTCCCCGGTCGTCGAACAAGCCGATCCAGGCGGCGGCAATGCTGAGCTGCGGCCTGGACCTGGACGGGAAGCTGCTCGCGCTGGCCGCCGCGAGCCATTCCGGCGAGGACTTCCACGTTGCCGGGGTACGCGAGATCCTGTCCAGGGCCGGACTGGACCCCGGCGCCCTGCAGTGCCCGCCGGATCTGCCGCTCGGCGAGCCGGCCAGATGGGCGCTGCTGCGCCGCGGCGGCGGCCCGGACCGGCTGCACATGAACTGCTCGGGCAAGCACGCCGCGATGCTGGCCACCTGCGTCGCCGCGGGCTGGCCCACCGCCACCTACCGGGACCCTGATCACCCGCTGCACGCCGAGATCAGGCGGCAGCTCGAGCTGCTGGCCGGCGAGCAGGTGGCCGCTACCGGGGTGGATGGCTGCGGCACGCCAGTATTCGCCATCTCGGTGCTCGGTGTCGCGCGGGCCTTCCGCTCGATGGTGCGGGCGGTGCCCGGATCGGCCGAGCGCCGGGTCGCGGACGCGATGCGCGCGCACCCCGAGTGGACCTCGGGGAGCGCGCGTTCCGAGCGGGCCCTGATGGCAGCCGTTCCCGGCCTGCTGGTCAAATCGGGTGCTGAGGGTGTCCAGGCATTCGCGCTGGCCGACGGCAGGGCCGGCGCGTTCAAGATCGACGACGGCGCGCAGCGGGCCATCCCGGCGCTGACGGTCGCGCTGTTGCGGGCGCTGGGCACCGGCGAGGGGCTGCTGGCCGATGTCGGCGCGCTCGCAGCGCCCCCGGTGCTGGGCGGCGGCGAGAAAGTAGGGGAAATCCGGGTGCGGATCCACGCAGAATCCTAACGGGGATCGCCCGCTAGCCAGTTTGCAATTGCAAGCACTAGCGGCGAGAATTGAGTACATGAGTCCGGTGAACGTCCCCGCGATCGGCGCGTACATCCGTGAGCAACGGGAGCAGGCCAGAATCTCGCTTCGCCAGCTAGCCCAGGCGGCGGGCGTGTCCAACCCCTACCTGAGCCAGATCGAGCGCGGCTTGCGCAAGCCCAGCGCGGACATCCTGCAGCAGATAGCGAAGGGGCTGCGGATCTCGGCGGAGGCCCTGTATGTGCAGGCGGGCTTCCTCGAGGACCGGCCGTCGGGGCAGGGGGTGCGGGAGGCGGTCCTGAGCGATCCGGCGCTGACCGAGCGGCAGAAGCAGATGCTCCTCGAAATCTATGACTCCTTCCGGACGGAGACGGCGCTTGCCGCCGAGGGCCTGGCCTGGCCGGAAGAGCCCGAGGGGCTGACCGCGGCGGACGACGAGATCGCCAGCACGACCGCGCCGCCCAGCAGGCGCACGACGTCCAAGACGGCCACGAAGCCCGACGCAAGCACGGCGCCCGGCCCAAGCACGGCGCCCGGCCCAAGCACGGCGCCCGGCCCAAGCACGGCGCCCGCGCCGACGGGGGCCAGCGCCGCCCGGCCGGCCGGCCGGGCGAAGGCACCCCGCGGCGTGAAACGGGCGGCCACTGCGCAGGCCCCGGACGGCAGCAGTCAGGCCGGCGGCGGCGGTGTGGCCGCCGCGGCGGCTCAAGCCGGTGGCGGAAGCCAAGCCGGTGGCGGAAGCCAAGCCGGTGGCGGAAGCCAAGCCGGTCGCAGCGGCCGTGCCACCGGCAGCAACCGTGCCACTGCCGTAGCGAGCCGCACCACTGGCCCGGCTCGTCCCGGCGCTGCAAGGAACAGCGCCGCGAAGTCCACCGGCAATGCGAAAGCGGCCGGGAGTACGCAGGCGGTCAACGGGACCGGGCCCGCTGCCGCTGCCGAAGACGATGCTGAGTCCTTGCCCGGCCCGACTGCTGAGCCGCACCCCGGCCCGGCCAGAACCCGGTAGCGTGACATCGTGTTCTTCTCCAACGCGGGCGCCTATTCGCCGCTTGAGTGGTTCTTCCAGGCGCTTGCCATCGCAGCGTTCGTCGTAGAGGTGTGGGCGTTCGCCGACGCGGTCCGCCGGCCTGCCCCGGCCTTCGTCGCGGCCAGCAAGCAGACCAAGCCCTTGTGGCTGGTCATCCTCGGCGTCGCGCTGGTGATCGGCGTCGGCGGCGCGGTCGGCAAGCTCAACTTGCTCAGCATCCTGCCCATCATCGCCTTTGTGGCGGCGGCCATTTACCTGACCGATGTCCGACCCAAGGTCAGGGAGTTTCGCGGCGGATCGCACCAGGGCCCCTACGGTCCCTGGTAAGAAGGCAGGATGACCGACACGAACTGGCGCACGCACCGGCTTGAGCTGGATGACCAGACGCTGCGTGAGTGGGACGCGAACGTACTGGACTCCGGCGAGGACGGGATCGTCCTTGACCGGTCAGCGTTCTACCCCGGCGGCGGCGGCCAGCCGCCCGATCACGGCGTGCTGCTGTGGGGCGGGGTTCAGACCCGCATCGCGGGCGCCAGGAAGGGCGATGACCTCTACCTGCTCCCGGTGGAAGGCGATCCGGTGCCGCCTGCGGGCACTGCTATCCGCGGCGCCGTGGCGGATCAGCGCCGCACCGCTCTGATGCGCACCCACTCTGGCCTGCACGTGCTCTGCGGTGTCGTCTTCCGGGACTTCGGCGCCCTGGTCACCGGCGGCAACATGGAGCCGTTTACCGCCAGGATGGACTTCGACCTGCCGGAGGTCCCCGGCGGCTTCCGTGACGCGGTCGAGTACGCCTGCAACACTGAGATCAGCTCCGGGCGCCGGATCGATGTCCGGGTGCTGCCCCGCGACGAGGCTTTTGCGATCCCTGACATCATCCGCACCGCCACCAATCTGGTCCCGCCTGATGTCAAGGACGTGCGGATCATCGACATCGTCGGCCTCGATCAGCAGGCGGACGGGGGAACCCACGTCGCCACGACCAGCCAGATCGGCAGGATTGAGGTCGTCAAGATCGAGAACAAGGGACGCGGCTTCCGCCGGCTGCGTATCCGGATCGTCGAGTAGCGGCGCGCGGGTTAGCGGTAGCGGCAGGCTAGTCGCCGGCTGGCTGCCGGGAGACCAGCGGATGCGGCGGCACCGGGAGACGATCGCCGGTCAGGCTGGAAGCAGCAGGAACCCGGCGGGAATGGCGACAACAAGCGCCGCAGCCGCCCAGACCAGGGCGGTGGCAGGCCATGGCAGCCTGGGCGATGGCCGGAGCAGCCTGGAGACGCGCGCGGCCACCTGGCCGTCAGCGCCGCGATAGGCGGCGGCCATGCCGCCCAGCGGGGCTTGCGCCGCGCCCGCCGCGCCGATCCTGATCAGGGCGGTGGCAAGTTCCCTGGCCGCGACCGGCCGATGTCGCAGCGCGCGGTCGTCGGCGAGCATCTCGACGAGCATCGCCACCGCGGCGTGCGCCGTCCGTGCCATCGCCGACCAGCGGAAAGCGCGCAGCAGCGCGGTGAACGGCAGCAGTACCAGATCGTGCCGCTCCCGCAGATGCGCGCGCTCGTGCGCCAGGACCGCGGCGAGTTCTGCCTGATCCAGCAGGGCCAGCGTGCCCGCGCTTATCACGATCGCCGATCGCAGCCCGGGCACGCAGTAGGCAGCTGCAGCCGGATGATCGACCACCAGCGCGCCGGGAACCTTCGGGTCGCCGTGCGCCAGCAGCGTCAGCAGCACCCGCTGCCGTCGGCGGGCGCGCAGCACGGCGGCGAACGCGGCCGCCAGCGCGCCGGTCAGCACAAGGAGCAGCAGCAGGCTGGTCGCCAGGGCCACCAGCCGGATCCCGGCCGGCAGCCCGCTCGCCCCGGCGGCAACCACGCCGCGGCCCGCCAGGAACCGGCCGGCCAGAGTGTATGCTCCCCGGGCGACTCCAGGCCGCTGATCTGCGCCGAGAGCGGCCAGCGCCCCGATGGCGGCTAGCCCCCAGCCGAGCCCGAGGGCCTGCCAGAGCAGGATCGCTGCCGCCGGTGACCTGCGCGGCCACCGCGCGGCGGCGAGCGCTGACGCGGCGGGGATACAGGCCACCGCGACAGCGGCCAGGACCAGGACTGCGGCGGGCACTTGTGGTCACTCCCCGGTGCCCGCACTTAGCGCTCCGAGGGCACGGCGGAGCGCCGCCGCCTCGGTGTCCGAGACGCTGCGGGCGAACCTGGCCAGCGCAGCCTGCCGGTCGCCGGTCTGCTCCAGAGCGTTGAGCATCAGCTCGGTCACGTATGCCGCGCGGCTCTCGGCGGCGCAGTAACGCCACGCACGGCCATCACGCTCCCGGCGCGCGAAGCCTTTCTTGGCGAGCCGGTCGAGGACCGTCATCACCGTGGTGTGCGCCAGGTCGCGGTCGGTCAGCCCGCTGCTGACCTGCCGGACCGTCAGCGGGTCCGGGCTCTCCCACAGGATGTCCATGATCGCGCGCTCAAGCTCGCCAAGACGGTTCACTGCGCCAGGTTACCTTCGCCCCTCCCGGGTGAGTAGCCTCGCCTGGTGTCACTCAGCTTCCCGCGCACCTCGCGGGGCCGCGCAGTCGCGATCACCGCCGCCGCGGCGCTCGCCTGCGGCGCGGGTGCCGGCGCCCTCTCGCGGCAGCCGGCCGAGCCGACGCTGGCCCTGGAAGGAATCGCCCAGGACCCGTGCGCCCCGCAGGATGTCATCGCCGTGCCGCCTGGCGTGCGGGGCGCGTACCTGCCGGGCAGCAGCGTGCTGCGGACTCCGGCCGGCATCTACACCGGCTCCGGGCACGTCGCCGCGGTGACGGCTGCCCAGGCGGAGTGCGACCAGGCGGCTGTGGTCGCGAGCCGGCAGTGGCTGGCCGCGGGCGTGGTCCCCGGTGCTACCGGCCCGCACCGGTCGATGGCTATCCGGGCCCTGCTCGACCTGCGGCTGCTGACCGGTACCGATGGCGCGGTGGTGGCGGCATGGCACTCACAGTGGCGTTATGCATGGCCGCGCGATTCCAGCTGGGTGGCGGTCGCGCTCGCCGATACCGGTCACACCGCGGAGGCGTTCGGCATCCTGCGCTTCCTGCAGCGGATGCAGCTGCCCGACGGCACCTGGGCGGCCAGGTACTGGCCGGACGGTGCGGGCCCGGTGCGGGATGGCCGGCCCGCCGAGCTGGACGCCACCGGCTGGGTGCCGTGGGCCGTCTGGTGCTGGGCCGCCGCGCTGCGCCAGGCCGGCCGCGCGGGCCGGCGCCAGCTGGCCCTGCTGTGGCCGATGGTCGAGGCGGCCGCCAACGCGGCCAGCCGGGCACTCACCAGCGATGGCCTGCCGGCTGCCTCGACGGACTACTGGGAAGACTCGACATCGGTCACGCTCGGTACCGCAGCGCCCCTGCTGGCGGGCCTGCGGGCGGCCGCAGACCTCGCCGGGCCGCTTGGTGCCAGCGGTGCTGCGCGGCGCTGGTCTGGCGCCGCGGCCCGGCTGGCCGCCGCCATCGCGGCCAACTTCGGCCGCTATGGCTATCACCGGCTGCCGCAGGCCACGTCGGGAGCGGATGCCGCGATCACCTTCCTCGGGCCGCCATTCGCCGCGGCAAGCCCGGCGCTTGATCGTGCCGCCCGCAGCGCGCAAGCCGCGCTGACCTTGCCAGACGGCGGCATGTTGCCGGGCACCGCCTGGCCCGGCGACCGCACCGTGGCCTGGACGCCGGAGACGGCGTTCTTCGCGCTGCTGTGGGCATCCGCCGGGGATCGCCAGCGAAGTAACGCGCTGCTCTCCTGGCTGGCGGGACACCGGACCCGGCTCGGGGCGCTCCCCGAGCAGGTGAACGCGCACGGGCAGCCCGTCTCAGTGGCACCGCTCGGCTGGACCGACGCGGTGGTCTTGCTCACCCTGATCGCGCAGCGTCACCGGCTGGCCGTGCCGCCGGTGCCCGGACCAGCCGGCGGCGGCGAAGTGGGACACTAGGGCTGAATGTTCCCGTGGCCGGAACGGGCCGTTCTCGGCAGCAACCGGTCCAGGGGCTGGCCATGATGACGAGGCTCCCAGCCAGGAGGACACCGATGTCCGCAGAATCTCCGCGCTTCCGGCCGATCCTTGACCAGTTTGCGCCCTACCAGCCGGGCAAGGCGCCGGCGCCTGGCGGCCGGTCGTTCAAGCTCTCGTCGAACGAGTCCCCTTTCGGCCCGCTGCCGTCGGTCCTGAAGGTCATCACCGAAGCGGCCGGCGAGATCCACCGGTATCCCGACAACGGGGCGGTCGAGCTGACCCGGGCCATCGCTGCCAGGTTCAGCGTGCCCGCATCGCACGTCGCGGTCGGCTGCGGCTCGGTGGGCGTGGCCCAGCAACTGCTGGAGGCCGTCGGCGAGCCGGGCACTGAGGTCCTCTATGCCTGGCGGTCGTTCGAGGCCTATCCGTACCTGAGCGACCTGGCGGGCACCACCTCGGTCCGGGTGCCGTTGCGCGCCGAGACGCATGATCTGGCCGCGATGGCCGCGGCGATCACGGCCCGGACCAGGCTGGTCTTCGTATGCAACCCCAACAACCCGACGGGGACCGTGGTGCGCCGGGCCGAGCTGGTCGAGTTCCTTGACCGGGTGCCGGCCGACTGCCTGGTCGTCCTGGACGAGGCCTACTGCGAGTACGTCAGGGACCCGGGTGTGCCGGACGGCCTCGCGCTCTACCGGGACCGTCCGAATGTGGCCGTGCTGCGCACCTTCTCCAAGGCATACGGGCTGGCCGGCCTGCGCGTCGGCTTCCTGATCGGGCATGAGCCGGTCGCCGCAGCGGTCCGCAAGACGATGCTGACTTTCACGGTGAACTCCCTTGCGCAGGCCGCCGCGATGGCCTCGCTCGCAGCCGAGACCGAACTGCTCGACCGGGTGGATGCGGTGGTCGCCGAGCGGGACCGGGTCTGTGCCGAGCTGAGCCGCCAGGGCTGGACGGTGCCCCCTACCGAAGCCAACTTCGTCTGGCTCCGGCTGGCGGAAGACACCGCCGGCTTCGCGGCCGCCTGTGATCGCGCCGGGATCAGCGTCCGGCCGTTCGCCGGCGAGGGCGCCCGGGTCTCCATCGGGGAAACTGCGGCCAACGACGCGTTCCTGGCGGTCACCGCTGCCTATCCGCGCCGCCACTGACCCGGCGGCTGGCAGCGGTGAAGCTTCATGTGATCCACGAGTACCCGGACTGGTACGCGCCGCTCGGGGCGGCGTTCGATGCCGCCGGCGTGCCGCATGAGCAGTGGCTGCGCGGCGAGGGCGTGCTGGACCTGGACGAGCCGCCGCCGCGCGGGGTCTTCTGGTCCCGGATCAGCGCGTCATCGCACACCCGGGGCCACCCGCACGCCAAGGACCAGGCGCGCGGCGTGCTGAGCTGGCTGCATGCGCACGGTCGCCGGGTCGTCAACGGGCGCCGGGTGCTCGAGCTGGAAGTGAGCAAGGTCGCGCAGCTCACCGCGTTGCGCGCCGCCGGTTTCGGCGTGCGCTTGTTCGGCAGCCACGACGACTTCGATGCCTACCTTCGGCCGGCGGCTTACTAGCCGCCGGCGGACGGCATCACCCTGCTGCAGGAGTACCTGCGCGCCGCTGAGCCCCGCATCACGAGGGTGGAGGTGGTGGGCGGCGAGTTCATCTGTGCCATTACCGCAGACACGGCCCGCGGTGGCTTCGAGCTGTGCCCGGCCGACGCATGCGCTATCGATCAGGTGCCGGGGCCTGGGCTATTTCGCTGTCCGGCAGGGATTCGATCACCGGCCGGTACCTCGACTTCGCCCGGCAGCACGGAATCGAGATGGCCGGCGTCGAGTTCATCGAGACAGCTGATGGCCGGCTCGTCACGTACGACATCAACACCACGACGAACTACAACGCGGGCATCGAGGCGGTAGCGTCGCGGCCTTCCAGCTCGAATCGCGGGTCTCCCTGGCGGAGTACAGCGTGTCCAACCGCGGGCTGCGCAGCGGGCTGATCGGCACGCCAGATCAGCTCATCGAGCGCCTCCAGGCGTATGAACAGGCCGGGGTCGGGCTGATGCTGCTCCAGTTCTCCCCGCAGCGCGGGGAGATGGCCAGGTTCGGAGCCAATGTGATCAGCCGCTACCCGGGCCGGGCGGCCTAGCGCAGGTCCCGGGCGCAGCGCCGCCGTTACCGCTCCGGCCGCCGCTCCAGCTTCTCCACGAGCAGCCGGTAGAACTGCCGGGGGCGGCCCGGCTGCGGCGACCTGCTCGGCGGCAGCGGCCACGCCAGGCCCTCCTCGACGAGGCCGTGCAGCAGCCTTCTGGCGGTCCGCGGGGTCACAGCGAGGAGCCGCGCCGCGGTGTCCGCGTCCACAATCAGCGTGGCGCCGTCCTCGCGCATCTTCTCGGCGAGCCGGGACAGCGTCTCGAGCGCGCGGATCCGGCCAGGTGATCCGGCGGCCGGGTGGCGGGGCGTCGGTACCAGCGGCTGTCCCTCCCGGCCCAGGGCAAAGCCGCGAACCGCCGGGCTCAATTGGTCGCGGCGGAGGACGGCACGGGCATGTGCCTCCGCCTCCAGCGCCGTCCGGCCCATGCCGACGCCTGCCTCGACGGTGACGCCCAGCTCGCTACGCGCCCGCTCGGTGAACGGCGGAGTCCGGAAACCGTCTGTCGCGCTGGCCAGCGAGCCGCGGGTCGCTGTCACCAGGAAGGCGTGATCGCTGGTGGGACAGACCGTCGCATGCATCCGCTGGGCCTCCTGCACCAGGAACCTGTGCACGGTGAGGCGCAATTCCTCCCGGGACTGCCGTGGCGAGGTGCGCCTGGCAGTGTCTCGCAGCGTCGGGACCTCCACCACTGCGACCGCGAGCTGGGCGTCGTCGAGCCTGCGGTAACCGCCGAGTAGCGCTGCGGCTTGCAGCCCACAGTGGATCGCGTGGGCAGTGGGCCGTACGGTGAAGACCGGGACGTCTGCGGCGGACAACCGGCTGGCCACGGACTGCAGGCAGGTAAAGGCCACCGTTGACTCCTCGCGGCGCCAGAGCCGCTCGTGGAACGAGGCCAGCACCGCCGGGCTTGCCAGCTCCTCGCGTACGTGCAGGCCGCGCGCCGCAATACCGAGTTCAGCGAAGGCGTCCTCGACATCGGCGCGGCTGAGCACGTCCACGCTGGCCCGGCCCAGCTCGCGGCCGCCATCGCGGCTGGCACGGAACAGCGCCGCCTGCAGCGCGCTGCCCGCCAGCGGTACGAAAGTGGCCGGAGAGCTCAGTACCCCGGCTTTGCGCGCGACCTCGTAAGGGACCTGGTTGGCGAACAGGCAGGCGTCGATGCCTGGCCCCAGTCGCACGACCATGTCGGCGGCCTCCTGCTCGTCCCGGTACGCCGCCGCGACGAGCCGCCTGGGCGCCCCGGGGGCGCTGGCCGCGCTCGTGGCACCGGGCCGCCCGGCCGCCCTCGTACCGGCCAGCATGATCCGCTCCACAAGATCGTGCGGCGCGATGATGCCGATGGTGATTTCGCCGGCGGGCTGCCGTAACCCGCTCATGCGGCGCCGCATTCCGTGGCTGCGGCGCTGGCAGCCCCGACCGCGTGGCCGTTCACGTGCTGTCCCGTAGGGGAGCGCCGTCCGTGCTCCCTGGCCGCGCGCTGCTCCGCACGGCCCCCCCGTCGTGATCTCGTGCCCGCGCTCTGTCCCGGGCAAGGCCCCGTTGTTGGCCGCATGCCTGCGCTCTGCTCCTTCGCCTCGCCTGTCTCCGGCTACCTGCAGGCGACGCTGATTGCCCGCAGTTACATTTCGTAGCTCACGGAGACGATCTCCGGAAGAGGCAATTATCCGTGCTGCGGTACCGACAGTACGTAAAGGGCGCTAAAAGGGAGCGAAAAAGGCACGCAAAAGCTGCCGGGACCCGTCCGGCTCGCTGTCCCGGCGTCCGGGCCTTAGTCGATGACCTCGACGTCGATGTCAGCGCCGAGCGTCGTGAGCCGGGCAGCCACCGATGCGTGGCCCCGGTCGATCGGGTAGGCAGGGCCGACGATGGTCTCGCCTTCCGCCGCGAGCCCGGCGAGCACGAGCGCGATCCCGGTCCGCAGATCATGCGCGATGACCTCGGCGCCCCGCAGCGTCGACGGGCCATGGATGAGGGCGGCGTTCCCTGCGACCTCTACCTTGGCGCCCATCTTGTTGAGCTCCCCGGCAAGCGTATAGCGCCCGTCGAAGATGGTTTCCCTGATGTAGCTGGTGCCGTCGGCGAGGCTGCTCACCGCCATGATCGGCGATTGCAGGTCGGTCGCGAACCCGGGGTACGGGCAGGTGATGACGTTGATCGGGCGCAGCTGGCGTTCCCTGCGGACCTGCAGGATGGCACCCTGGCTGGCGAACTCGACGCCCATCTGCTCCAGCTTCCACCGCACGACGCCGAAATGCTCCAGCGAGGCGCCCACCAGGCTCAGCTCGCCGCCGGTGATCGCGGCGGCCATCGCGAAGACGCCCGCGTCGAGCCGGTCCGGCATCACTGTGTGCTCTACGGCGGTGAGCTCACTGACGCCGCGCACCGTGACGAATCCGGTGCCGCCGCCGGTGATCTGGGCGCCCATCTTGCCGAGGAACGCGATCACGTCGAGTACCTCGGGCTCGAGCGCCGCGTTGTCGATCACGGTGACGCCCGGTGCTAGTGAGGCCGCCATTATCAGGTTCTCGGTGCCGGTGTGCGATGGCGTGTCGAGGTAGAGGTGAGCTCCGCGGAGCCGGTCCGCCTTGATGTGGATCTGGCTCTCGCCCTCGTCGACGATGGCGCCGAGCCGTGCGAAGCCGCGGTAGTGGAAGTCCAGGTTCCGGCTGCCGAGGTTGCATCCGCCGATGCCCTCCAGGGTCGCCTCGCCGAGGCGGTGCAGCAGCGCGGGCACGAACAGCACCGAACCGCGGAACCGGCTTGTTATCTCGGCCGGCAGTACCGAACTGGTCAGGTTGGATGCATCGACAACCAGTGTGCGCTCTGCCTCGTGGAACTTGACCACCGCTCCCACGGCCTGGGCGAGCTCCACCGCCCGGCGCACATCCTCGATCACGGGGACATTCCTGAGCACCGTGCGGCCCTTGTCAGCGAGCAGCGATGCGGCGATCATCTTGAGGGCGGCATTCTTGGCGCCCTGCACGAACACCGTGCCCTGCAGCGGGATCCCGCCTCGTACGCGGTAGCGGGTCTGTGGGCCGGTGGTCATATCGGTAGAGCTCCTGTCCCTCAACTTCGGCGTCATGCGACTGCTGTCGGCAGCCGCCGGTGGCGGCGGCCAGCCCGACTCGAGGCCGCCATGCGGCGGGCGGTCCATGTCCCCCGTCGCCCAGTATTCCACCGCTACCCCGTCCCCTAGACCATGTCAGCAGTGTTACGTAAGGTATCTAATTGAATGCATTGAGTAGTAAGGGGGCTCTGACCTTTAGCCCCACCGCTGGCCGGTAATGCTCTGGTAGGCCTGAATGTAGATGTCACGGGTCTGCTCGACCACGCGGGCGGGCAGCGGGGGCGGCGGCTGGCTGCGATCCCAGCCCGCCTCGGGCGAGGTGAGCCAGTCACGGACATATTGCTTGTCGAGCGATGCCTGGCTGCGCCCGGGACACCATTGCTGCGCAGGCCAGAACCTGGAAGAGTCCGGGGTCAGCACCTCATCGGCCAGCCGCAGCACGCCGTCGGAGTCGAAGCCGAACTCCACCTTGGTATCGGCCACGATAATGCCGCGGCGGGCGGCGATCTCGTTGCCGCGCCGGTATACCTCCAGGGTGATGCGTTCCAGGTCGGCGGCCACCGCCGGGCCCAGCTGCGCGGCGACGGCGGAGACCGGGATGTTCTGGTCGTGCTCACCGCGAGGCGCCTTGGTCGCTGGCGTGAAGACCGGCTGGGGCAGCCGGGAGCCATCGGTCAGCCAGGGCGGCAACGGAATGCCGCAGACCGTCCCGGTGCGCCGGTAATCGGCCAGGCCGGAGCCGGCCAGGTAACCGCGGGCCACGCACTCCACGGCGACCATCGAAAGGCGGCGGCAGGCCATCGCGCGCCCGGCGAACTCGGCAGGCACCGGTGCGTCGATGAGATGGTTAGGCACCAGGTCAGCGAGCTGACCGAACCACCACAGCGAGAGCTGGGTGAGGATCTTCCCCTTGTCCGGGATCTCCGTGCTGAGCACGAAGTCGAATGCGGAAATCCGGTCAGTGGCGACCAGCAGCAGCACGCCGTCGCCGGTCTCGTAGAGCTCGCGCACCTTGCCGGAGTAGAGGTGCCTCATGGCCGGCGGTTCCTGCCACCGGCGGTCACGTAAGCCGCTCTAGCCGCTGGAAGACCGGTCCGAGCCGCTCGGTGTACCGCTCCGGCCGGCAGGCTTGGTCCAGTTTCGCCTCGTCAAGGGGCTGGCCGCGGTCGCCGGCGTGCTTGCGGAGCGTCTCGCGGAATGGCACCCCGGTCTCCCACGTGTCCATCGCGGCCGCCTGGACCAGGGCGTAAGCATCCTCGCGGGACATCCCGGCCGCGACCAGCTCGAGCAGCACCGCCGAGGTGTAGATCAGGCCGTGGGTCGCATCCAGGTTGGCGCGCATCCGCGCCGCGTCGACGACGAGGCCCTCGACCACGCCGGCGGTCTGGTCGAGCAGGTAGTCCGTGAGGATGGCGGCATCAGGCAGCGCGATGCGCTCGGCGGAGGAATGTGAGATATCTCGCTCATGCCAGAGCGGGATCCCTTCCATCACCGGGGTGATCTGGGCGCGGACCACCCTCGCCAGTCCGCAGATCCGCTCCGAGCGGACCGGGTTCTTCTTATGGGGCATCGCCGACGAGCCTTTCTGGCCCGTGCCGAACGGCTCGGCAAGCTCGGCGACCTCGGTCCGCTGGCCGTGCCTCACCTCCAGTGCGATCGCCTCGCACACGGTGGAGATCAGCGCGAGAACGCTGACCCAGTCGGCGATCCCGTCGCGGAGCACGACCTGGGTGGCGACGTCGGCGGCTGCCAGCCCCAGCCTGTCCATGACCGCCGCCTCGACAGCCGGGTCGATGTTGGAGTACGTCCCGACCGGACCGGACAGCTTGCCCACCGCGATCGCCGTGCGGGCGCGATCGAGCCGGCCGCCGCACCGTGCCATTGCGAACGCGAAGTCGGCCACCCGGTGACCCCATACGTCCGGCTCCGCGTGGATGCCATGGGTCCGGCCGGCCCGGATGGTGTGCTGGTGTGCCAGTGCGTGGTCGCGCAGCGCTCCGGTGAGCGCGGCGCACTTAGCCGCGAGCAGGTCGGTCGCCTCGGTGAGCTGCACCGCGAGCGCGGTGTCGAGCAGGTCCGAGGAGGTCATCCCGAAGTGGACGTAGGCCGCCGCCTCCCGCGGGACGGTGTTGTCCGCCCATGCGGTCAAGAACGCGATGACGTCATGGCCGGTGACGGCCTCCAGGGCGGCGACCGCCTCCGGCGTGGGCGGCGGCGCGGCCCGGACCGGCGCCAGGCTGCCGGCCGGGACGGTGCCTGCCCGCGCGTGCTCCGCAAGCACCAGGGTCTCGACCCTGCACCACAGCTCGTACTTGTGTGCCTCGCTCCAGACACGGCCCATCTCAGGCAGGGTGTACCGCTCGATCACGTCCTCTATCCTGCCCTAACGCTGGTGGCCGCGCCGGCGGCGGTCGCGCGGGCGGCGAGTGGCCGCTCATATTCCGGCGGCCGTGGCGGCCGCCGGGCGCCGGGCGATGTCCGTCCGGTACCAGCCGCCGCGCATCCGGATGGCCGCCACGGCGCGGTACGCCGCGTTCCTGGCTTCGGCCAGGTCAGCGCCGGTACCTACGACGTCGAGTACCCGGCCGCCGCTGGAGACCACGGCGCCATCTGCGCGCAGCCGGGTGCCAGCGTGCAGGACATAGGCACCCGGTAGCCGTTCGGCGTCTTCCAGGCCGTCAATCTCGTCCCCCATTGCAGGCGTCCCCGGATAATCCTCTGCGGCGATCACCACGGTGACCGCCGCTCCTGGTGCCCAGCGCAGCGGCCCGGCCGCCGCCAGCCCGCCATCGGCAGCGGCCCGCAGCAACCCGGCCAGCGGAGTCGCCAGGCGATCCAGCACCACCTGCGTCTCCGGGTCGCCGAAGCGGGCGTTGAACTCCACGACCTTGATACCTGCCGTCGTCAGGCACAGGCCCGCATACAGCAGCCCGGAGTACGGGCTGCCCAGGCGGCTCAGCTCGTCGAGGGCAGGCTGGATGACGCCAGCCATGACCTCGTCGGCGAGCCCGGGCGGTGCCCACGGCAGCGGCGCATAGGCGCCCATGCCGCCAGTGTTCTGGCCCGCGTCCCCGTCGTGCGCCCGCTTGTAGTCCTGCGCGGGTATCAGTGCGGTCGCCGATGTCCCGTCGGCCAGCGCGAAGACCGACACCTCGGGACCGTCGAGGAACTCCTCGATGACCACCCTGCCGCTGTCCCGCGCATGGTCCCGCGCTTCGCGGCGGTCCGGCGTCACCACCACGCCCTTGCCTGCCGCGAGCCCGTCCGCCTTGACCACGTAGGGCGGCCCGAAAGCGTCCAGGGCGGCGCTGACTTCCGCGTCGGTCACGCAGGTGGCAAAGGCGGCGGTGGGAATCCCGGCCGCGCTCATGATCTGCTTGGCGAACGACTTGGACCCCTCGATCATCGCGGCGGAGCTGCCCGGGCCGAAACAGCTGATGCCTGCCGCGCGGACGGCGTCGGCGACGCCCGCCACCAGCGGTGCCTCCGGGCCGATGACGACTAGGTCGGCGGCGGTGCGGCTGGCCAGGCCGCAGACATCGGCAGGATCGGTGGCCGTGACCGGGTGAATCTCGGCCAGCCTGGCGATACCCGGGTTGCCGGGCGCCGCATGGACGGCGGTGACGTCACGGTCGCGCGCCAGCGTGCGCACCAGGGCATGCTCACGGCCGCCAGAGCCAAGGACGAGGACGCGCACGCGGTGAGCCTACCGGGCCCCCGGCCCGGCCGGCCCTCAGATCAGCGGCCGTAGCTGCAGGGTCTGGTCCCGGCGCGGGCCCACGCCGATCCCGCAGAACGGCGCGCCGATCATCTCCTCGAGCGCCCGCACGTACGCCTGGGCGTTGCGCGGCAGATCGCCGAACGATGTCGCCGACGAGATGTCCTCCCACCAGCCGTCGAGGTGCTCATAGACCGGCACCGCGTGATGGAACTCGGTCTGCGTCATCGGGATCTCGCCGTGGCGGGCGCCGTTCACGTCATAGGCGACGCAGACCGGTACCCGCTCAAGGCCGGACAGCACGTCGAGCTTGGTGAGGAAGTAGTCGGTGATCCCGTTGACCCTGGTGGCGTATCTCGCGATGACCGCGTCGAACCAGCCGGTGCGCCGCGGCCGGCCGGTCGTCACTCCGTACTCCATGCCGGTCTTGCGCAGCCAGTCGCCCTGGGCGCCGGTCAGCTCGGTCGGGAACGGGCCAGCGCCGACCCTGGTTGTGTAGGCCTTGACGATCCCGATCACCTTGGTGATCTTGGTCGGCCCGATACCGGAGCCTGCGCAGGCGCCGCCAGCGGTGGGCGAGGACGAGGTGACAAAGGGGTAGGTGCCGTGATCGACGTCGAGCATGGTGGCCTGGGCGCCCTCTAGCAGCAGCACTTTGCCCGCGTCCAGCGCCGCGTTGATGACGAGGCCGGTATCGGTCACGTACCGCTCCAGCCGCGCGGCGTAACCGAGGTACTCTTCCGCGATCGCCGCCGGGTCGGTCCCGCGGCGGTTGTAGACCTTGGTGAGCAGCTGGTTCTTCTCGCGGAGCGCCAGTTCGAGCTTCTGGCAGAGGATGCCGGGGTCGAACAGATCCTGAACGCGGATTCCTATCCGCGCCACCTTGTCGCCGTAGGTCGGGCCGATGCCACGGCCCGTCGTGCCGATCCGGGCACTGCCCAGGTGGCGTTCACTGACCTTGTCGAGCGCCCGGTGGTACGGCATGATCAGGTGCGCGTTGGCGGAGATTAGCAGCCGGTCGCAGGAGATCCCGCGGGCCTGCAGGCCATCGATCTCGGCTAGGAGCACCGCAGGATCGATCACCACGCCATTCCCGATCACGGGCGTCGCGGTTTTCGACAGCACGCCGGAAGGCAGCAGGTGCAGGGCGTAGCTCTCGTCTCCGATGACTACGGTGTGCCCGGCGTTGTTGCCGCCCTGATACCTGATCACGTAGTCGACGCTGTCGCCGACCAGGTCAGTAGCCTTTCCCTTGCCCTCGTCGCCCCACTGTGCGCCCACGATCACGATGGCGGGCATCTCATCAGGCCCTTCCCGGTCGCAATGAAGCCCCTGTCCGCTGGTCGTGCACCATCGGTGCAATCGCGGCAGGGGCCCTTGCCCTGCGATGTTACCGGAGTCAGGCCTCGCTGGCCGCAGGCCGCGGCTGGTCAGTCCGCCTGAAGCGCCGTCACCGCGGCCTGGCTGGAATCGCGGAGGAAGTCACTGCAGCGTCCGGCCTCGTCATCCTCGCCGATGGCCGCAGCGGCAACGGCGAGCATGCGCAGCGAGCGCAGGAATCCCTGGTTGGCCTCGTGTTCCCAGGGGATCGGCCCGTGCCCGTGCCAGCCTGCCCGGCGCAGCTGGTCAAGACCGCGGTGATAGCCCGTTCTGGCGTAGGCATAGGCCGCGACCGGGTCGCCGGCCCCCATCGCCCGCTCGGCGAGCGCCGCCCAGGCCGCACAGTAGAACGGGAAACGGGCGGCCACCGTCGCCGGGTCGGCGGCCGCGGCAAGCTCCTGGCTGGCTGCCTCGTTCTCGGGCAGGTAGGTGGGCGGCGGTCCGCCGAGCAGGTTTTGTTGTGCCATGGCAGCCATCCTGCACCCCAGGGCCCTCGGTCCGGCGGCCGCCCGCGTTTCCTGGCTCGCCGGTTGATCGGTAAGTTTGTGCTATGTCCTATAGCGACCTCCCGGCTGCGGCGAGCGGCGTCTTCGCACTCGGCGGCAATGTGGCTATCACCCGGCTCGGGTATGGCTCGATGCGAATCACTGGCCCCGGCATCTGGGGCGATCCCCCCGACCGGTCCGCTTCAGCCCGGGTCCTGCGCAAGGCGGCCGATCTCGGTGTCGACTTCATCGACACTGCTGACTCCTACGGCCCGTTCGTGAGCGAGGAGCTGATCCGCGAGGCGCTGCATCCCTACGAGGGCATCACCATCGCGACCAAGGGCGGCCTGGTCCGGACCGGTCCTGACCAGTGGCACCCGGTCGGCCGGCCAGCGTACCTGCGCCAGTGTGTCGAGATGAGCCTGCGGCGCCTGGGCCTCGACACGATCGAGCTGTACCAGCTGCACAGGATCGACCCGGAGGTCCCGCTCCCCGATCAGCTCGGAGTGCTGGACGAGATGCGGCGCGAGGGCAAGATCCGCCATATCGGGCTGTCCGGGGTGACAGTCGCGCAGATTGCCGAGGCCCGGCTGATTGCCCCGGTCTCGTCCGTGCAGAATCTCTACAACCTCGTCGCCCGCCAGTCCGAGGACGTTCTCGACTACTGCGAGCGGGAAGGGCTCGGCTTCATACCGTGGTTCCCGATTGCCACCGGTCGCCTCGCAGAACGGGATGGCCCGCTGTCGGTGCTGGCCAAGCAGGCGGGCGCGAGTCCGGCGCAGCTGGCCCTCGCCTGGCTGCTGCGCCGGTCGCCGGTGATGCTGCCGATCCCGGGCACTAACTCGCTCGCGCACCTGGCGGAGAACGTCGCGGCCGCTCACCTCGAGCTAACGGACGAGCAGTTCACTGCACTATCCGGGCTCGGCTGACCTGCGGCTTCTTCCCGGTGCGGCCTGCGGGGCCGAGCCGGGAAGAAGCCGCCGTCGCCAGGCGGCTCAGCTCCGTAGCCGCGCTGCCGTGCGACGGTTCAGCTGAGCTGGTGGCCGGCTGACATCAGGTCCTCGCAAGCGTGCACGACACGAGCGGTCATCGCTGCCTCACCGGCTTTGCCCCAGGCCCGCGGGTCGTACGCCTTCTTGTTGCCGACCTCGCCATCGATCTTGAGCACGCCGTCGTAATTGGCGAACATGAAGCCGGCGACCGGCCGGGTGAACGCGTACTGAGTGTCGGTGTCCACGTTCATCTTGACCGTGCCGTAGGAGATCGCCTCCCTGATGTCTTCCAGGTCCGACCCTGAGCCGCCGTGGAAGACAAGGTCGAAGGGCTTGTCCTTGCCGTACTTCGCGCCCACCGCATCCTGGATCTCCTTCAGGACGGCCGGGCGCAGCCTGACGTGCCCGGGCTTGTAGACGCCGTGCACATTGCCGAACGTCGCGGCCAGGATGTACCTGCCGTGCTCGCCAAGGCCCAGCGCCTCGGCGGTCGCGAGCGCGTCCTGTGGCGTGGTGTAGAGCTTCTCGTTGATCTCGCCGACAACGCCGTCCTCCTCGCCGCCGACCACCCCGATCTCCAGCTCCATCACGATGCGGGCGCTGGCACACTGCTCCAGCAGTTCCGCGGCGATCTGGAGGTTCTCGGGCAGCGGCACCGCCGAGCCGTCCCACATGTGCGATTGGAACAGCGGCTCCTCGCCGCGCGCCACCCGCTCCTTGGAGATCTGGACCAGCGGCCGCACGTAGGTGTCCAGCTTGTTCTTCGGGCAGTGGTCGGTGTGCAGCGCGATATGGACCGGATAGCGCTCGGCCACCGTGTGGGCGAACTCGGCGAGCGCGGACGCCCCGATCACCATGTCCTTCACGGCAGCGCCGGACAGGTACTCGGCGCCCCCCGTGGAGACCTGGACGATCCCGTCGCTGCCGGCGTCGGCGAAGCCGCGCAGGGCGGCGTTCAGGGTCTGGCTGGATGTGACGTTGATCGCCGGATAGGCGAAGCCGTGCTCCTTGGCGCGGTCGAGCATCTGCGCGTAGACCTCAGGGGTCGCGATAGGCATGGCGGCCGCCTCCTCTCATTCGATGGCCCTCCCAGTATCCCGGAGGCGGCGGCGCGCCCGGAACCCCGCCGGGCCGTCTTAGCCGTGATAACGGAAAGTAACAGGGCGCGGGTCTAGTCTCGCCTCATGGGACGCCACGATGCTGATCCCAGGGAACGCTTGCGATACGTCTTGGCCGCAGTGGTGGTGCTGGTACTGATCGCGTTGCTGGTCGTGGGGATATCCGCGCTGCATTCCCTGGCCGGCGGTTAGCCGACCTGGCGGCAGTCACCCCAGGCCCAGGTCGGCCAATTCGTAGGCCGCGCGGTAAGGAAGGCCGCGCTCCGCGATCCGCTCGCGGGCGCCGCGATCAACCACGACCGCGACGCCCGCCACCTCAGCGCCTGCCTCCAGCAGCGCGTCCACGGCGGTCAGCACCGACCCGCCGGTCGTCGACGTGTCCTCCACGGCGAGGACCCGGCGGCCCGCGACATCCGGTCCTTCGATCCGGCGCTGCAGGCCGTGCGCCTTTCCTGCCTTGCGCACCACGAAGGCGTCCAGCAACCGGCCCTGAGCGCTCGCGGCGTGCATCATGGCAGCCGCCACCGGATCGGCGCCTAGCGTGAGGCCGCCGACGGCCTCGTAGGACAAGTCAGCCGTTGCTTCGAGCATGACCCGGCCGGCCAGCGGGGCAGCACGGCCATCGAGAAGGACTCTGCGCAGATCGATATACCAGTCCGCGCGCATTCCCGAGGCCAGGATGACCTCGCCGTGCACTATCGCGTTGGCCTTGATCATGGCGAGCAGCTCATCGCGGGCAGCCACGGCAGCCAAGCCTATCTCACCGCCCGTGCCGGTGGTGAAGCCCGCATCTGGGTGGCTGCTGCCCGGCATGTGCCCGGCGATCTGGTACGTTCTGCGTGTAGCGCGCGGAAAGACACGGGCTCACCGCCCGGCTCACTAAACAAAGCGCGATGTCGCGACCGCACGGAATCCGCGGAAGCGCCTGGACCGGCCGCAGAAAGCCCGGTGTGGCGGGTGGATCCACGATCCGCGCGATTTGCCACGGCGATGGCCTGCCGCTGGTAACCTCTCGCGTCGAAGGAAGGGACGGTGTCGCGTGGATCGCTGCGCGCTGTTCGTGGACGCGGGCTATGTGCTCGCCGATGGGGCAATGGCCGTCCACGGCACTCGCCGTCGCGATTCCGTTTCGTTCGACTATCCAGGTCTTCTTAAGCTGCTCGCTGGCCTTTCGCGGGACCGGACTGGCCTGCCCTTGCTGCGCTGCTACTGGTATGAGGCGACGGTCGAAGGCCGCCGGACGCCGGAGCATGACGGGCTCGCGGACCTTCCCGGGCTGAAGCTGCGGCTCGGGCGGATGCGGCCGGGCCACCGCGAAGGTGTCGAGACCGAGATCCACCGTGACCTGATCACGCTGGCCAGGAACGGCGCGGTCTGCGATGCCATCATCGTCAGCGCCGAGGAGGACCTCGGGCAGGTCATTGCCGAAGTGCAGGACCTGGGCGTCCGGGTCATCCTGCTGCATATCACTACCGACGGGACATGGACCATATCGCGAGCGCTCCGCCAGGAGTGCGATGACGTCGTAGAGATCTCTGGCGGGCACCTGCGGCCATTTGTGGATTTGATCGCAGGTGCCGAGCCGGCTGGTCTCGACGAGCATTACCCGAATGGCGGTTATCCGGTTCGGGCCCTCGCCAACGGCAACGGGTCCGGGCATGCCGCCCTCACCCGCCATGGTCTTCCGGCGGCCGCGCTTCCGGCTGGCCCCGCCATTTACCCAGACCCCGCCGCCGCTTATCCAGGCCCGGCCGCCGCGGAGTACCACCGCCGCGACGACCCGGCGGATTCAAGCCCGCAGCGGCCCGGCAGCCAGCAAGGACCGGGCGGACTTGGCGGGATGCAGGGACCCATGCCGGGCGATGCCGGTATGCAGGCGCAAGTGCCGGATGGGCCTGCGGTGCCGGGTGGGCCGTCGAACGGCGGAGTGCCAGGCTCATCTAGTGGCGCGCTGCCAGGATCTTCCAGCGGCGGGATGCCGAGTTCATCCAACGGCCAGCCGGGCCGGATGCGACGGACGCAGAACGGTGGTCCAAGCATCCTGCAGGCGTCGGTCGAGAGTGAGGCTGGCGCACCGCAGGGCCAGCCACAGACGCCAGGGGAGTTGCCCGGCCGGCCCGGGATGCAGGATCCGCTCCAGAACCAGGGCTACTCCGGGATCTCCCCCCAGGTCGAATCGCACGGTTACCTGCAGAATCAGCGTCAGGCGGGACCGCCAGGTCAGTCCGGCGGAATGCATGGCCGGGCTCCGGTCCAGGGCCAGGCTCCGATGCAGGGGCAGCCAGGAGCGGGTGGCAGCGGTTTGCAGCTCCCGGCGCGGCCGGGCCGGGAGAATGAGCTACCCGCAGGCCATGGGCAGCGCGGCTATCAGCATGGCGACCCGCTGACGGGACGCATGCCGTCCCAGGACTATGAAGAGGCTGCCAGGCCGGCCGCTGCGCCACCGCCCGCGCATGGCCGCCAGCCTTCGGACGGCAGCACGCAGCACTACCTGGCGGCGCCGGCGGGCGGTCTCGGTCCCGCGGGCCAAGATCAGCTGAGCCAGCGTCAGTACCCAGGTGCGCGCGGACACGGCCAGGCGGGACCGATGGTTGCGGCAGGCCAGTCCGAAGGCCGGTACAGCCGACCGCAGCCGGCCCCGGCGCCCGTTCCCCAGCCGGTCACCGTCTCGCTGACCGACGCTGTCCAGGCCGCGCACGCCGAGGGATTCAGCTTTGGTGATGCGGTCGCCAGGGATGCCCCGGCCCTCTGGCTGGAAGCCGTGCTTGCCCGCAAGCCGCGGATGCCGTCAGACCTGGAGGCCAGGCTGCTCCAGGGCTCGGGGTTGCCGGTCGACTCGCTCCTGCATGACGAGGTGCGGCATGCGCTGCGGCGTGGCTTCTGGGACGCGCTGGAGCGGTCGCGCAGGTAGCCGTGCCGGATTGTCCGCGTAGTACCGCAGAGCGGACGTTGAACACTCTCCCGACTGGGTACCGTACCTAGCGTGGCCGTGCTGACCCGTGAGGAATTCGACGCAATTGAGTTCGACGCCGCGTGCAGCGGCGATCATCAGACCGCGGCGAGACGAATGAGCAGGCTCGCGGTGACGGGCATCCAGACGGATTCGATGCCGCGTTCGGAGGCGTACCTCCGGGCGGGCGAGCAATGGCTGCTCGCTGATGACCCCGCGGCGGCTGCCAGCGGATTCCGCCTCGCGATGGCGGACGGCGGACCAGTGTTCGTCGATCCCCGAGTCCCGCTGGCACGCGCGCTTTTCCAGCTTGGCAGGCAGGCCGAGGCGCAGGCGCTCATCGAGAAGCTGAAGACCGAGGGCAGGAACGACCCGCGGACGTGTGATCTCGTCGCCGAGTTGCTGGTCGAGCGCTCCGACCTCCCGGGCGCCCTGGACTGGGCGACGGCCGGGGTGGAACTCTGCCTGGCCGGTGCCGCTGGCAGCGAGGTGCCGCGCGGCGGCAACGGAGGGCACGGCGCCCGGCCGCGCCCGGGCAGCGCAGCACGCTCGACGGCCAGGCTGCGCTCGGTGAGCCAGGTGCCGCCGCGGAGCGCAGGTAGCGACGACGGAGCCGAGCTGCGAATGCTGCTGAGCCTCCGCTACCGGATCCGCAATGACCTGGCGCTTGCCGAGGACAGCTATGACAAGCTGCTGGACGAGATCTGACCAGGGCCAGCCACCACGCTAGCCGGGTGCCGAGCACAATTGACTGTCAGCGAGTCGGCCGCGGTATCGAGATCCACGAGCACCATGTCGCCGTCGCTGATCTGTCCCGCAAGAAGCTGCCGTGCGAGCTGGTCGCCGATCGCCGACTGGATGAGCCGCCGCAGCGGCCTGGCGCCGTAGACCGGGTCGAAACCGGTGACCGCCAGCCATTCCCTGGCGGCTGGAGTGACCGTGAGGGTCAGCCGCCGGTCCATTAGGCGGCGGGCCAGCCTGGCCACCTGCAGGTCGGCGATCTCGGTGAGTTCCGCAGTGCTCAGGGCGTCGAACAGGATCACGTCATCGAGCCGGTTGAGGAACTCGGGCTTGAAGGTGGACCGGACCACCGACATCACGGCGGCTTGCTTAGCGGCCTCGTCCAGCGCGGGGTCAGCGATGAATTGCGATCCCAGGTTCGAGGTGAGAATCAGGATGGTGTTGCGGAAGTCAACAGTGCGCCCCTGCCCGTCGGTGAGCCGGCCATCGTCGAGCACCTGGAGCAGGATGTCGAAGACCTCCGGGTGCGCCTTCTCTACTTCGTCGAGCAGGATGACGCAGTACGGCCGCCTCCTGACCGCCTCGGTGAGCTGGCCGCCCTCTTCGTATCCGACATAGCCTGGCGGCGCGCCGACCAGCCTGGCGACCGAGTGCCGCTCGGAATACTCGCTCATGTCGATCCGGATCATGGCCCGCTCGTCGTCGAAGAGGAACTCGGCGAGCGCCTTGGCCAGCTCCGTCTTGCCGACGCCGGTGGGGCCGAGGAAAAGGAACGAGCCGGAGGGGCGGTCCGGATCGGCAATCCCGGCCCGTGACCTGCGGACGGCATCCGACACCGCCTGCACCGCCCTGGACTGCCCGACCAGCCGCTTGCCGAGCTCCGACTCCATCCTGAGCAGCTTGCCCGTCTCGCCTTCGAGAAGCCGGCCCGCCGGTATCCCGGTCCAGGCGGAGACGACGTCCGCGACGTCGTCAGGACCCACTTCTTCCTTGACCATCGGCCCGGTGCCGGTCGGCGTCACCTGCCCGTCGGCAGCGGCTCCGCCGGGGCCCGCTCCGCCGTCGTTCGCGGCAGCCGCCGCGGCTGCCAGCTCGCGCTCCATCGCCGGGATCTCCCCGTACATCAGCCGGGACGCGGTCTCAAAGTCCGCGTCCCGCTGGGCGCGCTCGGCCTGGCCCTTGAGATCGTCGAGGGTCTTCTTCAGCTCGCCGACCTTGTTCAGGCTCGACTTCTCCCTGTCCCACCGGGCCAGCAGCGCGGTCAGCTGCTCCTGCCGGTCCGCCAGCTCGGCGCGGAGCCGTTCGAGACGTTCCTTACTCGCCGGGTCCCCCTCCTTGGCCAGGGCCATCTCCTCCATCTTCATCCGGTCCACCGACCGCTGCAGCTCGTCGATCTCGAC
>ODAK010000922.1_pt1 | contig 33172 bp, 29 predicted proteins | sample 1539591 | NCBI WGS metagenome assembly ODAK01 (sample SAMEA3539303, study PRJEB22396) | soil metagenome | biome: tundra; feature: field; material: soil | place: USA | collected 2010-05 | depth 0.15 m | reverse complement strand
CCGCGCGGCTCAGCGCACCGCGCTCTAGTCCCAGGGCAGCGCTCTCTAGGGCCAGCCATCCGTCCAGCCCGTTCGCGACCTGCACGCTGCTCACTGCCTTGCCCAGGCTGACTTTGGGCGTCTCGACGAAGCGCCAGCTCGCGCCGCCATTGACCGTGGCCACCAGCCGGGACGCGCAGGGCCTGATCGCCGCGCAGCTCACCCCGCCCAGAACAAGGCCCGAGGTGGCAGACATGAAGCTCGCCGCTGCCGCCTGGAAACCCGCACCTACAGCTGCCGCTGAACCCGGCTTCCGCCCGCACGCGGTCGAAGCTGCCGTCAGGGGTGCTCGAGTCGGCGGTGAACTGAACGCGCATGAAGAACCGGCCGGTTGCCGGGGTCGCCGTACTGCTGACTTTCCACGATGTTGGCACCGCGGCGGCCAGCAGGCCGGACACCGCGGCGACGATACCGGGCCGGTCAGGGCAGGGTGAGGACATACTCCGCCACGGGCAATTCTCCAGCTCGGGTCGTTGCTCGGATCCGACCCTCACGAGTATGCGTTCTCGCCGCTGCGGACGATCCGCCAGCCGGGAGCGGGCCAGCCCCGGGCACCCTTTGGACCCGGCGGCGTGGCACGCTCCATACTGCTGCTGTGACGTCCGGCGAGGAAGACACCTTCGAGCTGGGGACCGACGGGCCGAAGACCATCCTTGTCGGCGTCGACGGTTCCACTACCTCGCTGCGAGCCGCCTGGTACGCGGCCGGAATGGCACGCCGGCAGGGATCCTGCATCGTCGCGGTCTACGTAGGGTCCATGTCGTCGCTGTCCGCCGGGGCGCCCAACGCGGGCGCCATTGCTGTCGCGCGCGCCGAGGCTTTCGACGACTATGCGGCGGATCTGCGCCGCCGGGCGCAGACCGTCGCCAGGGAACTCGGCATCACCGTTCACTTCATCGCCACTCGCGGTGATCCGCTCGCCGAGCTTCGCCGCATCGCCGACGAGATCCAGGCGGATGCCATCGTCGTTGGGGCGTCCACCCAGACCGGCCACCGGCTGGTGGGCTCCCTGGCTGTCCGGCTCGTGCGAGCGGGCAGGTGGCCGGTCACCGTCGTGCCCTGACGCAAGTAACGGGGGAGAAACAATGACCGCGGAACTGGAGCTGGAGCTGGCCGGCTGGCGGCGCGGAGTCAGCGAGCTTTACGCGGCCGTCCGCGCCGAGGACAAGCCCGAGCGGGCGCACGCGCTGTGGCGTTCTGGCCGCGACGAGCTTTTCCGCATGCATCCGCAGAGCCCGCTGCCGCCAGGCGACCCGCTGCGCACGACCGGCCTGCCGTGCTGGCCGTACAACGCGGATCTTCGTTTCGAATTGCCGATCTTGCCGGCGAGCGAGCCGACTGATCTGACGGCAGCGACCGGCACTGATGGCAGCACGTCGCTGCGGCTGATCGGCCGGGTGGAATTGCCTGCGCCGGTGGCCGCCAGTATCGACGTGTGGTGGCTGCAGCAGTACGCCGGCGGCCTCTTCCTCCCGTTGCGGGACGGCACCTCGGGCGAGACCAGCTATGGCGGCGGCCGGTACGCGCTCGACACAGCTAAAGGCGCCGACCTTGGCGGCGGGCCCGGCACGCTGGTCGTCGACCTGAACTTCCTCTACCACCCGTCATGCCGGTACAGCGACCAGTGGCAGTGCCCGCTGGCCCCGGAGGGCAACGTCATCAGTGCCGCCGTGCACGCCGGGGAGTGCCTCTGAGCGCGCGGTAGCGTGCTCGCATGGATCTCGGTCTGCGCGGGACCCGCGCGCTCATCACCGGAGGAAGCCGGGGCATCGGCTTCGCCATCGCCGACGCGCTCGCCGCCGAGGGAGCCGCGGTCGGCATCATCGGCCGGGACAGCGGCGGCCTCGCGGCTGCCGCCCGCCAGCTTGGCCGCCATGGCGGGTCTGTCAGCACTGCTGCCGCTGACGTCAGCGACGCTGCCATGCTGGGCCGCGCCGTCATTGACATCGCGTCCGCGCTTGGCGGCCTGGACCATCTGGTGGCCAACGCGGGCGGCACCGTCGGCGGAAACCTCGCCGACTCTGGTCCCGGCGACTTCACGGCCACCTTCACGCTGAACGCCGGGCATGCCGCCGAGCTCATCCGGGCCGGGCTGCCGCATTTGCGCACGTCGGGCGGCGGCTCTGTGGTGATCGTCTCCTCGATCACCGGCATGCGCCCGGCCCCGCGGACTAATTACGCCGTCGCCAAGGCAGCGGAGATCCATCTCGCCGCGACCGCCGCCGCTGAGCTGGCCGCCTACAAGATCCGGGTGAATGCCGTCAGTCCGGGGTCGATCTTCTTCCCCGGCGGCTCGTGGCAGACGTTTCAAAAAGAAAATCCCGAGGCCTTCGCGGCCTTCCTCGATACGCAGTTCCCGCTCGGGCGGCTCGGACGTCCGGAGGAGGTCGCCGATGTGGTCGCCTTCCTGCTTTCCGGCCGGGCGTCATGGATCACTGGCGCCAACATCGTCGTCGATGGCGCCCAGCGCTACCCCAGTGCCCGGAGCTTCAGGTAACCACCGACCCGCGGACCGAGGCGCACCGCCTGCGTCCTGCTCTCGGGCCGAGTCATCAAGAAGTATTAATTAAGACTTCTTGATTAAACTATCTTAATCAAGGTATCTTGCTGAACATGGCAGATACCCACGAGCCGCCGGCCGCAGACGATGCCAGCGATGCCAGGACGGGCACTGATCCGCTGGCCCTGCGGGCGCTTGCTCATCCGCTGCGGTGGAAGCTGATCGACCTGCTGGGCAGCGAGCGCTCGGCAACGGCCACCCGGTGCGCCGAGGTACTCGGCGAGAGCGTGGCCAGCTGCGCGTATCACCTCGGCATCCTGGCCAAATACGGCTACCTCGAGCTGGTCCCTGGCCAGCCGGGGCGGGAGAAGCCGTGGCGGCTGACCAGCAGCCAGCAAGATCTGTCCTCCGACGGCCTGGGCATCGACGGCCAGCTCGCGGCGGAGGCTGCGGCTGAGGCGTTCCTCGACCACGAGCTTGTCCGCACCAAGGACCGGCTGCGCAGGCGGGCGCTCGAGGCAGCCGAGTGGCGCGACGCCTTCTGCATTGTCGGATCGACCATCTGGGTCACCGCCAGCGAGCTGCGCGAGATCAAGGACCAGCTGATGGAGATCGCGCTGCGCTATACCGAGCGGGAAGACGATCCGGCCCTGCGGCCGGAGGGAGCACGCGAGGCGCGCTGCTTCGCCAGCACCTCCGTCGCGCCCCGAATTTCGCCGCCGAAGCGGGCGACCTGAGCATGAGCGGCCCGATCATGAATGGCGCGTTCGCCGATCCCCGGTTCCGCCGGCTGCTGGCCGGCCAGTCGCTGTCCACGTTCGGCGACACAGCGCTGTATCTGACGCTGGGGATCTGGGCGAAGGCGCTGACGCACAGCAACGCCGCGGCCGGCGGCGTCTTCCTGGCGCTCGGCATTCCGACGCTCTTCGCCCCGCTGTTCGGCCACCTGGCCGACCGAGTGCGGCGGCGGCCGCTGCTCATCGGCGCGAACGCGCTCACCGGCGCCATGGTGCTTTCGCTGCTTGCCGTGAATTCCCGCGCCCAGCTCTGGATCATCTACCTGGTCGCGTTCTGCTACCGGATCTCGTTTAGCGTGCTCAGCAGCGGCCAGTCCGGGCTGTGGAAGGACATGCTGGCCGGTGATGACCTGGCGGCGGCGAACGCCGCCATGCAATCCGTTAGCCAGGGCCTGCGCATAGCCGCGCCATTGGCGGGAGCCGGCCTGTTCGTCACGTTCGGCGGCGGCGCAGTGGCCATTCTCGACGCCGTGACCTTCGCTGCCGCAATCGTCGCGCTTGCCTCGGTCAAGGTCACCGAGTCGCAGCCGGAGACAGTGTCCAGGGGATCTTTCCGGCATGACTTCGCAGCCGGGTTCCGGCATATCCGGGCGGTGCCGCTGCTCGCCCAGATCACATTGGTGACCGCTTGCGCGTTCAGCGTGATCGGGCTGAACGAGACGATCATCTTCGCCGTCATCGGCCAGGGGCTGAACCGGCCGCCGTCGTTCCTCGGCACCTACAGCAGCGTGCAGGGAGCTGGCGCGATCGCCGGCGGGATCGCGTCAGTATGGCTGCTGCGGCGGCTGGGTTCCGCCCGCATCATCGGCCTGGGGCTGGCGGCATTCGCGCTGGCGTCGGCTGCCTACATCTCTCACTCGCTTGCGCTCTGCCTGGCTGGCGCCGTGGCCGACGGCGTCGGGCTGGTCTGGCTGGTCACTGCGTTTGGCACCGCGATGCAGCGCTTTACCCCGCCGCGGCTGCAGGGCCGGGTCAATGCCGCCTGGACGATGCTGATCACCACGCCGCAGACGGTGTCCATCGCGGCGGGGATGGTGCTGATCTCGTTCGTCGACTACCGCCTGCTGCTGCTGGCCGTGTTCGCCGCCACCGGCGCATGCGCACTGCTGCTGCTGGTCCGCCCCGCTCCCGAGCCGGTGATCGTTCCCGAGCCCGTTCCCGAGCCCGAGCCGGTGGCCGCTCCTGACCCGGTGTCCGCTCCCGGAGCATCTTGCCCTGGACCGGGCATTGCAGTTGAATCTGCTGCCGAGGCAGTTGACCCAGCGGCTGCCACGGCCCCGCGTTAGACGGGGTAGGGGTCTGGTGTGGCGCGGTAGCTGCGGCCGTGCGGGAGTGTCCAGATCATGAGTCCGGGTTGCGGCTGGTCGAGGTGCCAGCCGGGGGTGTGCTTGGCCCGGTGGTGGCGCCGGCAGACGGGGGCGCAGTTACATTCGCAGGTCCGGCCGCCCTGGTCGTAGGGGATCGTGTGATCGTCGTCGCAGGCGATGGCGGGCCGCCGGCAGCCCCGGCGGGAGCAGGTCCGCTGCCGGATCTTGATCAGGTGCCGCAGCGATGGCGAGGGCCGGTAGCCGTGGCTTTCGCGCTGGTGGGTGCAGGTGCCTGATTCGAGGAACCTGACCTTGAGTCGGGCCAGCCAGCGCACGGGGTCGCTGCCGGGCGGTCCCGGTCCGGCGCGGGCGCAGGCGTGGGCGACGGCGCGGCCGTCGGGCCCGGTGATCGTCAGGCACCAGCGCGCGCCGGGCCCGGCCGACAGGGCGGCGGCCAGGTCACGGCAGGTGGCTGCGTCGGCGGGCCCGTATCCGGCGACCTCGCCCGGTGTCTGGGTCAGGCCCTGCCAGGCCGACAGCGGCATCGTCAGGTTCACCGTGCCGGACAGCCCGGCGGGCACCAGGGGCACATCCGGCCAGGGCATCCAGGCACCCAGGTCCGGCTGACCGCCGGGGTGCTGCCATCCGGGCAGCAGGGTGCAGATGGGGCGGCCGGCGAGGACCGCGGTGAACACCGCGGCGCGCAGCTGGGACAAGGTGCCCTCGGCGCCGTTTTCCTTCAGCCAGCGGGCCAGGGCAGTGATCCGCTGATCAGCGGCCATCACCTCGGCGGGGGGCAGGTCCCGGCCGGCCAGCGCGCCGTTGCCGGACGGCTCGTCCCAGGTCTGCACCCGGGCGTCCTTCCTGGCCTGGCGGCGGCGCCGCTCGGCGGCTTCCGGTCCGCCGCAAGGACAGCGCGGCGCAGGGCCGCACGCAGCTGCGCGGTGGTCATCTTTCCCGCACCGGGCAGGATCAAGGCCTCGATGGCCGCGGCGGCGGCGTTGTCCAGCGCCGCTAGCTCGTCAGCGAAGACGACGGCCTTGGGCCACTCGATCCGCCCGGCAGCCAGCGCCGCCCGGCAGCCGCTCAGCCGCTCCAGCTCCGCCGAGAGCCCGAGCAGCCGGTCGGCGCTGCGGCCGGTCAGCGTCAGCGCCGCGGCCAGCTCATCACCGATGTGCTCCAGCAGGCGCGGGTTCTTCCTGGCCTTCGCCTGGACAGTCCGCCGCCGGGCCAGCTCACCCACGACGTCGACCTCTCCGGCCGCTGCCCAGGACGCCAGCCGCCGCCGCGCGCACAGGACGCCGATCAGCTCATCGTCGGACAGCCGGCCAAACCCGCCCGCCGTGGCGTCCGCGGTGAAGCCCGCCAGCACCGGACCCGGCGCCAGCCCGTCCAGCACCCCGCCGCCGGCGAAACCGCGGCCCGGCGCACCCGGATCCCGGTGCGTGAAACCGGCCGCCAGCACCTCCGGCACCCCCGGCCGGGCTCCGCGGCAATGATGGCCGCCAGTCGCTCCGCCGCATCCTCCGGCGGGCTCCAGTCCGGATCGAACTCCTCATCCCACAGCTCGTCGTAGGCGTCATCACGCCCGTCCGGCACTGGCATGCCCCCCTCCCCTCCGGAATCCTGAGCTAACTGGCTGTCTAGGCAACCTGGCAGCCTGACTTATTAGCTCACACTATCGAACGTCACTGACTGTCTGGCCCCTGCCGCGAAGCATGAATGGGACTGCGCTCGGTCGTTGCGCGACTGGCTCTTGTCACGGTCGGGGCGGTAGCTCAGGAGCGACGCGGGAGGGGCGGGTCGCTGGGTCAGGCGGGCGGGCCGCGGGCTGGGTCGCGAGCGCGTCGAGCACGAGGTCGATCGCCCGATCGAGCTGCGGGTCGCGTCCCGCCGCCCAGTCTTGCGGCGGGAACGGCACCTCGATGTCCGGGTCGACGCCGTAGTTCTCGACGTCCCACCCGAGGCCGTAGAACCAGAACGCATAGCGCGGCTGGGTCACTGACGTGCGGTCGACGAGTTCGTAGCGCCCGTCGATGCCGATCACCCCGCCCCAGGTACGGGTGCCGACGACCGGACCGATGCCGCGCTGCTTGAATCCCGCGGTGACGATGTCGCCGTCGGAGCCGGCCTGCTCATTCGTCACCAGCACCCGCGGCCCCCGAGGCGAGTCGCTGGGATAGGTGGCCGGTGCGAGATGCCGCGGCACCTCCCAGGCCCGAACAGTGCGCGCGAGTTTCTCCAGCACAAGCTCTGAGACATGCCCCCCACCGTTGTCGCGCACATCGATGATGAGCCCCTCCCTCGCGACCTCGACGCGCAGGTCGCGATGCAACTCCGCCCAGCCGCTGCCCATCATGTCGGGGATGTGCAGGTAACCGATCCGTCCGTCGGTCGCGGCGTGCACGACAGCCCTGCGGCCGGCCACCCATGCCTGGTAACGGAGCGGCCGTTCGTCCCCGAGTGGTTCCACGACCAGTTCTGCGATCTCGCCGGACCGGCGCCGGATCGTCAGCTCGACGGGCTTACCCGCGGCGCCGACCAGCATCGCCGGTGGTCCGAACGCGGCATCGACCGGCCTGCCGTCGACCGCCACGATGACGTCACCGGGATCCAGCGCAACCCCTGGCGCGCGCAGCGGCGACCGGGCAGCGAGAACCGACGTCTCGCCAGGCAGGACGCGGGCGACGAGCCATGAACCGTCAGAGTCCCGCTCGAAGTCCGCGCCGAGCAGCCCGATGCGGCGCTCAGCTTCAACAGGCCGCTCCGGCGGCTTTTCGTACGCGTGCGAGGTCCCGAGTTCACCCTGAACTTCCCAGAGCAGGTCAGAGAGGTCGTCGCGGGTCGCGATCTGGCCTAGGAGCGGACGGTATCGGGCGACGATCTGCTCCCAGTCGATCCCGGCCATGTCCGCGATCCAGTAATGGTCGCGCATCAGACGCGCGGCTTCCTCGTACATCTGCCGCCATTCCGCCGGAGGGTCGAGCTCGACGCGAATCCGCTGCACGTCGACCTCGATGACATCAGCTGGATCGGGGTCCTCCCCCGAGTGGACAGCACCCACCTCGCGGTCCGCGGGGAGCACGCGGAGCTTCTTTTCGTCTCGCACCACGATCGAGCGGCCGTCACCGGATACCTCGAAGCTGTCGAGTGCCTCGACCAGGTCGAGTTCTTTGCCCTTGGCGAGGTCATAGCGGACAAGCCTTGGCCGCTCTGCGGCGGTGCCCGGACGGGACCGCTCCTCGCCTAGGACGCCGAGGACCGGCTCGGCCAGCCACAAGAGCCCGTCGTGCGCCGCTCGCAGACGCGAGTACCGGCCGGCCGAGACCGGGAACGGAACGACGCGATCGGCAAGGCCGTCAGCGTCCACCTGAAGCGGGCCCGCCCCGCCAGTCCCAGCCGCTTCTCCAGTCCCGCTAGCCTCGGCAGATTCAGTAGCCGCAGAGGGCCCTCCAGCAGCGGCACCGGCCCCTGCGGCACCAGCACCGGCCCCTCCGGCACCAGCCGTACCGTGCTGGTCTCCTGTACTCCTGGGACGGCCGCCGAGCTCCGCGTCGAAGGGTGACGGGGTCGTGGCCGCCAGGGTCAGCAGGTACGGGCGCGTCCCCGCCGGGAACGACATGTCGAACACGTGGGTGTCATAGACGGGATCGAACGTTCGCACGGACAAGAACGCGAGGTACTTGCCGTCGAGGGTGAAGACCGGGTCGTGGTCGTCGAAGCGCAGCGGCGTGGCGTCGATCACCTGGCCGTCCACGCGGGCAAGCTTGATCTGACGTAGCGGCGCCGGGCCCGGGTGCGACCAGGCGAGCCAGCGGGAGTCTGGCGCGAAGCTGAGCCCGCTCGCGTCGCCGTAAGCAGACTCGTCCAGCACGCGGAGCACACCAGTGCGGAGATTCACGAGCACGACCCGGCCGTCGTGAGTCGCCACCGCGGCATGCTCGCCGTCCGGCGCTCCGGCGAGGTCGAGCACGCGGCCGAGCTGCCCGGCGCCGATCCGCCGCGCAGTCCCGGAGCCGGGACCGGCGGCCGGGAGGACTTCGAGCGCATCCTCGCCGTCGGCGTCGGTGACGAATACGACTTGCGCGTCGGATCCGCGGCCGACGACCCGCGCGAGTCGCGCCCGCGTGCCGGACCCGCCAGCGAGGAAGCGAGCGGGGCCCTTCAGGTGGGTAAGCCAGTGGATCGCACCGCGCACCTCGGCCGCACTGGCGCGGCCGTCGTGGTCGGGCGCGTACTCGCCGAGCTCATCCTCGGCGCGAAGCGTCCGCGCGGCCCGGCCGTGCCGGGGCGCGCCGAGCCGGATATCGAGGCGCGACGGCACCGAGTCGGGCGCCAGGTCATCGATCCGGAACAGCTGCCCGGCGCACTGGTAGACAACACATGAACCGTCGCTTGCGGCCGCCCGTGCATAAAAGTCTGCATGATCACTGTGCCGCCGCAAGTCAGAGCCATCGGCCAGCGCCGAGTAGATGTTTCCCGCACCCTCGTGATCCGAGGCGAACACCAGCCGGTCTGCGACGAACACCGGGTCCTCGAGCTGGCCGTCGAGGCGGCCGAGGTAGCGCTCGAAGCAGCCACTGCCAGCGGGATCGATCCATAGCGCGGCCGCGGTACCGCCGCGGTAACGCTTCCAGGCGGCACCGCGGTACGCGTGCTGGTTGACGCCGAGAACGACCGCTCCGTTTGGTCCTCGGGCGAGCCCGGTGATCGGGCCATAGCCCAGCCGCTCGGTGACCTCGCCCCCGGCCGAGAGGGCATAGACCCACGTCCGGCTTCTGAACGGCTCGCCGGCCGCAGAGATGGCGAGGACCCGGCCGTCGTCGGTCCAGCCGATGACCCGGGTCGCCGTGTCGCCGAAATACGTGCGCCGCCGGACAGGGCCACCATCGGTGCCGACGAGATAGACCTCGGGAGCGCCGTCGCGCCGGCTCGTGTAGGCGAGCAGGGCGCCGTCGCCGGACAGCTTCGGACCGGCGGCAGGGGCGTGGTCTGCGGTGAGCCGCCGGGCGGTTCCGCCTGCCGCCGGTGCGAGCCACACGTCGTCGTCGGCGACGAAGGCGACGGTGTCGCCGTGGACAGACGGGAAGCGGAGGTACGCCGGTTCGTCACTCATCATCCGACTGTAGCCGCGGCAGCAGCAGGCGGGCCGCGCAATAACAACCCCCCGGCGAACCCCGCCGGCAACCAGTGATCACCGCGGCGCGGCTCACGCCGATACGCTCAGAACGTGCGGAAGACCGAGCCGGACGTCCTGGTCATCGGAGCTGGCGTGTCCGGCCTGACGACGGCTGTCTGCCTGGCCGAAGCCGGGCTGCACGTGATCGTGCAGGCAGCCGCGCCGCCGCAGCAGACGACATCGGCCGTGGCCGGCGCAATCTGGGGCCTGCACCTGGTCGGCATGGATGACCGGGTCGCTGGGTGGGCCCGGCTGACGCTCGGCACGCTCCGGGAGCAGGCCGGCAGTCCAGCGACCGGTATCCAGATCAGGAGCGGCATCGATGCCAGCCAGCGCCCGCAGCCTGATCCGCGGCCAGATCCGCCGTCCTGGACCAGTGGCGTCGGCGAGCGGCTGCGGTGCGATTCAGCCGATCTCCCGGCCGGCTATGCGTCCGGCTGGCGGTTTACGGCGCCGGTGATCACCATGCCCGTCTACCTGGATTACCTGCTGGAGGCGCTCCTGCGGGCGGGCGGGCGGCTGCAGGTCGATCGCGGCTTCGCCTCCCTGCGGGCCGCGGCCGACCAGTCAGCCGCGCGAGTGATCGTGAACTGCGCGGGGATCGGCGCGGCTCACCTTGTGCCTGACCCTGCCGTGGTGCCGGTCCGCGGCCAGGTCCTGGTGGCAGCCAATCCTGGCATCACCGACTTCTTCATCGGCCACGGCGGGAAACCAGGCGAGATCGCTTACCTGTTCCCGCACGGGGACACCGTCGTCCTGGGCGGAACGGAGATCGCCGGGAACTGGAGCCTCGAGCCCGATCCCGGTACCGCCGCACGCATCCTGCGCAGCTGCGCCGCCATCGAGCCCCGGCTGACCGGGACGGCGGTGCTGGCGCACCGGGTCGGGCTCCGGCCGGTTCGCCCGCTGGTCCGGCTGGAGGCGGAGGATATCGGCGGCGGCCGCCGCGTCGTGCACAACTACGGACATGGCGGCGCGGGCGTGACGCTCTCCTGGGGCTGCGCCCTGGACGTGACCCAGCGAGTGGTCCGGCAGCTCAGCTGACCGGGACCGCGGCAACCTGCGTGCGATCCCCGCCGATGGCGCAGCGGGCCAGGCAGCCAGTCAGAAGCCGGGGAAAATCGCCCGGAGCTGGTCCAGCTCGGCAGGGCTCGCACTGACGCCAGCGGGGGTATGCCAGGGATCCAGCCGGCCGTACGCCAGCCGCAGCAGGGCCTCCGCCGGCATGCTGATCTCAGCCGTCGCGTCAGCACCCGAGGAGTCACCCGTGCCCTCCCCCGGCCAGTCCGTCATGCTGACGGCAGCGGCCGCGGTGAGCAGGTAATCGCGGTCCGGGTCGCTGGTCCGGATCCGGGCGCGAAACGGCTCCTCCTGCGGTTTGCCCAGCCGCGGCGCGAGGAACTGCGGCACGTTGTCGATCAGCAATGCCGCCGCGTCCGGCGCGACGGTCGCGCCCTGGTCGGTCAGCACCGCGATGTCCCAGGTGTGCAGGGCATGCTCGCCCAGCCGCAGCCGGATGACCCCGACGCTATCGAGGTCCATCCCGAAGAACGGCAGTCTGATCGCAGCCAGCTGCTCGTCGCCGAGCTGCTCCAGCGTCCGGACGTACTGCTCGTCGGCGGCCAGCGCATCGGCCGCCTGCTCGTCCGGGCCCTTGGCGTTCCAGGTATCCCAGACCGGCTGGAATGCGTCCCTGCTCACCTGCTCGGCCTGACCCAGCGCACCGGGCAGCATCAGCAGCGCGATCTCGGCGCCGCTGCCGATGTGCGACAGGACCTGGGCGTTCGTCCAGTCCCGGCAGTACGACTGTTCCCGCAGCTGCGCCGGAGTCAGGGGCCGGACCAGGTCGGCAAGCCGCTCATGCGAGTTGCGCAGCGCGGCGATCCAGGCTCGGGGATCGGACTGGTCGGACTCCATAACTGACTCCGTTCTGCTAACGAAAAGGCTGCGGTGCCGACGACAGCACGCAGCGGCCGTCATCGCCGCCGTCGTGCGGCGCGGCCGCCGTGCCGCCATTACAACAGCAGCGGGGGCGAGGCCCTGCGCCGGCCTCTCGGCTAGCCCGTAGGGTTGGTGAGATGAAAATCGGTTTTGGTGCGCCGGTATCCGGCGCCTGGGCGACACCGGAGAACCTGGCCTCGTTCGCGAGCCGCGCCGAGCAGGCCGGTTATGCGTCGCTGTGGAGCTTCCAGCGGCTGCTTATTCCGGCGGGCTCCAGCATGGACCCGGTGTATCAGAGCGTGCTCGACCCCATGCTCGCGCTATCCTACGCGGCGGCAGTCACCACCCGGATCAGGCTGGGCGTCGCCATCGTCAACATGCCGTTCGTGTCACCTGCCTACCTCGCCAAGCAGGCCGCCACGCTGGACGTGCTCTCGGCCGGACGGCACGATCTGGGCCTGGGCATCGGCTGGATGCCGGAGGAGTTTGCCCTGACCGGAGCCTCCATGTCGCGCCGCGGCGCCCGCTCCGCTGAGTATGTCGCAGTGCTGCGCAGCCTGTGGCGCGAGGGCACGAGCGAGTTCGACGGCAAGTTCTACCAGGTCCCGCCGGGCACGATGGCACCCAAGCCGGTCCAGCCGGGCGGCCCGCCGGTGCTGCTCGGCGGCATGGCGCAGCCCGCGCTTGAGCGCATCGGCCGGATCTCCGACGGCTGGATTACCGCGAGCAGGACCGACCTGTCCAAGATCGGGGACGCGATCGGGATCATCCGGAATGCGGCGTCGGCAGCGGGCCGCGATCCAGCTGCGCTGCGGATCATCTGCCGTGGCGTGGTCCGGGCCGGCTCGGCGGCGAGCGGGCCGGACGGCAGCAGGCTGCTGCTCTCCGGCAGCAACGACCAGATCCGCGCCGACACCGGCTGGCTTGAGGCCCAGGGAGTCACCGAGATCTTCTACGACCTGAACTGGGACCCGCAGGTAGGGGCTCCGGACGCGGACCCGGCCGCCGCGGCGAAGCGCGCGGGCCAGATCCTGGCAGCCCTCTCCCCCGCGGCGTAGCCGATCCAGGCGGACCAGCCATCAGCCCGGCCTAGCCGATCGACGACGGCTGGCCCGCCGCGGAAGTCGGCTGTGCCGGGGTGAGCCGCTGGCTCAGCCACTCCAGGCACTGCGGCAGCAGCCGGTACCAGTTGTGGTAATTGTGTCCGCCCTGCGGCAGGTACAGCGAGTAGCCGCGCATCGGCGCGCGGATCACCCGCAGGAAGGCCCGAGTGCCCGGATAGACCTTTTCCGTCCGGGACGCCGTGGCCAGCACCGAGGCAGGCGGCGCGGGCAGGTGCTGCAGGCGCCAGTCCAGGTTGTTCTCGTCGCGATACGCCGCGCTGCCGCCGTACAGGTTCCCGGTGGTGCTGTCGGTGACCGCGTTGTAGTAGCCGGACATCGACACCGCCGCGGAGAACTGGTAAGGGTTCAGCATCGCCAGCTTCGCTGCGCAGTAGGCGCCAGTGGAGTAGCCGAGTGCTGCCCAGCCTGACCCGCCCGTCTGCACCCGGAACGTCCGCTCCACCGCCAGCGGTACATCCTGGGCAAAAAATGACTCCACCTGCAGGCCGGCCGGAATGTTGGTGCACTCGGTGTCGCGTGGCAGCGCCGGGGAGACGTTCATCATCACGTAGATGGCTGGCCGGATCTTCCCGGCAGCGGTGAGCCGGGCCGCGGTGGCGGGCAGCCCGAGGAACCTCACGATGCTCCACGTCGCGTTCGGGTATCCGGTCAGCGCGAGAACTACCGGAAAGCGGGCACGCGCGTACGCCCGCTGGAAGTACTGCGGCGGCAGGTAGACGAAGGCGCTGCCATTGCTGATGCCTGTGTGCTCGCCCCTGATCGTCACCTGGAGCACCTCGCCGACGGACCGGACGGCCCGGCCGAGTCCCCCGGCGAGATTCAGGCCGCCCGCGACTGCCTGTTTGGTCTCCGCGTGATGGTTGGTGTAATAGCTCGGCGCGTTCGCCGCCAGCTGCCCGTTGGCCGCCTCTGGCAGGACCGAAGTGCCGCCGGGAACCGGGCCCAGATCGGTCCCGGTGACCGTAATCGGCTTCGACGACATGGCGATCCCGGCCGAAGACGCTGCCGCCGGCACCGAGCCGCTGCCGAACAGCACGGACCAGGAGTCGAAGAACATGAAGTAGCCGTTGATGGAAACAAGCAGCGCGATGACCGCCAGCGCCTGGCTGCCCGCCACGAGGCCGAGCCGCGCGGCGATGGGACCGACCTGCTGCCGGGCGACCCGCGGCCAGAGCCAGACGGTGACCGCCAGTCCGGCGACCGCCGCGACGATCGTCAGCTCTATGAACAAACTGCTGGTCAGTCCCATGGCCTAGCTCCGCGCCGCCGCATCCGGGCTCAGCTGGCTGCCGATCCAGTCCAGAGCAGGGGCGGACGGCCACTGGCCGGCGGTCACCCCGATCGCTGTGACGTGCATCGGCGGCCGAGCCAGCGTGAGCCACTGCTGCGCCCGGCCGCGGCCGGTGAGCAACACCGACACCGGCTGCATCGGCTGGTGCTGCAGCAGCCACAACAGGTTGTCAGCCGCACGAAGCTGCTGGCTGCCGCCTGGCTCGCTCGGTCCGGGCGGCGCCTGATAACCGGCCGCGGGCAGCGCGGCGGCAGCGAAGATCTGCGAGTTCGTCAGGGCAAGCTGGAGCGCGCAGTATCCGCCGGATGAGTCAGCGAGCACAGCCCAGTCGCGGGACAGCGGGCTGGCGGCGCGATAAGCCGAATCGATCGCGCGCGGCAGATCCTGGGAGAAGAAGGTGGCCGCCTGCGCACCGCCGGGAATGTTCAGGCAGCCCTGGTCCTGGCCGATCTGGGCCGGCAGCACGACGAGGATCAGCGGTCGGAGCCGTCCGGTGACGATCTGAGCTGACGTCATGGCGGCAAGCCGCTGCGCATTGCCCGGCGCCGCTGCGGCGCCAATCTGATCGGAGATCACCACAGCGGCGGGTAACTGCGGCGACGCAGCTGCGGCGGCATACCCGACGGGCAGGTAGACGTACCCGGTTACGGTGAGCCCGGAAAGCTGGCCGTGCAGACGGACAGTCAGGAGCTGGGCGGTCTGCGAAAGCTTGCCCCGGCCGGGGACCGCCACGACCGACCTTGCCGTCACGGTGACTGGCGGCAGGGATCTGCTGGCGCTGTACTCGGCGGGGTCCTGCCGACCGGCAATAATCGCGGCGCTGCCGGTGTCGGTGCCGAGGAGGTCAGACCAGGATGAATAGAAGTCGGCCGCCTGGTTGACCACGACGAAAATGAGGCTGAGAACTATCAGCTCCAGAACGCCGAGACAGGCAATCCTCGCCAGGACTGCGCGGATGCCACTGCCCGCCAGCTTCGGCCATAGCCAGATCATTCCTGTCAGCAAGCCAGCCGCCGCCACCGCCAGCACCGCCACGAGGATGGGGCTCGTCAGTCCCACCTTGGCGCCTCCGGATGTGTCACGTCCACGACATTAGTCGGGCGCAATAACCAAACGGTGACATCAGAGCGATGGTTCCGCCCAGCACTACTCAGGCGATGGTTCCAGCGAGCAATCTTCAGCTGCCCAGGCCTTCCCGATGGGCGATCGCGGCCGCCTCGGTCCTGCTGCCAGCGCCGAGCCTTGCCATGATGTTGGAAACATGGACGCTCGCGGCCTTGCTGGCGATGAAGAGCGTGGTGCCGATTTCCCTGTTGCTCTGTCCCGCCGCAATCAGGCGCAGTACTCCAGCTCTCGAACAGCGCCCCGCGCAGGATCGGCGGCCCCTGATGCGAGAGGCGTCCCGGCGTGCGCTTGCCGTCGCAGGAATACACGGTGACGTCCAGGCCGGTATGCCGCACCGCCTGGGCCGAGGAGGAGAACCGCCGCGTATCACATCGCCGCCGGCCGGCTCGCTGTCGCTGCGGTCGGGGAGCAGCCGGGACAGCACGGCCGCGCAGCGAGCAGCGGGCTGCCGGACGGCGGGCCAGTTGCCGCATCGCGCAGCGCGTCCGCAAGCGGCCCGACAAGACGGTAAAGCCCTCCCCTGGTGCCTTCGCGGCGAGTTCGGTCACCAGGCGCGTCTTGCCGACGCCGGCGTCGCCGCTGATCAGCATCACAACGGGCTGGCCCGCCGCAGCGTCGGCGAGCAGCCCAGTTAGCCGGTCAAGCTCGGCGGATCTGCCGACAAGAGGGCCGCGGGCCGTTTCGAGCACATCGTCATTATCCAAGGGGAGAGAATGCGACCATGCGATCAGCAAACGGTTCGCCGCGGGTGATCGGCTCAGCGGGCTCGATCCTGAGCATCGGCTCGGCGGGCTCGATCCTGTCGATCGGGTCAGCCGGCTCGATCCTGTCGATCGGATCTGCTGGCTCGATCTTGTCGATCGGCTCGGTCGGCTCGGTGGGTTCGGCGCTCTCAATCGGCTCAGCGGTCAGCTACGGCTCGATACTGTCGGGATTTTCCCGCTGGTCGATCCGGGCGTGGCGTCGCCGCGGGAGCCGAGCCGGTCGATGATGAGCGCCGTTGCGAGCACCACTGAGGTGCCCACTGCGGCTCCGCCTACGGTGTCGGTGAAGTAGTGCAGCCCGAGCGTCACGAGCGCCACGGCCACGACGGCCGCTGTCAGTAGGGCAGCGAGCGCGAGAAGTACCCGCACCGCAACGGGCAGCCGGGGCCTGATCGGATTGATCAGCAGCACCGCGACAGTGCCCGCAAGTGCGATGATGCCAGTGGTATGGCCGCTGGGAAAGCTCAGCCCGCCGACCAGCGTCCGGTCGATCAGGGGTTTGAGCAGGTACTCGGTGAGAGCTCCGGCCACAGGCACAGGCACGGCCACGAACACCGCTGCGCGCCACCGGCGTGTCGCGAGGCAGCCGAGGAACAGCGCCGTCGTCATCACGGCTACCGGAATCGGATCAGCAACGTCCACCAGGAATTTCAGGATCGCCCGATGACCGCCGAGGCTGGCCTTGAGCCGGGGGTCAACTCTCGCGTCCAGCCAGCTCGCCCGGGTGTGGTGCGCGAACAGCGTTCCGAGCAGCACCGCGACCACCACGCACACGGCCAGGAGTCCGATAGCTAGCGGGCGCACGGCGGGCGGCAGCAATGGCCGGGACGTCTGCAGCGGCGGGCGCCCCGATGCCCGGCGCGATGTCCTTGGTCCCATCCGGTCATCCTAGGCGGGGCCAGGATGATCCTGCGGACATGGCACCGCGGCCGGGATGGGCACGGTGCGCCGCAGATCAGCGCAGATCAGCAGCGGCGCGGGCCTGGCAGCCGCGCGAGCAGTGCCGTGAGCGTCTGGCCGAGCGGGGCGTCGATGGTCAAGCGGGCCAGCGCGTCGCCGCGCGTCGGCCCGTGGTTGATGATCACGACCGGTATCGCAAGCTTCGCCGCCTGCCGGGCGAACCTGAAACCGGACATCACAGTCAGCGAGGAGCCGAGGACGACCAGTGCCCTGGCCCGCTCGACCAGCGCGTAGCACTCATGGACGCGATGCCGCGGCACGTTCTCACCGAAGAACACCACGTCCGGCTTGAGCAGCCCGCCGCAGCTCTCGCAGTCCACGAACTGGAAATCCGCAGTCTGCTCTTCGGCGAGGACAGCGTCGCCGTCCGGGCTGATGCCGGTCACCCGCGCGTCCCAGCCCGGATTCGCCGCGCGCAGGCGCCGGTCCAGATCGGCGCGGGACGTCCGGCCACCGCAGCCAAGGCAGACCACGCGGGCCAGGGCGCCGTGCAGTTCGACGACCTGTCGCGCGCCAGCGGCCTGGTGCAGACCGTCGACGTTCTGCGTGATGATCCCGGCGAGCAGCCCCCGCCGCTCGAGTTCGGCGACCGCGTGATGACCCGCATTCGGGATGGCCCGTGCGATGTGCCGCCAGCCGTGGTGGCTGCGCGCCCAGTACCGCTGGCGGGCCACGGCACCGCCGGTGAATGTCTGATAAGTCATCGGCTCGGCCCGGCGCGCCAGGCCGCTCGGGCCCCGGTAGTCCGGGATCCCGGACTCCGTCGACAGTCCGGCGCCGCTGAGAATCGCTACGCCGCCACCGGTGATCAGATCGGCCAGCACCGCGAGCGGGCCAGCGGCGGCGGCGACCGCATCCACCGGCTGAGGCGCATCCGCATCCGCCAGATCCGCCAGCGCGCCGGTCACGCCGCCGTGAGGCCTGTCCGCTCCGTAAGTCACCACTTCATGCTGCCTGACGTCTGGACCTCCCGGCGCAGCCGCACCCTGCCGGTCTTTTTGGCCCTGATCGAATGGCGTGGAAAAGGAGGAATCTCGCGCGGCTGATCGCGGTGGGCTCGGGTGTCGTCGGCGCCAGCTGCGCGTATACCGCCAGCCGTCTGGGCGCCGAGGTTGTGCTGGCGGACGCCGCGCTGCCCGGCGGCGCGACGGCCGCCGGCGCGGGCATCATCTGCCCGTGGTCGTCCCGCGTCGATGATCCCGTCTGGTATGGCTTCGCCTGCCCGTCGGCGCGCGAGTACCCGCGCCCTATCGCGGAGCTTGCCGAACTCGGCGAGGCCGAGGTGGGCTACCGCCAGGCTGGACGGCCGGCTGCTCGCCCGCTCCCTCGCCAGTGCGGCGGCCGGCCGGGGTGCGGTCGTCCGGGCGGGCACAGTGCAGCTCGTCTGCCGCTCCGGCCGCGCCGTCGGCGTGCTGCTCGACGGGCAGCTCATCGAGGCCGACGCCGATTCCAGGGCTGTCGCGGGCGCTACCCGCGGGACCGGCTCAGGCTTCGACTACCGGGTCACGCCGGGCGGCCTCGCCGAGGTTCTCGAGCACGCGCTGGCCGTGGCGCCCGGCCTTGCCGCCGGCAGCTACCAGGAAACCAGGGTGGGATTTCGCCCGCTCGGCCCGGACATCCGGCCGCTGCTCGGGCCGGTTGGCGGCGTCGAGCAGCTGGTGGTCGCCACCGGCCTCGGCGCCTCAGGCCTGACCATGGGCCCTACGCCGGTGCCATCGCCGCGCGGGCGGCGCTGGGCGTGCCGCAGGCCATCGACCTGGCGCCCTTCGAGCCGCTGCGGTCACCGCCAGCACCAGCACACTGAGCCAGCACCAGCCCTCCGAGCTAGCCAGCGGCTGCCGACCCGCCGGCAATTTCGTAGGACCAGAACTCGCTGCTGACGCCTACGGGAGCGGGCCGCTCACCGCCACCGCGTTCTGCTGCCGAGCGGTGCCCGTGGCCGAAGGCCGGTGAATTCAGCCACACCTGGAAGGATTCCTCATCCCGCCACCGGGTCACCACCAGCCAGGTGGCGCGCTCATCGGCCGGTTTGAGGAGTTCGAAGCCCTCAAAACCATCCTGGCTGTCGACCGCGCCCGCGCGGGCGGCGAACCGGCGCGCTAGCTCGTCGCCGCTGTCGGCCGGCACAGTAATCGCGTTGATCTTCACGACGGTCATGTGCTCGATAATGCCAGGCCCAGCGCCAGACCAGCGATCCGCGCCGGAAATGGCGACGGGGTCGATGTGCTCGCCTGCACTCGTCAGGCGAGGTAACCGTGCCGTCGATTCCACCCGACCGCCGACGAGTGGGCATTGACCATGCCCCAGATCCAGGCACCGAGCAAGATCGGGAAACCGATGAGCGCAAACGTGAGAATCCAGCCTACAATATATGTAATTAGGATCACGACTCCGACGCGGACATTGCCCGCGAGAATGGAGCCTAGCCCCGGCACCAGGAAGGACAGCAGGACATTGATCGCCGGATTCTTGGCTATTGGCCGCGGCCGTGCCGCCGCGGTCTTCTTGCCATGAGGAGCCCTTGGTGCCGGCACCAGCTGGTCCGCGCTAACAGCCGCGAACTGACTGGTCACCGTCTCGTCCGGGCTGAGCGCCGGCTGCTCCGCTTCCCTGTACTGGCTGTTATCCATCCCGTCTCCCCTTTTGCCGTCCTTCGTGCACTTGCGGTAGTTCACCATCGCCTATCCGAGTTCGAGGTACGGCACCACGCGATAAGAGGTCGCTACGAAGAGGCCGCCGCTTAACTAGCTTGCCAGCAAATGCCATCCAGGAAGCCCAGAAATGCCGATCCAGAATGGTTCATGAAGCAACATGCAATGCTCTTGCCTGTATTGTCCGGCGCGCTGACGCGCCCATCGAAGAACACGCGCGGCTCAGAGCGGCCGGCCTGCCGCCGGCGCCGCACAGCGCGTCACCCGGCGGCCCGCGACGATCAGCAGCGTGATCGCTGGCGGCACGGCCGCTGGCGCAGCGGTCAGCGGCGCCGCAGCGGTGCGTTGGCCAGAGCAGGCGGCTCGTAGCCGCCGTCCGCCGGGTTGAGGTTGGTGCCGGGCGGCACGATCTCGTCGATCTTGTCGAGGACCTCGGCTGACAGGACAAGATCAGCGGCGCCGAGGTGGCCTTCCAGGTGCCCCATTGTCCGCGGGCCGACGATCGCCGCGGTGACCGCGGGATGGCTGAGCACGAACGCCAGCGAAAGGTCGATCAGGGACAGGCCAGCCTCATCGGCCACCTGAGCCAGCTTCTCGACGGCTTCGAGCTTGGCCTGGTTCACCGGCAGGCTCAGGTCGAACCGCTGCGGCAGCCGTTGCGCCCGGCCGCTGGTCGGCAGCTCGCTGCCCTTGCGGTACCGGCCTGACAGCCAGCCGCCTGCCAGCGGGCTCCACGAGATGACGCCCATCTTGTGCTGCTGGCAGACCGGCAGCACCTCGGCCTCCACGCCGCGGACCAGAATGGAGTACGGCGGCTGCTCGCAGACAAACCGCTCCCGGCTGCGGCGCTGCGCGACCCACTGCGCCTCGACGATCTGCGAGGGCGGGAAGGTAGAACTGCCGGCGTAGCAGATCTTGCCCGCCTTGATCAGGTCGGTGAGCGCCCCGAGGGTCTCGTCGACGTCGGTCGTCTCATCCGGCCGGTGGATCTGGTACAGGTCGATGTAGTCCGTGCCGAGCCGCCGCAGGCTGTTCTCGCACTCCCGGATGATCCAGCGTCGCGAGTTTCCCCGCTCGTTGGCGTCCTCGCCCATCGGCGCGTGGGCCTTCGTGGCGAGCACGATGTAGTCGCGCCTGCCCGCGGCCAGCGCCTTGCCGACGATTTCCTCCGACTCGCCGCTGGAATACACATCAGCGGTGTCGATGAAGTTGATGCCCGCGTCGAGCGCACGGTGGATGATCCGGATCGACTCGTCGTGGTCCTGATTGCCCCAGGCGCCGAACATCATCGCTCCCAGACAGAGCGGGCTGACTCTGACGCCGGTGCTGCCAAGTACGCGCATATCCATGCTTCTCACCCTAGCGAGGCCTGCCCCAGGGGCCTCTCGGGCGGCCCCCTCCCAGCTGGCCCCTAGCCGCCAGCCGGCCGCCGCGGCCGGTAAGCCTGACGTCGGCCGCGCCCCCGAGGCGCTACCATCTGCGCATGAGCCACGACCCCAGCCACAGCGTGCGCCCGGCAGGCGGCGTGCCTGACAAGCCCGCGCTGGACGGCATCGAGGACAAGTGGGCGCGCCAGTGGGAAGCGGCGCGTGTAGTACAAGTTTGACCGGACCAGGAGCCGCGGCGATGTCTTCGCCATCGACACTCCGCCGCTAACCGTCAGCGGGTCCCTGCACCTCGGGCACGTCTTCTCGTTCACGCAAACCGACACCGTCGCGCGGTACTGGCGGATGCGCGGCAAAGCGGTGTTCTATCCGATCGGCTGGGACGACAACGGGCTGCCGACCGAACGGCGGGTGCAAATCTATTTTGGCGTCCGATGTGATCCCGCCCTCCCTTACCAGTCCGGTCTGCTGCCGCCTGGGCCCAGGCCAGACGGAACCGCCGTTCCGCCGCGGGATCAGCTGCCGGTCTCGCGCCGCAACTTCGTGGAGTTCTGCCTGCGGCTCACCGGACTGGACGAGCAGTCCTACGAGGAGGCCTGGCGCAGGCTCGGCCTGTCGGTCGACTGGGACACCAAGTACCAGACCATCGACGACCGGTCGCGGGCCGTCTCGCAGCGTGCCTTCCTGCGCAATCTCGCCCGCGGTGAGGCGTACTCGGCGCAGGGCCCCGCGCTCTGGGACGTGACGTTCGGGACCGCGGTGGCGCAGGCGGAACTCGAAGAGCGGCAGATGCCGGGCGCCTACTGCGGGATCGCCTTCACGCTCGAGCACCGGCCGCCGGACCGCCCGGGCGCCGGCGGCGAGGTGCACGAGGTACTGGTCGCGACCACCAGGCCCGAGCTGCTGCCCGCCTGCGTCGCGCTGGTCGTCCATCCCGACGACGAGCGTTACGCCGGCCTGATCGGGACGACGGCGCGCACCCCGCTGTTCGGCATGCGGGTGCCTGTGCTCGCGCACCGCCTGGCGGACCCAGCGAAAGGCACCGGCATCGCCATGGTCTGCACGTTCGGCGACACCACCGACGTGATCTGGTGGCGCGAGCTGCAGCTGGAAACCCGGCCGGTCATCGGCCGGCACGGCAGGCTGGCAGCTTCCGCCCCGGCGTGGATCACCGGCCGGGACGGGCAGGCGGCCTATGACCGGCTGGCCGGGTCGACGGCCAAAGCGGCCAGGGCGACCGTCACCGGGCTGCTGCGCCAGGCGGGCGCGCTGCGCGGCGAGCCGGAGCCGATCACGCACCCGGTCAAGTTCTACGAGAAGGGCGACCGGCCACTTGAGATCGTGACATCCCGCCAGTGGTACATCAGGAACGGCGGCAGGGACGCTGGCCTGCGCGAGACGCTGCTGCGCCGGGGCACGGAGCTGTCCTGGCACCCGCCGCATATGCGGTCCCGGTATGAGAACTGGGTGCACGGCCTGGCTGGCGACTGGCTGATCAGCAGGCAGCGCTTCTTCGGCGTGCCGATCCCGATCTGGTATCCGGTCGGCGATGACGGGCAGCCGTTGCAGGACTCGCCCATCGCGGCCGCCGACGACATGCTGCCGGTTGATCCCGCCGCCGATGCGCCGCCCGGCTACTTCGAGCACCAGCGCGGCAAGCCCGGCGGCTTCATCGCCGATCCTGACGTGATGGACACCTGGGCGACCGCGTCGCTCACGCCGCAGATCGCCGGCGGCTGGAGCATTGACGATGACCTGTTCGGCCGGGTGTTCCCGATGGACCTGCGGCCCCAGGCGCACGAGATCATCCGGACCTGGCTCTTCTATGCCGCGCTGAGATCCCAGCTTGAGCACGGCTCGCTGCCGTGGCAGCACGTGGCCATCTCCGGCTGGATCCTCGACCCGGACCGGAAGAAAATGTCCAAGTCGGTCGGCAATGTGCTGACGCCGATGGACATGCTCCGGGATTACGGAACGGATGCGGTCCGTTACTGGGCTGCCAGTGCCCGTCTCGGCGTGGACACGTCGTTTGACTCAGGCCAGCTCAAGATCGGCCGCCGGCTGGCCGTGAAGATCCTCAACGCGAGCAAGTTCGTTCTCGGCATTGACGGGGCCGGTGCTGCAGGACAGATCACCGAGCCGCTCGACCGGGCGCTGCTGCACCGGCTCGCCGACATCACCGGCCAGTGCACGGCCGCGTTCGAGGCCTACGACCACGCGCTGGCGCTCGAGCTGACCGAGCGGTTCTTCTGGTTTTTCTGCGACGACTACCTCGAGCTGGTGAAGCCCAGGGCCTACGGAGAGCAGGGCGAGGCCGCGGCCGGGTCCGCGGCCGAGACGCTCCAGCGAGCACTGTCGACGCTGCTGCGGCTTTTTGCGCCGTTCCTGCCGTTCGTGACGGAGGAGGTCTGGTCCTGGTGGCCGCCTGAGCCTGGCCAGGAGGGCTCCATCCATCGGACCGGGTGGCCCGATGCCGATGACCTCCGCGCACTGGGCGGGTCTGGCGGCGCCGTACTCGCTGGCGCCGTGCTCGATGCGGCCTCGTCGGCGATTGCCTCGATCCGCAAGGCGAAGTCGCAGGCCCGACTGCCGATGAAGGCGCCGGTGCGCCGGCTCACGGTCGGCGCGCCGGCGGATCAGCTCGACACGCTGGCTGCGGTGCTGCGCGATGTCCAGGCGGCGGGCCGGGTCGCCGCGGTGGACCTGCGCGCGGAGAGCCGCGGAGAGCTGCTGCTGGAGGTCACGATCTGAAGGACGCGCACGCCGCCAGGTATTCTCACGGGATGGACAAGGTGCAGCTTTCCGAAGACGAATGGCGGGAACGGCTTAGCCGGGAGGAGTACCACGTGCTGCGCCAGGCCGGCACCGAGGCTCCGTTCCGCGGCGAGTACACCGACACTAAGACCGAGGGCGTGTACCGGTGCCGTGCGTGCGGCGCCGAGCTGTTCCGGTCGGACGCGAAGTTCGAGTCGCACTGCGGCTGGCCCAGCTTCTACCAGCCCACCAAGGACGATGCCGTAGTCCTGCTGCGGGACCGGTCCCTCGGCCGGGTACGGACCGAGGCCCGGTGCGCGAACTGCGACTCCCACCTGGGGCACGTCTTCGAGGGCGAGGGCTACGACGTTCCGACCGATCAGCGGTGGTGCATCAACTCCATCTCGCTGACGCTGGAGCCAGCCCGCGGCACCGCAGCGGGCGACGCCGCTACGGGCGCTGACGGTCAGGCCTAGCGAACGTGGCCAGCCAGCCAGTGGGCCAGCCGGAGCCGGGCCTGCGGCTGATCAGGTCGGCCGAGCTGTCCGGCGCGACCGCTCAGACCAGCGGCATGATCCGTTCTGCCGCGATTTCCGGTGACCTCGTGGGTGCCAGGTCACTGTGGATGGGCCGCACGGTGCTGCCGCCGCTGGTCTCCTCCGGCAATCATCACCACGGCGAGTCCGAGACCGGCATCTTCGTGGTGTCGGGACAGCCGGCCTTCATCTTCCGGGATCCCCGGTCCGGCGAGCTGGTCCGGCTGGAGACCCAGCCGGGCGACTACGTCTGGGTCCCGCCGCAGGTGCCGCACCGGGAGGAGAACCCGTCGGCGACGGTCGAGGCGGTCGTCGTGATCGCGCGCTCTACCCAGGAAGCCATCGTGGTGAACATCAGCCAGCTGTGAACCGACCGCCGGCGTCGCCCGCGAGGGTGTTCGCATATCGGTTATCGGTGGACAGAATGGCAGTGCACGATACCGGCAGAGCCAGCCTTCCAGGTGCGGTTGCCACGACCCCGCCCGCTGTGGCTCGGGCTGCTGGCTGTCGCGGCGGTCGTCGCGGCTTCGGTCACTACGCTCTCGCTGCGCGCCGCACCGCTTTCTGCCCGTGATCGCCGCTGGCAGCAGCACATCGCCTACCTGGCCCGCGAGCTTCGCCGGGTACAGCGCGGCGGCTTGCTGAACGTCCGGCGGTCAGCGTGGGAGGCCGCCGCCGCCCGGCTGGAAGCGGAGGCGCCGCGGCGGACCGATGGCCAGGTAATCGTGGGACTGGCCAGGATGGTCGCCATGATCCACGACTAGAAGACGGGCGTTGACCTGCCGCCAGGGCCGTTCCATCCGGTCTACCCGCAGTGATTCGGCAGCCGGCTGTACCTGCTCGCGGTGCCATCTGACCGCCGCGGCTGACCGGTGCTCAGCTGCGGCCGGTGACACCGCACCGCTCCAGGCGCTCATCAACGGCATCGTGACCGATCCCGCGATCGACCGGCCCGGCCGCATTTTCGGGCTCGTCATCGGATTCACGGACTCATCGGCCCACCTTGACGCAAATAGCCTTGGGGCAGGAAGCCCGCGCGGTCCTCGTGGGGGTCGATCCCCTGCTGCAGGGCGCGCTTAGCTACGGCCGCACGGGCTAGGCCGCCCTCCCGCCGCGCGTAGCAGCGGTTGGCTTCACCCCTGGCACCGTGCCCTACTCCGGCGGCGCGCCGGAGCGGACTAGCGAATGCGGACCTAGCTCGTCCAGCCGTGCGTAGCCGGACAGCCGCATGGTCAGTTCGAACTCGGCGCGCAGCGTCCGCAGCACGTGCCGGACTCCGGCCTCCCCGGCCATGCCCAGCCCGTAGGCGTACGGCCGTCCGATCAGCACGGCCCTGGCGCCCAGCGCCAGCGCCTTGAGCATGTCGGACCCGCCCCGGATGCCGCTGTCGAAGAGAACGGTGAGCTGCGAGCCCACCGCGGCGGCGATGCCGGGAAGCGTTTCGAGCGAACCGACAGCCCCGTCTACCTGACGGCCCCCATGGTTGGACACGATGATGCCGTCGACGCCCGCGTCCGCCGCCCGCCGCGCGTCGGCGGCGGACTGGATGCCCTTGAGCACGATCGGGCCGTCCCAGTGCTCGCGAGCGAAGGGCAGATCGTCCCAGGTCAGCGACGGATTGCCGAATATCTGGGTCCAGTGGAGGATAGCTCCGCCTGGGTCGGCCTCGACCGTGTCGGCCAGTCCCGCCTTGAAGGCCGGGTCGGTGAGGTAGTTCTGCACCCCGATGCCCCGCAGGAACGGCAGGTAGGCGTGGTCCAGATCGCGCGGCCGCCAGGCCAGCAGCCGGGTATCGAGCGTGATGACGAGCACGCTGTAGCCGGCCGCCTTGGCTCGGGTCATGAAGCTGGCCGCCACGGACCGGTCCCTGGGCCAGTACAGCTGAAACCACCGCTGCCCGCCGGAGCTGGCGGCCGCGACGTCCTCCATCGAGGTGGACGAGGCGTTACTCAGCACCATGGGCACGCCGAGAGCGGCCGCGGCCCTGGCGACGGCCAGCTCGCCATCGGGATGCGTGATGCGGAGCACGCCCATGGGCGCCAGCAGCATCGGAACGGCGAGCGGCGCACCGAGCACGGTGCTGGCATAGGACGGGGCGCTGACGTCGGTCAGCATCCTGGGCACGATCCGCCAGCGCCGGAAAGCTTGCGTGTTCTCCCTGGCCGTGTCGCCCGAGCCGGCGCTGCCAGCGATGTAGCCATGCGCCTGCGGAGACAGCCGCGCACGCGCCGCGGTCTCCAGCGCCGCCAGGTCCGTCGGCAGCGCCGGGACAATTCCGTCCAGCCCGGACAGATAGATCTCGTCCTGGTAGGCCTCCAGCGGCTGATCCACGCTGCCTCCTCCATCCGGCTCACCGGCACGAAACCTGCGAAGCCGCCCGAGCCCGCCGGCCCACCAGCCACCGGCCCGGACCAGGCTTGCCCGCCCGACTGCGATCCCCCGCAGCGCCCTTACTCTATGACCAGTTGCCGCGCCGGAGCCGGGACCGGGACGTACGCTCCGGTCATGACCGACGCGCCAGGTTCTGCCGACTGCGCCCGCGAAATTGCCGCCGCCCGTGACCGGCTGCTTGCCTTCGCCGTCACCTGCACCGCCGAAGAATGGCAGTCGCACGCCCTCGATGAGCACGGTGACCCACGCCCGGTCGGAGTGGTGATCGATCACGTTGCCGACGCCTACGAGTACCTGGCCGGCTGGATCTCCGAGATCGCCGGCGGCGTCACCCCGGCGGTCAGCCCCTCGCTCGTCGACGAGCTGAACGAGCGGCACGCGGCCGGCGCCGGCCAGGTGAGCCAGGGCGAAGCGGCCGCCCATCTGCGCGGCAGCGGCGACGCGATCGCGGCGCTTGTAGCCAGCCTGACCGCAGCGCAACTGGACGCCGCCGACGGCATGGGCAGGCGCCTGGCGCAGATCGCCGCGCGGCACGCGGACAGCCACCGGGCCGAGCTCGAGGCGGCAGTGCGCTCCTCCGCCTAGCCGCTGCAGTCGTGCTCCCCCGCGTAGCCGCTAGTGCCGGCGCGGGCAGAATGACGGCATGCCCCGTGCCAACGACGAGGTCGCCGCCCTGCTGCGGGAGCACGCCGAGCTGATCTATATCACCGGCGGCGACACGTTCCGAGCGCGCAATTACGAGAAGGCGGCCAGGGCGGTGGCCGGCCACGCGCAGGACGTCACGCAGCTGAGCCCTGCTGAGCTGCGGCAGATACCGGGCGTCGGCAAGTCAATCGCCGAGAAGATCAGCGAGTTCACCGCGACCGGCACCATCCGCGCGCTTGAAGAACGACGCGCGGAGATCCCCGCCGGGGTCCGGGACCTGACAAGGATCCCGGCGCTCGGGCCGAAACGCGCGCTGCAGCTTTACTCCGAACTCCAGATCAGCTCTGTTGCCGAGCTCACCGAGGCCATCAACGCGGGCAAGCTGGCGGGCCTCAAGGGATTCGGGGCCAAGAGCGAAGAGAAGCTGCTGCGTGGCATCGAGCTGATGGAAAGCGCCGGCCAGCGCGTGCTGCTGGACGTCGCCGACGACCTGGCCGCGCGCGTTGTCGCTGCCGTCAGCGCAGCCCCCGGGTGCCTGCGGTGCGCGCACGCAGGCTCGCTGCGCCGCTTTCGGGAAACCGTCGGCGACGTGGACGTGCTCGCGGCCGCGCGGGACTCGGCTCCGCTGATGGCCGCGCTCACCGGGCTGCCAGGGGTCACCGAGGTCATCGGGAGCGGTGACACCAAGACGTCGGTCCGCGCTGATGGCGGGCTGCAGGTGGACCTGCGGGTGATCCCGCTGGATTCCTGGGGAGCCGCCCTGCAGTACTTCACCGGATCGCAGGCGCACAACGTGCGGATCCGCGAGATCGCCGTCCGCCAGAAACTCAAGCTGTCGGAGTACGGCCTGTTCGACGCGGTCAGCGGTGAGCTGATCGTCTCCCGGACCGAGGAGGAGGTCTATCACCGGCTCGGCCTGTCCTGGGTGCCGCCGGCACTGCGCGAAGACACCGGCGAGGTGCAGGCCGCCCTCCGCGGCGAGCTCCCGGTCGTGGTCACCGACGCCGATATCCGCGGCGACCTGCATACCCACACCAGCCTCACCGACGGCGTGGCCTCGCTGGCGGACATGGTGGCGACAGCCCGTGCCCGCGGTTACGCGTACTACGCCGTCACCGATCACGCGCCGAACCTGTTCATGCAGCGGATGACCAGCGAGAAAATGCTGGCCCAGCGGGAGCAGGTGCGCCAGCTTGACGCCCGCCTCGCTGCCGACGGCGCGGCGCCAATGGACCTGCTGCACGGGACCGAACTCAACATCGCTCCGGACGGGACGGTGGACTGGCCAGCCGACTTCCTCGATGGCTTCGACATCTGCGTGGCCTCCGTGCACTCCCATTTCGATCAGTCCAGGCAGGACATGACTCGCCGGTTCGTCGCCGCATGCGAGAACCCGCACGTGAACATCATCGGCCACCCCACCGCCCGGCTTATCGGCAGGCGCCCGCCGGTGGATGTCAATCTCGCCGAGTTGTTCAAGGCCTGCGTCAGGACCGGCACCGCGCTGGAGGTCAACGCCCATCCGGACCGGCTTGACTTGCCAGCGGATCACATCGGCGCGGCCAGGGACGCCGGGGTCAGGTTCGCCATCAACAGCGACGCCCACTCCATCGTGCACCTTGACTACCTGCGGTATGGCATCGGAACAGCGCAGCGCGGCTGGCTGACCGCGGACGATGTGATCAACACCTGGCCGCTGCCAAAGCTGCAGGACTTCCTGCGCAAAGGCCGCTAGCACCAGGAAGCGGAGCGGGTCGTCCCGCCCAGTCCAGACGGACAGCCAGAGGGCTCCCAGCGGCCCAGGTTGCCTGACGCAGTTGAGATACCGCCGGCATGCCGGCACCGGGGCAGATCCGGCGGAGAACTGACGAGGTTCCGGGGCTCGACGGGCGGCCTTCCGGACTGTACCTAGGCTGCCGGCACAGGCGGCCATCGCAATCAGCCTACCGCGGCCATCCAGCGCAGAGTCCTGCTACGCAGCGTGAGCGCAGCGGTGGCGACCTGAGCGCTCGCGCGACGACATCTCCGTGACACCGTGCCGATTCTGCACGCATTGGTGAGGCCGGTTCCGGCATCGGCGCCACGCTGATATGTGCGCCCACCATGGGATGTCGCCGGCTGGTGGGTCACGGTGGGCCCCTGGCTTGCGGCGGGAGAATCGAGACGTTCCCATCCGGACAAGAGGCCGTCATGTTGGCCTGCCGAATACGTGCGTGATCCCAACTCGACAACGACGACGGCCGAGGCATTGTTCTGGCGCGCCATAGACCCGGTATCCGGGGACGCTTCTCGGCTTCCCGCCGGACCCGACGGGGGTCAGGCTGACGAGGATCGGCCTGGTCACCCTGCTCGGAGCATGAGCGCCGTCGGATTGCTGGTCCTGGCCGGTCCTGGCCGGATCGCCGCGCGGCGTAGCGACCTGTACGGCGCGCTGACTAGGGCGACCGAGCGCCTCGGGATCCTGCACGCGGGCGAGCCGACCGCGGTGCCGGCGCGGCTGCGGCCGGTCAGCTCGGTCGCGGACATCAGCTGACAATTGTCCTCGGGGCGCCTGCGCTGCCGTGTCGGCAGGGCGCATCACCCCCTCTGGGCGATGAGCCACGCGGGAACAGGCGTGACACTATCAGGCGGCGGAAGATCATTCCTGTCTCGCCTGGGGCCTCGGGGGGGCCGCGGGCCCGACGGGGCAAAGGGGGGCAGCCGGTACTCCGATCCGCAAAGGAACAGCCGGTGCTCCGATCCGCGGGACGGACAGGACGTGGGGGGCGCATGAACAAGGTGCTGGAGCGGCTGGGCGGATTCGCTGCCCGCCGGCACTGGATCGTCATCATCACCTGGCTGGTCATCCTCGGCGGGCTGCTTGCGGCGAAGCGCGAGTTTGGCGGCGCGTTCGTCAATGACTACACAGTGCCCGGCAGCAGCTCGTCGAATGGCCTCAACCTGCTCAACAGCGACTATCCGCAGCAGGGTGGCTACGGGGGCCAGATCGTGTTCCACGCCTCCCACGGAACCGTCACGCAGCAGGAGACAGCGGTGAACCAGGCCACGAGCAACGTGGCCAAGCTGCCGCACGTGATCAAGGCGGTCAGCCCGTTCGCGTCGCCGGACTCGGGTGCCGTCTCAAAAAATGGCACCATCGCGTACTCCAGCATGTCCTGGACGGATAACCCGGCGGGCCTGACGACCTCATACCTGAACGAGCTCAACAATGCTGTCGCGCCGGCGCGCAAAGCAGGCCTGGAGGTGCAATACGGCGGCGGTGCGGGGGAGATCGGCCAGCAGACGAGCGACACGGAGTCGGAGGTCATCGGCCTGGCCTGCGCCCTGGTGCTGCTGTTGTTCATGTTCGGCTCGTTCATCACAGCAGCGGTCCCGCTGGTGTCCGCGATCTTCAGCGTGGGCGCGGGCCTGTCGGTGGTGGGCCTGCTCGCCTCGGTGACCACCTTCCCGACTACCGCGCCGACCGTTGCCACCCTGCTCGGCCTCGGCGTCGCGGTCGACTACGGCCTGTTCCTCACCGCCAGGCACCGCGAGCAGCTCGACCGCGGTATGGACGTCGTCACGTCTGCGTCCCGCGCCGAGGGCACGTCGGGCGCGGCGATCGTCATCGCCGGCAGCACCGTCGTGGTCGCGATCCTCGGCCTCTACATCTCCGGCGTGCCGTTCGTCGGCGCGATGGGCCTGGCTGCGGCCATCGTCGTCGCCATCACCATGGCCGCGGCGCTGACGCTGGTTCCCTCGTTCATGGGCCTGGTCAAGAACAACGTCCGGTCCGTGGCGGCGCGCGCCCGCGCCCACCGGGAGGGCATCTCGGCGCAGCAGCAGGCGAAGCAAACATCCGTGTCCACCGAAGAGCACCATGAGCGCAGTGCCTTCGCCCGCTGGGGGCGCAGGGTCAGCATGCAGCCATGGCCCTGGGGGGTCGCCAGCGTGCTGGTGCTCCTCGTGCTGGCGATCCCGCTGCTGTCGATCAACCTCAATCAGCCGGACAACGGCACCAATCCCACGACTGACAGCAGCCGCCAGGCCTACGACCTGATCACCGACGGCTTCGGCCAGGGCGCCAACGGCCCGCTGACGGTCGTCGTCAAGCTGCCCAGGCAGTCAAGCTCGGCGGACCAGTCCCTGCTGAACTCCATGACCAAGGGCGTGGCGGGCACCCACGGGGTCGCGTCGGTATCACCGGCCTCGGTGAACAGCGCAGCTACCGTCGCGGTGTTCAACGCGGTCCCGGCCACATCGCCGCAGGCGAAGGCCACGACCTCGCTGGTGAAAACACTTCGCGACGACGTCCTGCCCAAGTACCACGCCACTACCTACGTCACCGGAACCACCGCGGGCAACGTCGACTTCACCGACCAGATCAGCGGCCGCATGCTCATCCTGATCCTCGCTGTCGTGGCGATCGCCTTCCTGCTGCTGACCATGGCGTTCCGTTCCGTCGTCATCGCCACCAAGGCGGCGATCCTCAACCTGCTGTCGATCGGGGCGGCCTACGGCGTGATCGTCGCGGTCTTCCAGTGGGGCTGGGGCGCCAGCCTGATCGGGGTGCACACCACGTCCCCGATCCCGGCATATGTGCCGATGATGGTGTTCGCGATCGTCTTCGGCCTGTCCATGGACTACGAGGTGTTCCTGCTCTCGCGGGTGCACGAGTCCTGGATAGCTACCGGCGAGGCGCACCGGAGCGTCGCGATCGGCATCGGCAGCACCGCGCGGGTGATCACGACCGCCGCCGGAATCATGGTGGTCGTCTTCTCGAGCTTCGTCCTGAACGACCAGTCCGCGGTGAAGATGATGGCGATCGGCATGGCGGCCGCGGTACTCATCGACGCATCGATCGTCCGGATGATCCTGGTTCCAGCGATCATGTCGCTGCTGGGCGCGCACGCCTGGTGGATGCCCCGCTGGCTGGAGCCCGTCCTGCCGCACCTGCACCTCGAAGGCAGCGAGGCCGCGACGGCAGCGGCGGCGCAGCCCGGCGGCAACCGGCCCTCGCCAGCCGTGCATGGTTAGGTTAGAAGTCACTTAGCGCCGCCGCCGCGGTTGAACCTGCCGAACAGCCGCCCGCCGACGGCGATCTCCGCCGCGCCGCGCACGGCACCGATCAGCCGGCCCGCGCGAGGCGCGGCCGGCCTACGACCCCTGACATCGATCTCACACATCTGCTCACCGGCAAGATGAGCTAGATGCCGACCAGCCGCACCGGAGCTCCGAGCTTAACCACGGCGTTCTGATCTGCGATCTGGGCGGTCATCCGCAGTTCGCAGCCGGTTCGTCATGTTCGCTGGCTCAGGGATCGGGTGAGCTGCCTGCCGCCCGCCTGGCGGCCTCGCGCACAGCTGCAGATGTCAGCGACAGACCGACAAATCTGAGCGCGACCGCTGCCCAGCACGGCACAGCCACGGCGGCGTGCAGATCGACGGATTGGCGTGCCCGCGCTATCGGAACCCGGTCACGTTCCGTCACAACGTGGCCGCCTCCGCCCTCCCGCTCCGAGCCTCCCGCAGGCCGATCCAGGCGGCCGGACCGTCCCCACGAACAGCACCGCGTCATCGTGAACGGCGTGGCGGGATTTCGGTCAGGCCGCTCTCAATGTCCCCTATCCGTCGGGAGTGACGTTCTGTGTTCATAATGATTGGCGTAACACCGCGAGCGGACGCCCGGCCAGCTCGGGAACATTGATCCCATGCCGGGCAATGACGGCATCATGTTCGGCAGTGCTGGCTGACTCGATACGACCACCGTGCGGCCGTCGGCGGCAAGGTCCCGCATCAGCCGGC